>Ga0102921_1000490_pt1 | contig 13766 bp, 5 predicted proteins | sample Colrivmeta156802_FD_78205 | JGI IMG/M metagenome (GOLD analysis project Ga0102921, IMG submission 78205) | Estuarine microbial communities from the Columbia River estuary - metaG 1568-02 | ecosystem: Environmental > Aquatic > Marine > Intertidal zone > Estuary | place: USA: Columbia River Estuary...
GCGACCGCCAGCGCGGAGTCCCGCACCAGTTCCGCCTCCACCCGGTAACGGCTTTGCCGCGCATGCTCCCGATTGTCAGGGTCCCGGGCCAGCTGCTCCGCTGTCGCCTCTGAGGTCTGGCGGTACGTGGAGCTGAGGACGATGGTGCGCACGATATGCCGCATGTCCCAGCCGCTGTCCATGAACTCGCACGCCAGCCAGTCGAGCAGCGCGGGGTTGGGCGGCGGTTCGCCCTGCGCGCCGAGATCGTCGGGCACGCGGCTCAGCGCTGTGCCGAAGAACTGCTTCCAGAGGCGGTTCACCACCGTGCGCGCGGTCAACGGGTTCTCGCGCGAAACCAGCCACCGCGCCAGATCGAGTCGCGTCGGTTCACGCCCCCCGAAATCCGGCCCGGGCAGGTAGCCCGGCAGCGCGGCGCGGATGATTTCTCCGGATTCATCCATCCAGTTCCCCCGCGGCAGCATACGCACCACGCGGCGCTCCGCCGTCGACTCGGTCACCAGACATTTCGGCAGCGTTTCGTAGTAAACCTGGCGCGCGCGTTCCGCCTCCGCCTGCGCGTCCCGCACCGCCCGATGGGCCTGCTCAACGTGGGCCAGAAAATAATCCCGCACGGCCTGCTTGTCCCGTGGCCGCCTTTCCGCCGCCGGCTTCCGCAAGGCCGCCACGGCCGCTCGCGCCGCGCGCAACCCCGTGGCGCAAGGAGCAGCTCCAGGCTGGAGCTCGGAGAGAACCGCTCCTCCCTCCGCAATCGCTTTCTCCCACTCCTCCTGCGCGGCCGTGGTGGCGGGAACCGTCGCCTGCGTGCGGCGCCGGGCCTCGGCCACCGCCGCATCCAGCGACGCGAGCCGACGCTCCTGCTCCGTGTCGAGCACCGGCATGCCGTCCTCGCGCCGCCCAACCGCCGTCTCCTTCACATCCGCGAAAAAGGCCCCGAGGGCGTAGAAGTCCCGCATCGTGAACGGGTCGAATTTGTGATCGTGGCATTGCGCGCATCCCGTCGTCTGCCCGAGCCACGCCGCCCCGACGGCCCGCACCCGGTCCGTGAGCATGCGCGCCTCATAATCCTTCGGCTGGGCTCCGCCTTCCTCCGTCGAGAGCAGCAAACGGTTGAAGGCGGAGCCGACCCGGGTGTCGCGGTCGGCGTCGGGCAAAAGATCGCCGGCGATCTGCTCGAGCGTGAAGCGGTCGAAGCGTTTGTTCTCGTTGAAGCTGCGGATGACCCAGTCTCTGTACGGCCAAACGTTACGCGGATTGTCGCTGTGGTAGCCGATCGTGTCCGCATACCGCACCACATCGAGCCAGCCGATCGCCAGGCGTTCCCCGGGGTGCGGGCTCCGCAGCAGGCGCTCCACCAGTCGTACCAGGGCGTCGGGCGAGGTGTCGTGCTCGAAGGCGACCACGTCCGTGTGGGCCGGGGGCAGGCCGGTGAGATCAAAATGAAGCCGACGAATCAGCGTGCGGCGGTCCGCCGCCAGGGAGGGCTTCAGGCCGACCTCGGTCAGGCGGCGCGCGACGAGAAAGTCCACGCCGTTGGCGCCCGCCGGAATCACCGCCTTGACGGGCGGTTCGTAGGCCCAGTGCCGCTGGTAAACGGCGCCCTGCGCGATCCATCGCTCGAGCACCGCCCGCTCTCGCGCATCCACCGTCTTGTGCGTCTCGGGCGGAGGCATGACTTCGTCGCTTTCCCGCGACACGAGCCGCAGCAGCAATTCGCTCTCCGCCGGACTTCCCGGCACGAAAGCCTTCCGCGCCAGCGCGTCCTCCCGCACGTCCAGCCGCAGCTTGCCCTTCCGCGTGCCGGCGTCAGGTCCGTGACAGAGGAAACACTTGTCGGAGAGGATGGGACGGACGTCCCGGTTGAACTCGATTTTCTCCGGCACGCCCGGCGCCCCGGACGCGCCGCGGACGGTCGTCGTCAGCAGCAGCGCCAGGAGGAGCGACCGGAATGCGGACCTTACACCCACGGCGTATCAGGCGAGGATTCCCTGCACCACCTTGGCGGGCAGCACTCCGGTCAGACGCTGGTCGAGGCCCTGGAACTTGAACGCGAGCTTCTCGTGGTGGAGCCCCATCAACTGGAGGATGGTGGCGTGCAAGTCGCGGATGTGCACCGGATCCCGCACGACGTTGTAGGACATCTCGTCGGTCTCGCCGTGGACCGTGCCCCCCTTGATGCCTCCCCCTGCCATCCAGATGGAGAAGCACCGCGGATGATGGTCGCGGCCGTAGTTCGTCTCGGTGAGCGCGCCCTGGCAGTAGACCGTCCGGCCGAACTCGCCGCCCCAGATGATCAGGGTGTCGTCGAGCATCCCACGCTGTTTCAAGTCCTGCACGAGCGCGTAACAGGCCTGGTCGACATCCTTGCACTGCGCGCTGATGTCGCGCGGCAGCGACCCGTGCTGGTCCCAACCGCGGTGGAAGATCTGCACGAACCGCACCCCCCGCTCCACAAGCCGCCGTGCCATCAACGCGGAACTGGCGAAGGTGCCGCGCACGCGGGCTTCCTCGCCGTAGAGGGCGTAGATTGAATCCGGTTCCTTTGAAAGGTCCGCGAGCTCCGGGATGCTGGCCTGCATCCGGAAAGCCATCTCGTACTGCTGGGTGCGTGTCTGGATGTCGGGATCGCCCAGCGACTCGTAGCTCCGGCGGTTGAGCTGTTCCAGGCCGTCGAGCATCTCCCGGCGCAACTCGCGCGGGATTCCCGGGGTGTCGTTCAAGTACAGGACCGGATCGCCTGAAGGACGGAACGAGACGCCGGCGTGCTTCCCGGGCAGGAAACCCGAACCCCACAACCGGGCGGAGATGGCCTGCACGTTGGAAAACGGGCTCGAGTGCTTGGCGTGCAGCACCACGAACGCCGGCAAATCCCGGTTCATCGAGCCCAGGCCGTAGGCAAGCCAGGAGCCAAGGGAGGCCTTACCATTCTGCATCGACCCTGTATAAACCAATTGGTTCGCGGGCTCGTGGTTGATCGCGTCCGTCTGCATCGACTTGATCACACAGATATCGTCCGCCATCCGCGCGATGTTCGGCAGGAGCTCGCTGATCCACATGCCGCTCTTCCCGTGCTGGGCGAACTTGAAACGGCTCGGCGCGAGGGGGAATGAAGTCTGGCGCGCGGTCATGCCGGTGAGCCGCTCGCCCTGACCCTTCAGCCAGTCCTTGAGGTCCTCCTTGAAGCGCGTCTCAAGGTGCGGCTTGTAATCGAAAAGCTCGAGCTGCGAGGGAGCGCCTATGAGCGAGATGTAGATCGCGCGCTTGGCCTTGGGCGCGATCCGCCAGGGTTCGGCCAGGGCGGCCGGAACCTCATCCGCCCCAAGCGCGCGTGGGCCGAGCAGGGACGCGAGCGCCGCGACCCCGAGGCCAGTGCCGGAACGGCGGAAGAACTGCCGGCGTGTGAGCGCGGCGTTGTAGGACGAAAACGTGTCGTGCCAGTCGGGCGGTAGGATCGTCATGGCGGCGCCTATTTGGTGAGGGACTCGTCGAGATTGAGGATCTGGCTGGCGACCAGCGTCCAAGCGGCCAGTTCCGGCTGCGCCAGGCCGGCCGGGACGGGAGATTCGCCGACGGTGAGCAGTCGCGCCGCGGCCGCCGGGTCATCCCGGTAGGTACCTAGGGCGCGCTCAAGCGTCCGGCGAACCACCGGCCGCTCCGCCGCGCCCAGCTTGCGGCCGAGCAGGCGCAGGGTCACGTGGTCGAGTCGGGCGTCGATCGAACGCGCTTCCGCCAGCGCCCGTGCGGCGAGCTGCCGGGAGGATTCGACGAAGACGGGGTCGTTCAGCGTGACGAGAGCCTGCAGCGGGGTGTTGGTGCGATCGCGCCGCACGCAGGAGACCTCGCGACTCGGCGCGTTCAGGATATCCATCGCCGGGGGCGGCGCGGTCCGCTTCCAGAGTGTGTAAAGCGAACGGCGGTACAGGCTCTCCCCCGCGTCGGGCTGATAGAAACGCGTGGTCGACTCCTTCATCGCGACATCTTCCCAGATGCCCTCGGGCTGGTAGGGGCGAACCGGTTTCCCACCCAAGCGCGAGACCAGCAGCCCCGAGGCGGCGAGCGCCTGGTCGCGCAACTGTTCGGCGTCGAGACGGTGACGCGGACCGCGCGCCAGCAACCGGTTGGCCGGATCTTTTTCCAGGAGCGCCGGCGTGGCCGCCGCGGACTGGCGGTAGGTCGCGCTGGTCACGATGAGGCGGGCGAGCGCGCGCTGGTCCCAACCGGATTCACGGAAACGCAGGGCGAGCCAATCCAGCAATTCGGGATGAGAAGGCCGCGACCCGGTGACACCGAAATCACCGGCGGATTCAACCAGCCCCGCGCCGAAGAATTGCTGCCAAATGCGATTCGCGGTGACGCGTGCCGTGAGCGGATTCTCAGGCGCCACCAGCCACTTCGCCAGGCCAAGCCGGTTGCGCGGCAGATCGGCCGCCAGCGGCGGAAGCACGGTGGGCGTGTTCGCGGCCACCTTCTCGCCCAGCTGGTTGTACTCACCGCGGTTCAGGATGTGCGCGAAAGGCTCGCTGTCCTTTTTCTCCTCCATCACGAGCGTGAGCCCGCCTCGGAACCGGAGCGTGTCCTCGCGCGCGAGGAACGGGTCCAGTTCGCGGGACAATGCCTGGGTGGGCAGATCGATGGATTGGAGGAAGTGCGCGCGCAGCTGGCGCTTCTGCGCCGCGGTGCGTTTGTCCGACGCCGTCTTCAATGCCGCCATGGCCTCGAGCTCGCCGCCGAAGACCTTCAGGTCGTCGGCTTGGAAACCACGCGAGTAGACCCGGAAGTCCTGCCCCCAAACGGTAGCCCCAGCCAGCATCGCCGGCTGGGCACCGGGCGCCGGAGCGCGCGCGCCGATCCGGACCGGTACCGACGGACGGATATCGGTCGGCAGAAACGCCGAGACGGTCGAGTTCACCGCCATTTTTCCACCCACAAAAACCTCGACCGTGCGGCTGCGCACCGAGGCGGTGTCGAAGGCGACGAGCACGTGGCTCCACTGGCCGGTCGGCAGCGGGAGACCGACGTTGCGGACCTTCACCCGTCCCGTGCCATCGGCGATGTATATCCCGATCTTGCCGTCCTCGAGGAACACCTCCCAGCCCACGCCGTTGTCGCCCTCCTCGCGGCACGAAATCAGCGGACCGTTGGCCTTGCCCTCAGCGTGCACGAAAAGCCCCGCGCTGCTGCTCATTCCGCGGAGCCAGGGAACCGCCGCGCCGGCGACGCGATCCCGGCCGTCGATTCGCTCCGCCGGCCCATAGGGACCTTCGGAAGCGGAAGGTGCGTCGGGAGCCTCCTGGCCCAGCAGCGCCTCGTAGCCCACGACGGTGCGGTTGATGGGCGGCGACATCAGCCGCGGCCCGGACGAGAGCCACGCCTCGAAATCGGTCTCGGCCTCCTTGGCCCGGCCTTCAATCCGCCCCCGCCACTCGGCGATGTGCGACTGCACTTCCTGCCATGCCTCACGGTCCGCCGGCGCCGGCACGAAAAGTGTGGGCGGAGTGTCGTGCCGGTTGCCGTCCATCGCCGGCATCGTGTTGTTGCGGAAAAACGCCGCCAGGGCGTAGAAGTCCTTCTGCGAAACGGGGTCGAACTTGTGGTCGTGGCACGCGGCGCAGCCTGTGGTTAGCCCAAGCCAGACGGTGGACATCGTCTCCACGCGGTCTTTCGCGTAGATCGCCTCATACTCCTCGGCGATCGCGCCGCCCTCGCTCGTCGTGGAAAGGCAGCGATTGTAACCGGAGGCGACGCGCTGATCCAGCGAGGCGCGCGGCAGCAGATCGCCCGCCATCTGCTCCACCGTGAATTGGTCGAAGGGGAGATTGCGGCGAAAGGCGTCGATGACCCAATCGCGGTAGGGCCAGATGGAGCGGTAATTGTCGATGTGGATGCCGTGGGTGTCGGCGTAGCGAACGGCGTCCAACCAAAGCCGGGCGGAGTGCTCGGCGGCGGTGTCGCTCGACAGCATGCGGTCGACCGCGCGCTCGTAGGCCCCCGGAGCCCGGTCCGCCTCGAACGCGGCGATATCGGCTGGAGTCGGGGCCAGGCCCGTGATGTCGAGCGCCGCGCGCCGAAACAGCCGTGCCGGCATTTCCTCGCGCGCCGGCGCGAGACCGGCGGGGGCGAGGCGCTGGACGACAAACGCGTCGATCGGATTGCGCGACCAGCCGCGCGCCAGCGGGACATCCGGTACGGAAACCGCGCGCGGCGCGATCAGCGACCAGTGTTCCTCGTACCCCGCGCCTTCCTTGATCCAGCGCTCGAGCAGGGCGATTTCATCCGGCCGCAGCCGCTTGTGCGTCTCGGGAGGAGGCATGACCTCCTCGGGATCGGTCGTCCGCAGGCGCTCCATCAGAGGGCTGCGCCCCGGGTCCCCGGGCACGATCGCGGGCGGGAGATCGCCGTCGCCGCGGGCCTTGGTGGCGAACTCAAAACGATCGAGCCGGAGTTTGGCCTTCCGCGAGGCTGAATCGGGCCCGTGGCAGTTGAAGCAGTTTTCCGCGAGGATCGGCTGGATTAACTCGTTGTAGCCGAGTTTGCCGGAGGCGGGCACCGCGCGGGCCGCGGCGGTGAAAAAAAGAATGGCGACGACAACGGACGGGCGGAGGAGGTCGGTCATGGGGCAAGCCGATACAAGACGCAGTAAATTCACCGCCAAGGAAAAAGCCAGAGCACCGCGCGATGGTGATCCCGCCCCGCGGCGACGCCGGAGGCGCCGCCCGGAATTCAGTGGCCCGGGGCAGCCCCGGCTTCACCTCTCCTTCTTGCGCGCCGTCGCCTCGCGCCAGGAGACCGCGACATCGTTTTTCCGTGTCTCGCCCGGCGTGCTACGCCCGCGAGCGACGTAGCTTTCCAACAGCGCGGATAGTTTCGCCACAACCTCGGGTTTCTCCGCCTGCAGGTTCCGCGTCTCGGCCAAATCGTTCGCCAGATCGTAAAGCTGGAGATCGGGCAGGCCTGATTTCCGGGCCTCGGCGTCCCCGGGTTTCCCCCACCCGCCCGACCCCGGGGAGTACGCGAGCTTCCACTCGGCCTGACGGATCGCGAAGACGCCGTTGATGGAATGGTGCACGACCGCCTCGCGCAGCGGCGCGCGATCCCGGCCGAGCAGAGCTGGCAGGATGCTCACGCTGTCCTCGCCGGCATCCTCCGGCAGCCGCTCCCCCACCATGTCGGCCACCGTGGCCAGCAGGTCGGTGTGACATATCAGCTGCGAGCTCGTACGGCCGGCGGGCACGCGACCGGGCCACCTCGCGATGAACGGCACCCGGTGCCCGCCCTCCCAGATGTCGGCCTTGTATCCGCGGAGACGCGCGCTCGCAAAGTGCCCCTTCGCCTCCAAGGCGTCCGTCCCGGCCTGCGGCGAACATCCGTTGTCCGCGGTGAAGATCACCAGCGTTTCCTCGGCGACGCCATGTTCAGCCAGAGCCCGGAGCACGTCGCCGACCACCGCGTCGGTCTGCATCACGAAGTCCGCGTAGTCCCCTAGTCCGCTGCGGCCCTTCCAATCCGGGGACGGTAGGATGGGCGTGTGCGGGGACGTGAGCGGCAGATAGAGGAAGAACGGCCGTCCCGCCCGGGCCGCCGCCGCCCGCCCGGCGATATAATCCACCGCCCGACGACCGAGCCGGGGTAGCATTTCGACGGGAGGAAGGTTCTCGATCACCCGGTCATTCTCAATGAGTCCGGACATCGTTCGGGCGTTGGAACAGCCCCAGAAGTAATCGAAGCCGCGGGTCACCGGCCCGCCGATGACACGCGAGCCAACCGGAAGACCAAGCTCGCCCATGCGGCGCTTCCCATTGCCCTTGGTCGCGGGGACCGGAACCCCGCCCGGACGCTCGGAGCGGAATCCAAGATGCCACTTGCCGATGACGGCCGTCGCGTAGCCGTGACGACGCAGAAAAGACGGCACGGTCAACCGGCCCTCCGCGATGAGCGGATCGTCGTCCGCTCCGTCGAGCACGCCGCGCTGCAGCCGCGTGCGCCAGGCATAGCGGCCGGTGAGCAACCCGTAGCGGGTGGGTGTGCAGACCGAGGACCCGCTGTGGGCGTCGGTGAAGATCATCCCCGCCCCGGCTAGCCGGTCGAGGTGGGGCGTGCGGATCTTGCCCCGGCCAGGATTGAGGACACTGACGTCGCCGTAGCCCATGTCATCGGCCAGGATGTAGACAATGTTAGGCCGGGCGGACGCGTGCGCGGTTGGCGCGGCGGCGAGAAGGCACAGGAAGAATCTCAGGAAGGACATCTCGGGGATGACAGGTGATTAGAAAGCCCCCTTGACGCCGACGGTCCAGAGGGAACCGAAGTCCTCCCGTTGCCGGAACTGCGCGTGGGACGGAGTGCTGGGACCGGCGATCTCGTTGTCCTCGGTGCCGTTGTTCACGTTGCGCAGATTGGCAAAGACGGTGACCGACTTCCGCAGGTGGTACTCGGCCTGCACATCGGCGGAGAGCTTCTTGTTCCCCCAATTGTAGGTGCCGGCCTCGATGCCCGTCCCGGACACCACATTTCCGCGCTGGCGCCCGCGGTAGTTCCAATTCACCCGCACATTGTACTTCGCGCGGGTGAGACTCAGCCCCCAGTTGAAGGTCCGCGGCACATAGCCGGCAAAATTCTGCGCCGCGGCCCCCGTCGCCCGCTGGAAACTCGCATTGGCGAACGCATGCAGACCGCGCGCCCACGCGGGCAGGAACGTGAGGGACTGCTTGTAAGCCACATCGAACCCGGTGGTCCGCACGATTCCCTCGATGTTCTGCTGGGTGGCCACCTCGTACGCCCCGTAGGTCGCCGCGTCGATGCCGTACAAATCGAAAAAATCCACCCCCGGGCGGATGATCGCCGAGGAGGCGAAATTCTCATAATCCCGCCGGAAAACCCCGGCGGAAACCTGCCCGACGCCGTCGAAGTAGTACTCTACACGCGCATTGAGCGTCCGCGCGGTCCACGCCTTGAGCCCGGCGTTGTTGACCGTGATGCGATTGGAACTGGAGGGGGCGCTCTCGGTATCCGGCAAAGTGATGCCGCCGGCGTACTGGTTCAGGTTGGGCCGCCCGATCGACTGGTAGACCGCGGCTCGCGCCACCAAGTTTTCCCGCAGGTTGAGACTCGCGTTCAAACTCGGGAACCAGCGCAGGTACTCCTTCTCCGAGCGGGAGGCCCGCTCGAGAAACGTCAGTCGCGAAACGGCGAGCGCGTCCGTAGCGACGAGCAGTGGGCGGCCACCGGCACCTAGAACGGGGTTCCCGCGGGCATCGCGCTGGAAGTTGCGCGTGGGGTCGGTCAGGGGCCCTTCGGCCTCGACGTTCGTCTGCTCCGCCCTCACGCCGCCCGTCAGGCGCAGGCGTCGGTCGAGGAAGGCCGCATCCGCGCGCAGGTAAGCGGCGGAGACAGTCTCCTGGGAGCGCTTGGAGGCGCTCACCTCCGAGCGGTACTCGGAGTTGGCGTTGGGCGTGAAGTACCCCGGGTTCGCACGGTAAAGGTCCAGGACCGCCTCGCTGCTCGCCCACTGCACCCGCGGAAATCCGTAGGGTGCCACGCGCAATGAAGCGCGCGCGTCGACGAAGGGACCGGCGTTGTCGTCATTGGCACCCGTCGTGGTGCTCGCGCGTCCATCCCGGCCGACGAACGTGTAGCCCGCGTTGGTGCCGCGCAGGTCGCGGGTGGACTGGCGCCGGTCCAACCCCGCCTTCAAAGCCACCGGGATCCGCCAGGCAAAATCCCGCCGAATGTTGGCGTAGGCGGTGTGCTGCGTGTCGGAATTGTGCTGCTCGCTGCCCGTCGTCGAGACCAGCACGTAGTTGTCGAGGCGGTAGGGGTCGACCGGGGCGCCGTTCGCCCCATCCGTCACGGTGATCACGCGCGGACGCAGGTAGAAGATGTCGTCAAACGCGACCGTCACGCCGGTGCGCTGGGTGGTGACGTTATTGAACAATCCCCGGTCCATGTTCCGCAGGGTGTGCGAGGCGCGCGAGTAGCCGAGGCCCGCCTCGGCCTGCCAGATCGCGCCGCGGTGACGCCAGACCATCGTGGGCATGAGCGTGCGGTTGTCGCGCGTCTGCCCCGTGTTCGCCAACGTCAGCGAGCCGGCGCCTGCCCGGCCCCGCGTGGCGAAGGGCGTGAAGGCGCCCGGGTCGGTGGCGTTGACGTTGAACGTGAGGTTGCGGCTCATGTTCGCGAAAGCCGTCGAGCTGAACTGCAGGCCCAGCGTGACGCGGTCCCGCGGCGTGGGCCGGAAGTCGATGGTCGAGCTGAACGAGTTGCGGGTGCTCTGCTTGGTATTGTCGCGCAAGAGGTAGCTCGAGAGGTACGGCCGGTCCGGAGTCGTGTGCGGGAAAGTGGTGCCATTGGTGGCGGCCCCCGTCCCGCGCCAGGTGTTCTGCATGAAATCCTGATTGAGATAATTGGTCGACGTCCCCGCCGAGAGCGTGAAGCCGAACCGCGCGTTTACCGGACGGATGTAGGTAAAGTCGAAGCCGGGATGGACCTTGCGGGTGTCGGCCCGCTGCGGCCCCGGGGTCCGGTGGAACTCGCGCGCGTTGTCGCGCATCAGCAGGTACGCGTTCCAGTTCAACACCGGCCGCGCGCGCTCGAACGCGCCGCGCGGGATCATGTTCACCGCGCCAGCGAGCGCGGATCCGGGATTATCGGGCGTCGGCGAAAACACCACCTCGACCCGCGCGAGGTTGTTGATCGAAAGCATGTCGAGCGAAACCGAGCGCCCCGTGCCTCCCCCGGGATTGGCGGAGGCGACGCTGAAGCCGTCGATCGTCACCGGCACGAAATCCGGCGGCACGCCGTTGATCGAGACGTTGCGCGCGAAACCGCCGATGTTGTCCATCGAGACGCCGGGCAGGAACTTGATGAACTCGCCGACGTTCCCCTCCGGCACGAAGCCGAGTTCGTCCGTCGCCACCACCGAGCGCAGGTTCGGCGCGTGACGCTGTTCGTTGATGGCGATCGCCGCCCCGCTCATCTCACGCGAGGTCGCGATGACGAATTCGTCGAGTTTGACCACCGACCGCTCGCCGCCGGCCGCGGCGAGGGCCAGCGAGACGTCGCGCCGCGCGACTTCGCCGGCCACCACGGTCACCACCTCGTTCGCCGCGAGGAAACCCGAGTGTGCCACGCGCAGGCGCGCCGTCCCCGCCGGCACGCCAGACACACGGAAGCGCCCGTCGGCGTCGGTGAACACCTCCAGCGCGGCTCCCTCCACCGTGACGCGGGCCTGCGCGAGGTACTCGCCGCCGGCCGGACTGAACACCCTGCCCTCGATGACGCCGGTGGCCGGCGTGGCTGAGGCCGCGGCCGGCAGCGAGGCGAACGAAAAAAGGATCAAAACGGCGCGAAGGAGTAACGAAGACGAACGGGGTTTCATGGGGTAACGGAGGGGTGGAAGCAGGAGTACACCGGCGGTCCAACAGAGCTGCGATGGATCCAGATCCCGCGGACTAGGCAAACCCGCGGAGCCTGGAGGGGCGGGAGCGCCGGTCGCTCCCGGAGAAAATGGCTCGAAGGAAATGAAAAAGCGGCCAGCGGACAGGGCCGCGGCCGCTTCGGAGTGAGGGGAACTTGCCGGTGATTCGGATCAGCGCTTCGGCGCGTGACGCAGCATCGTCACGCGGCCCGCGAAGTTCCAATCCTGCACGATCAGGTTGCCCTTGCGGTCAAACGCCACGCCGTGCGGGGCGATGAAGATGCCGTCGCGCCAGAACTCCGGCGCCAGCTTGAATTGCGCCCACTGTTTCTGATCGGGGTTGTCGCCCAGCGCCGCCACGACCTTCCCCGCCTTGTCGATGATCGCGACGCGCCCCTCGAGCTCGGCGACCGCCACATGGTCTCCGTGAATCGACGTCGCGCACGGCCGGCGGAGCCCGGTGGTGACAACCCCGATCCACTTGCCGTCGAGATCCGTGTGCACCAACCGGCGGTTCTCACGGTCGCTGATGAGGAGCCGAGGCGCGCCGAAACGGGTGTCGAGCGAGATGCCGTGGCAGGTCTTGAACTGGTTGTCGCCTTCACCGCGCGTGCCGATGGTCTTCAAATAGCGCCGGTCGGCGCTGTAGACATGCACCACGCTGGCGCCGTAGCCGTCGGCCACGTAGATCCGGCCGTCCGGCGCGACCGTCACCGCGGTGGGACGGAACGCCGTAGCCTTCGCCTTGGGGTCGGCCGGTTGGTTGTAGAAGCCGCTCTCCTTGGGCACGCCGATCGTCCACTCCGCCTTGCCGTCGAGACCCAGCTTCACGATCTGCGGGCCCTTCACGTGGGCGGCGTAGATGAATTCCTTCCCGCCCTCCTCCCGGATCATCATGCCGTGGATCCCGCTGAAATCCGGCGCGATCGAGCGCAGGTAGCGGCCGGTGGCGTCGAAGACGAAGAGTCCGGTCTTCTCGGCGTCCGTCGAGACGTAGATGTTCCCCGCCTTGTCGACGACCACGCCGCCGTGCGTCGGCCCGAGCGAGACCTCCTTGGGCAGCTTGGCCCAGCCGGACTCGACCTCGAAGCGCCACGCGCCGGTGCCGAGCGGGGCAGCCGGAAGTGGCGAGGCGGTCACCTGCCCGATGGGCAGCGTGAAATCTACGTGGGCCATGAGCGCCGCGGGCAGCGCGCCGGCGAGGAGAAGCAAGGATCGGGGGTGCACGGGGTCGAGCATGGGAACCCGGCCTCTCCGCCGTCAAGCGGCCGGATGACGGTTTCGTCCCGTCGCGGGCCGGTTGACGCCGCTTGCGCGCCGCGGCACCGTCCGGGCTCTTCATGGCCGATTTCCTGACCGACAAACCCGCCAAGCTCGAACGCGCCTTCCTCATCGGCGTCCAAACGGCGGAGATGGAGACCGGCGAGGCGGCCGAGCTTCTCGCGGAACTGAAGGAACTCGTCGAGAACCTGCGGATCACGGTGGCGCGCGCCGAGCTGGTGACGCTCCGGCGGCCCACCCCGGCCCTGCTGCTCGGCAGCGGCAAGGCGGAGGAGCTGGTGGCCCTCGCCAAGGCGGAGGAGGCCGATGTGATCGTGTTCGACGAGGCGCTTTCCCCCGCGCAGCAGCGCAACTGGGAGGAACTTTCGGGCCTGGCGGTGATCGACCGGCAGGAAGTGATCCTCGAGATCTTCGCCGACCGCGCTCATACCCGGGAGGCCATCCTCCAGGTGGCCCTGGCGCGCATGGAGTATTCGCTCCCGCGGCTCACGCGTGCCTGGACGCACCTTTCCCGCCAGCGCGGCAAGGGGTCGATGGGCGGCGAGGGCGAAACCCAGCTCGAGCAGGACCGCCGGATCGTCCGCGACCGGATCGCCCATCTGAAGGCGGAACTCGCCGGGGTGGTGAAGCAACGCGACGTGCAGCGGCGCAAGCGCCAGCGCGTGCCGGTGCCGACCTGCGCGATCGTCGGCTACACCAACGCCGGCAAGTCCACCCTGCTGAACACCCTTACCGGCGCGGAGGTTCTCGCCGCCGACAAGCTCTTCGCGACCCTCGATCCCACGACGCGCCAGCTCGTGTTGCGCGGCAACCAGAAGGTGCTCGTCACCGACACGGTCGGCTTCATCCGCCGTCTGCCGCACGGCCTGGTCGAGGCCTTCAAGGCCACCCTCGAGGAGGTGGTTGTAGCCGATTTCCTCGTGCACGTACTCGACGTCACCAACCCGAACGTCGAGCACCACCACACGACCACGCTCGCGGTGCTCGCCGAGCTGGGCGCCGCGGACAAGACCATGCTCACCGTGTTCAACAAGGTCGACGCCGCCACCCCGGCCATGGTCTCCCGGGCGCGCAC
>Ga0102921_1000492_pt1 | contig 13727 bp, 9 predicted proteins | sample Colrivmeta156802_FD_78205 | JGI IMG/M metagenome (GOLD analysis project Ga0102921, IMG submission 78205) | Estuarine microbial communities from the Columbia River estuary - metaG 1568-02 | ecosystem: Environmental > Aquatic > Marine > Intertidal zone > Estuary | place: USA: Columbia River Estuary...
CCATGGTGGCTCGAGCAGGTACACGGCACCGAGGTGGCCACTTTTGAACGGCCGCCGTCGTCGGCCGAGGCCGCTGCGACAGCGACGCGTCCCATCGCTGATGCCGCAGTCACCCGTGCGGTCGGTGTCGTCCTCGCGATTCAGGTTGCCGACTGTCTGCCGGTGCTACTGACGGACGATCAGGGTTTGGTGCTCGGTGCCGCCCATGCCGGCTGGCGTGGACTCGTCGCCGGGGTGCTCGAACGCACGGTCGAGGCGATGGCCCTCCCGGGCACCCGCTTGCGCGCGTGGCTTGGGCCGAGTATCAGCCCGGCGCACTTCGAAGTCGGCGAGGAGGTTCGCGAAGCCTTCCTGGCGGCGGGTGATTCGGCGAGCGCCTTCGCACCAAATCCCCGTGGCCGCTGGCAATGCGACCTCCCAGCGTTGGCCCGGGCTCGGTTGGAGCGCTTGGGCGTGACCCGGATCGCCGGTGGCGACTCGTGTACGGCAGCGGATCCGGGGCGATTTTTCTCGCATCGCCGGGATCAGCGGACGGGGCGGATGGCCGCGCTGCTCTGGCGCTGTTAGAATATAACACTATGGAAACCCTGCTCCTGATCGTGGCGTTTACCGCCTTAGGCGGACTACTGAGCGCGACGATCGCGGCAGCGTTGTTTTGGCTACCCGGTGCGACCCGCGATCGCGTGTTGCCGCATGCCGTGAGTTTTGCGACCGGCACGCTGCTCGCCACCGCGTTGCTCGCGCTCGTGCCGCATGCCATGAGCGGCGCCGGACCTTTCAAAGTTCACGGCGTTGGCGTGGCGCTGCTCGCGGGTATCGCGCTCTTTTTCGTGTTGGAAAAGTTCCTGCTTTGGCGCCACTGTCACACCGAGGCGGTCGAGTCGGCGCATGCGCACGAACAGCATCGCCAGCATTCTTCCGGTGCGCTCGTGATGATCGGCGACGGGTTCCACAACTTCATCGACGGCGTGCTGATCGCGGCGGCTTTCTTGACCGATGTACACCTCGGCATCGTGACGGCCTTCGCCATCATGGCGCACGAAATTCCGCAGGAAGTGGGTAACTTTGCGGTGCTGCTGCACGCGGGATTCAGCCGCAGCAAGGCGCTCGTTTGGAACATCCTCTCCGGGCTCACCGCTGTGCTCGGCGGCCTCGTCGGATGGTTCGCCTTGCGCGATGCGATGGCCTTGTTGCCGTATGCGCTCGCGGTGGCAGCGGCGAGTCTTCTCTACGTCGCAGTTGCCGATCTGATCCCGGGTCTGCACCGGCGAACCGATCCGCGGGCGAGCGCCGCCCAGATTGTCTGGATCGGTGCGGGTATTGCGCTCGTGGCCTTTGCCGAATCGATGGTGCATTGACCGCCACCCTGATCGAGCGCCCTTGAAAGACGCTGACTAGCCCTAACCTCTAGGGGTAGTGATAGTGCAACCCCCACGAGGGCCTGCTCATGCGTCAAGACAAACTCACCGCTCGGTTTCAGCAAGCGCTGGCAGATGCCCAATCGCTGGCTCTGGGCCGCGATCATCAAATCATTGAACCCGCGCACGTCCTACTCGCGCTGATCGATCAGCAGGGGGGTACGGTCAAGCCCTTGCTCGTCAAAGCGGGCGGCAACCTGCCCAAGCTTCGCGCGGAGCTGCAATCCGCGCTCGATCGCTTACCTAAGGTGCAGGGCGCGCCGGGTGAAGTGCATGTCTCGAACGACTTGCAACGACTGCTGAACGTCACCGACAAGCTCGCGCAGATCAAGGGCGATCAGTACATCTCCAGCGAGCTCTTCGTGCTCGCAGCTTATGAAGACAAGGCGCTGCTTGCCCGTCTGCTGAAGGATTCGGGCTTCGCACAGGCGGCTCTCGAGAAGGCCATCAACGACGTGCGTGGCGGCGAAAAAGTGCAAGATGCCAACGCCGAAGAAAATCGGCAGGCGCTCGAGAAATACACGGTCGATCTCACGCAGCGTGCCATCGACGGCAAGCTCGATCCGGTGATCGGTCGCGACGATGAAATTCGTCGCACCATTCAAGTGTTACAGCGTCGCACCAAGAACAACCCGGTGTTGATCGGCGAGCCCGGTGTCGGTAAGACCGCGATCGTCGAAGGGCTCGCGCTGCGCATCGTCAACGGCGAAGTGCCCGAGAGTTTGCGTAACAAGCGCATCCTGGCGCTCGACATGGGTGCTTTGATCGCGGGCGCCAAGTTCCGCGGCGATTTCGAAGAGCGGCTCAAGGGCGTGCTGAATGATCTCTCCAAGCAGGAAGGTCAGGTCATTCTCTTCATCGACGAGCTGCACACCATGGTGGGCGCGGGCAAGGCCGATGGCGCGATGGATGCGGGCAATATGTTGAAGCCGGCGCTCGCGCGCGGCGAGTTGCATTGCGTGGGTGCGACGACGCTCGACGAGTATCGCAAGTACATCGAGAAAGATGCCGCGCTAGAGCGACGCTTCCAGAAGGTGCTGGTCGATGAGCCCTCGGTCGAGGACACCATCGCGATCCTGCGGGGTTTGCAGGAGCGCTACGAGAATCACCACAAGGTCGAGATCACCGATCCTGCGATCGTCGCAGCGGCAACGCTCTCGCATCGTTACATCACCGATCGGCAGTTGCCGGATAAGGCCATCGATCTGATCGATGAGGCCGCCGCACGTATCCGTATGGAGATGGATTCGAAGCCGGAGACCCTCGACAAGCTCGAGCGGCGCATCATCCAACTGAAGATCGAGCAGGTCGCGCTGCAGAAAGAGAAGGACGAGGCCACACGCAAGCGCTTGGCGGCACTCGAAGAGACGCTCGCGCAGCTCGAGAAGGAATATGCCGATCTTGAGGATATCTGGAAGAGTGAAAAGGCCTCCCTGCAGGGGGCTTCCGGTATCAAAGAAAATCTCGAGAAGCTCAAACTCGAGCTCGAAGCGGCGCGTCGCAAGGGTGATCTCGCTCGTATGGCCGAGTTGCAATACGGCAAGATCCCCGAGCTCGAAAAAGCCTTGGTCGAGGCGCAGGCCGTCGAGGGCAAGCAGGGTCAGTTGCTGCGCAATCAAGTGACCGACGAGGAGATCGCCGAAGTCGTCTCGAAGTGGACCGGTATCCCGGTCTCGAAAATGCTCGAAGGCGAGAAAGAAAAGCTGCTGCGCATGGAAGAGGCGTTATCGCGTCGCGTCGTGGGCCAGGATGAAGCCGTACGCATCGTTGCCAATGCGATTCGTCGCTCGCGCGCGGGTCTGTCGGATCCGCGGCGTCCGAATGGTTCATTTCTTTTCTTAGGTCCCACCGGCGTCGGCAAGACCGAGCTCTGTAAGGCACTCGCCGAATTTCTCTTCGACACCGAAGAGTCGATGGTTCGCATCGATATGTCGGAGTTCATGGAAAAGCACTCGGTCGCGCGCTTGATCGGAGCGCCGCCGGGCTATGTGGGTTACGAAGAGGGCGGTTATCTGACCGAGGCCGTGCGTCGTCGTCCTTATGCGGTCGTGTTGCTCGACGAAGTCGAGAAAGCGCATCCGGATGTGTTCAACGTGTTGCTGCAGGTGCTCGATGATGGTCGACTGACCGACGGCCAGGGTCGCACGGTCGATTTTCGCAACGCGGTGATCATCATGACCTCGAACTTGGGTTCGCAGGTCATCCAGGAACACGCCGGTGAGAAGAACTACACGCGGATGAAGTCGGCCGTGATGGAGATCGTGCAGCAGAACTTCCGTCCGGAGTTCATCAACCGCATCGACGATATCGTCGTGTTCCATCCGCTTGGTACGGCGCAGATTCGCTCTATCGTCGATATCCAGCTGGGTCAGTTGCGACGTCGTTTGATCGATCGTGGTCTTGATCTCGCGCTCGATGAGGCGGCGCTCGATCTACTTGGCGAAGCGGGCTTCGATCCGGTCTACGGCGCACGGCCCCTCAAGCGCGCCATCCAACAGCAGATCGAGAACCCGCTTGCACAGCAATTGCTGCAGGGGCGCTATGCGCCGGGCGATCGCATCCGCGTCGGGGTCGACGAGGAGGGGCGCTTGAGTTTCGGCAAGTCGGTATAATTTGTGCCATGCCTTTTTACGAATATCAGTGCAGTGCTTGCGGCGAGCAGACTGAGGTCATGCAGAAGATCTCGGACAAGCCGCTACGTAAGTGCCCCGAATGTGGCAAGAACACGCTCGTCAAGCTGATCTCGGCGCCGGTGTTCCGGCTCAAGGGCAGTGGTTGGTACGAGACCGACTTCAAGTCGGAGAACGACAAGAAGCGTAACCTCGCCGGCGACGAGTCGGCGGCTGATTCCAAGTCGAGCGATAAGACAAGCGAGAAGTCGGCCGATAAAAGCGCGGACAAGCCCGCCGATAAGCCTGCGGAAAAATCGGCCGAGAAGTCAGCCGACAAATCAGCGGACAAGCCTGCGACCAAATCAGCCAAAGCCAAGGCGAAGCCCCTCGCTAAGGCTAAGCCCGCCGCCAAATCCAAAGCTCCCGCGCGTAAGTCGGCCCGTCGATGATCGCGACGTCTCGGCTTGCGCCCGAGACGATGATCGAGCGCGAGCGAGCGCTTTTCGCCGAGCGCTCACCTCGTTCGGCTGAACTCGCCAAGCGTGCCGCGCCGCATTGGTTGTCCGGCGTGCCGATGCATTGGATGGCCGATTGGGGCACGCCGTTCCCGTTGTTCGTGTCGAAGGCAAACGGCGCCACCCTGACCGATGCCGACGCGCACCTCTATCTCGATTTTTGTTTGGGCGACACGGGCGCCATGTATGGGCATTCCCCTGAGCCCATCGCTGCCGCGATCACGAGCCAGTCGCGGCAGGGTCTGACCTGCATGCTGCCGGCGGAATCGGTCGCGAGCGTCGGGGCTGCACTCGCCGAACGATTCCAATTGCCATTTTGGCAGGTGACGCAAACGGCAACCGATGCAAACCGCGCTGCACTGCGTTGGGCACGCGCCATCACCGGGCGATCAAAAGTGCTCGTGTTCCAATGTTGCTATCACGGCACCGTTGAAGAGACGATGGTGCGATTGCGAGGCGGACGCACCGTGCCACGTGAGGGGGCGATCGGGCCTGCCTTCGATGCATCGAGTGCTGCTGTCGCCATCGAGTTCAATGATGTCGACGCACTGGAGCGAGCACTCGCGAGCGGCGAGATCGCTGCCGTTATTGCCGAACCGGTGATGACCAACATCGGTATGGTGTTACCGCAGGCGGGCTATCTCGATCATTTGCGTGAGCGCACACGGGCTCACGATGTGCTTTTGATCCTCGATGAGACCCACACGCTCTCCTCAGGGCCTGGTGGTTACGCTGCGAGTCTCTCGTGGCAGAGTGACTTTTGGGTCTGCGGCAAAGCGATCGCCGGTGGCTTGTCGGCGGCGGTATTGGGATTTTCGTCCGAGATCGAATCGCGCATGCGCCAGGTGCTCGCGCAGCGAGAAGCTGGTCACTCCGGCATGGGCACGACCCTCGCTGCGAACCCCTTGGTTTTTGCGGCGCTCTCGGCAGCGCTCAAATATTTGCATACCGAAGTCACGCACGCGGCCATGCAAAATGGTGCTTTGCGGCTCGAGCAGGGACTCAAGGCGCTCTTTGCGGCGCAAGGTCTCGATTGGCACGTGTCGCGAGTCGGTGCGCGACTCGAGTTCGGCTTTGGACCTGCGCCTCGCAATGGCAGCGAAGCCGAGCGTGCGATGCGGCCTACGCTCGAGCACGCGCTGCACTTGTGGTTGCTCAATCGGGGTCTACTCGTCACGCCGTTTCACAACATGATGCTCACCGCGCCGATGCTCCCCACCGGAGCCGTCGATCGCTTGTGTGCGAGCATCGGCGAGTTTCTCGATCAAGTGGATTTGAAGGCGAGTCTCGTATGACGCAAACGGACCGCACTCAAGAGTGGCGCGATTTTCTCGCTCAAAATCCCGATCTCGAGGCGGTGCAGTTATTCATCACCGATCCTTCGGGTGTTGCGCGCGGTAAGACGGCGAGCGTGTCGGAACTCGAGCGTCTATACACCAACGGTCGACCCGTCGCAGGCTCCATCCTCGGGCTCGACATCACCGGTACCGATGTCGATGCGACGGGTCTCGTGTGGGACACGGGCGATGCCGATCTACTCTGTCGTCCCGTGCCGGGAACCTTGATGCGCGCGCCGTGGCTCGCGAGGCCGACCGCCCAAGTGATGCTGTCGATGTATGAGCTCGACGGTCGCACAGCGCCGGCGGATCCGCGGCACGTGTTGACGCGTAGTATCGAGCGTCTGCAGGCGATGGGTTTCAAGCCGGTTGTTGCCGTCGAACTCGAGTTTTACGTGCTCGATGTAGAGGGCAGCGAACCAGCAGGCTCGTTGCGACGGAACGAGGGTCGTATCGAGGCCTACAGCCTTGCACGTCTCGAAGAGCTCGCGCCGATGTTCGATGAGGTTTACGCCGCCGCGCGCGAGCAGGGGATCCCGGTCGAGACCTTGATGTCCGAATATGCCCCGGGTCAATTCGAGCTCACGCTGGCGCATCGTGACGATGCGCTACGCGCGGTCGATGAAGCGATTTTGCTGAAGCGTTTGCTGCGCGGCATCGCCGCCAAGCACGGCAAGCTCGTGACTTTCATGGCCAAACCCTATGCCGATCTGGCTGGCAGCGGCATGCACATCCACGTGAGTCTTGCGGGTGTCGATGGCGCCAACCTGTTTGCTGCCGATGACCCTGTCGGCACACCCTTGCTACGCCACGCTATTGGCGGCCTGAAAGCGACCATGGCCGAGAGCCTGTTGCTGTTCGCGCCGAACGGCAATTCCTATCGTCGATTTCGCAGCCAAAGCTACGCACCTATCGCAGCGAGTTGGGGCATCAACAATCGCTCGGTTAGCCTACGAATACCGATCGGACCTGCGGCGTCGCGCCATCTGGAGCACCGCATCGCCGGCGCCGACGCCAACCCCTATCTCGTGGTTGCCACCGTACTGGCGGGTATCGAGCGCGGTACCCGGCAGAGGCTTGATCCCGGTCCGCCCGTGGTCGGTAATGGCTATGCCATCGCCGAGGCAGCCGTCGGCGAGGCCGGCGCCCGTCGGGAGTTGCCCGCGACTTGGCATGAGGCTATCGAGCGGGCGGCCACCTCCGACTTCTTGCGGCAGACGCTGGGAGCGGAGTTTCTGAGCATTTTTTTGGCGATCAAGCGTCAGGAGTGCGAGCGCTTTTCGGCTGAGGTGACCGAGCTCGATCGGCTGTGGTACCTGCGTAGCAGCTGAAGTCGGCGCAACCGGGAAAACCGCGTGTTGCGCCGCTGGCGGCGTCTCCGTAACATCCCCGCCCCTTATGCGCACTCATTATTGCGGTCAAGTCAACGAAACCCTCATCGGCAGCACTGTCACCGTGGCGGGTTGGGTCCACCGTCGTCGCGATCATGGCGGCGTGATCTTCGTCGATCTGCGTGATCGCGAGGGTCTCGTGCAGATCGTCTGCGATCCGGATGCGGCCGAGGTATTCGCCGAAGCCGAGAAACTGCGCAACGAATTCGTCGTGAGCATCACGGGTCTCGTGCGAGCACGCCCCGAAGGTACGACCAATGCGAATCTAGCCTCCGGCAAGATCGAGATGCTCGCGCGTCACATCGACCTCTTGAACCGCTCCGAGCCGCTGCCGTTCCAGCTCGATGAGAACGTGTCGGAAGAGGTGCGCCTGAAATATCGCTATCTCGACCTGCGTCGCGACGTGATGAGTCAGCGTCTGCGTCAACGCCACGAGATCACCAAGGCGATGCGGCACTATCTCGACGACGCGGGCTTCGTCGACATCGAAACGCCGATGCTCACCAAGGCCACCCCCGAGGGCGCGCGCGACTATCTCGTTCCGTCGCGCACGCATGCCGGCAAGTTCTTCGCGCTGCCGCAGTCACCGCAGATCTTCAAGCAGTTGCTGATGGTCTCGGGGTTCGATCGCTACTACCAAATCGTGCGTTGCTTCCGCGATGAAGATCTACGCGCCGATCGTCAGCCTGACTTCACGCAGCTCGATATCGAGACGTCGTTCCTCTCGCAGGATCAGATCATGGATCTGATGGAAGGGCTCATCCGTCACATCTTCACCAAGGTGGCGCAGGTTGAGTTGCCCAATCCGTTCCCGCGCATGACCTATGCCGAAGCCATGCGTCGCTATGCGAGCGACAAGCCGGATCTGCGTATTCCTCTCGAGCTCGTGGATGTCGCCGATCTCGTCGCCGACTGCGATTTCAAAGTATTCGCATCCCCCGCTAAAGATCCGAACGGTCGGGTGGCCGCATTGTGCGTACCGCAGGGCGGCAAGCTGACGCGCAAAGAAATCGACGATTACACCGCCTTCGTGGCGCGCTATGGCGCCAAGGGTTTGGCCTACATCAAGGTCAACGAGCGCGCGAAGGGTCGTGATGGCTTGCAGTCGCCCATCATCAAGTTCCTCTCGGATGCGGCGGTCGCCGGCATTCTCGAGCGCACGGGTGCCAGCGACAACGATCTGATTTTCTTCGGCGCCGATTCAGCCAAAGTCGTGAACGATGCGATGGGCGCGCTGCGCTTGAAGGTCGGTCACGATCTGAAGCTCGTGCAGGGCGAGTGGGCGCCGCTGTGGGTCGTCGACTTCCCGATGTTCGAGTTCGATGCGGATGAGAATCGCTGGAGCGCGATGCACCATCCGTTCACCTCGCCGAAAAATCTCGATCCGGAAGCGCTCAAAGCCAATCCGGGCGAGGCGCTCGCCAAGGCGTACGACATGGTGTTGAACGGTTCGGAGATCGGCGGTGGTTCGGTGCGTATCTATCGCCAGGATCTGCAGTCGACCGTGTTCGATCTACTCGGCATCGAAACCGAGGAGGCCCGCCGCAAGTTCGGCTTCCTGCTCGATGCGCTGAAGTTCGGAGCGCCACCGCACGGCGGTATCGCCTTCGGTCTCGATCGACTCGCGATGCTGATCTCGGGTGCCGACAGCATCCGCGATGTCATCGCATTCCCGAAGACGCAAACAGCGGCCTGTCCGCTGACCGACGCGCCGACCGAGGTGTCCGAGAAGCAGTTGCGCGAGTTGCACATCCGCGTGCGTCAGCCGGCTGCGGCGACGCCGAGCTGATCAGTCGAGTTTCTTGCGTAGCTCGTAGAGCTGCTCGAGCGCTTCGCGCGGGCTCAAAGAATCCGGGTTGAGTGCACGCAGTGCCTCAACGATCACTCGGGCCTGAGCCTGCGCCAAATCAGAGTCCGATAGCGCGCTCTGCGCTCCATCGTGCCCCTCGTGGGTCGTCCCTGCTGGCGCTAAAGCGAGCTCCCCTTGTGGGCCGCCGTCACCGCGACGCAGCGCTTCACTCTCCAGTGCAGTGAGATAGCGTTTGGCATCCGCCAAGACCTCGCGCGGAATGCCCGCGAGTTTGGCCACCGCCAACCCATAGCTGCGACTTGCCGGTCCCGGTTTCACCGCGTGCATGAAGACGATGCCATGTCGGTGTTCGGTGGCATCGAGGTGAACATTGGCGACACCCGGTAATTCTGCTGCCAGTGCCGTGAGCTCAAAGTAATGCGTCGCGAAGAGCGTGAACGCGCCGACTTTCGAGGCGAGATGCCGAGCGGTCGCCCACGCGAGCGAGAGCCCATCAAAGGTGCTCGTGCCGCGGCCGATCTCATCCATCAACACGAGACTGCGCGGTGTCGCGTTGTGCAAAATATTAGCGGCTTCGGTCATCTCGACCATGAAGGTCGATCGGCCACCCGCAAGATCATCGCCGGCGCCGATGCGCGTGAAGATGCGATCGATGGGCCCAAGTAATGCCGAATCGGCAGGTACGAAGCTACCGACGTGCGCGAGCAGCGTGATCAACGCCACCTGCCGCATGTAGGTGCTCTTACCGCCCATGTTAGGGCCGGTGATCACGAGCATCCGCGTGAGCGCATTGAGATCGATATCGTTCGGTACGAACGGCTCACTCGAGAAGCGCTCGACGACGGGGTGCCTGCCACCGCGAATTTTCAGTACCGGCTGCGATGTGAATTCGGGTGCGACCCAGCGCAGCGCTTCGGCGCGCTCGGCAAGGCTCGCGAGCGCATCGAGATCGGCGACCGCCGAGGCCGTTTCTTGCAGCTCGGCGAGCGTCACGCCGAGCTCGGTCAATACGGCTTCATAAAGCTCTCGCTCGCGCGCCAGCGATTTGTCGCGCGCACCGAGCACCTTGTCTTCGAAGCTCTTGAGCTCCGGCGTAATGAAGCGCTCGGCATTTTTCACGGTTTGCCGTCGGATGTAATCGGCTGGCACCTGCTCGGCCTGACTGCGCGAGATCTCGATGAAAAATCCCTGCACGCGGTTGTAACCGAGCTTCAGTTGCGAGAGTCCGGTGCGCTCGCGTTCGCGTGCTTCGAGCTCAAGCAAATAGGCATCGGTGTCTTGCGAGATGCGTCGCAGTTCGTCGAGCTCGGCGTCGTAGCCTTTGGCGATCACGCCGCCCTCGCGAATGAGCGTCGAGGGTTCGAGATCAATCGCACGTTCGAGTAGCGCGAGTTCGTCCCGATGTTCACCGATGTGACGGCATCGATCCTTGATGAGCGCAGTGCTCATCGAGGCGAGCGTGGCTCGCAATGCAGGTAAGGCAACCAGTGCAGCGCGCAGCGCGGTGAGATCGCGGGGGCGGGCGGACTTCAGCGCGACGCGCGCAAGCACGCGTTCGATATCGCCGATCGGTGCCAAAGCCTCACGCAAGGTCAGATGCGTGCGCGAGGCGAGAAGCTCAGTGATCGCTTGGTGACGCTCGCGTAGTAAACCTTGATCCGTGATGGGTCTGTTGAGCAAACGGCGCAGTGCGCGAGCACCCATGGTCGTCACGGTGGTATCGAGCAGCGCGAGCAGCGTGGCGTCGTCGCGCCCCTGTCCACTCGTATCGATTTCGAGATGGCGCCGTGTGATGGCATCGAGATGCAGACTCGTGTGTCGATCTTCGACACGCAGCGCGCGCAGATGTGGCAATGCCGTGCGTTGCGTGTCGCGCACGTACTGCAACAACGCTCCCGCTGCCGCAACCGCCAGTGGCATCGAACGCTCGCCGCTTGCGTCGATGCCAAAGCCTTGCAAATCGAGCGTGCCGAGCTGTTCGGTGAGCAGGCGTCGCGCCGTCTCGAGCTCGAAATGCCAGGGGGCGCGTCCACGCCAAGCAAGACTGCCGGTGCGCTCGCGTAATTCCGCACCGATCTCGCCGAGCCATTCTTCGGGAATGAGTAGCTCCGCCGGTTGCAGACGCTCGAGCTCGGCCACGAGCGCCGAGTCGCCGTGACCTTCAAGCACGGAGAAACGTCCGGCACCAAGATCGAGCCAGGCAAGACCAAACCCGCTACCCGTCGGCAGCACGGCAGCGACCAAGGTCTCGCGCCGCTCATCGAGCAGTGCAGCATCGGTGACCGTGCCCGGTGTGATGATGCGAACCACTGCGCGCTCGACCGGACCCTTGCTCTTGGCAGGGTCGCCAATCTGTTCGCAGATCGCGACCGATTCGCCTTTGCGCACGAGCCGCGCGAGATAGTTCTCGGCGCTGTGGTAGGGCACGCCCGCCATCGGGATCGGCGCGCCTGCCGATTGGCCGCGTGCGGTAAGAGTGATGTCGAGCAACTGCGCCGCGCGCTTGGCGTCGTCGAAAAAGAGCTCGTAGAAATCGCCCATTCGATAGAACAGCAACACGTCGGGGTGCTGCGCTTTCAGGCGCAGGTATTGCTGCATCACAGGCGTGTGTTCGGCGGTCATCGCGCCATTATCGTCCATGCGATACTGGCCCTGCATGGAACCCGCACTGGATAATCGACGGCTTGACCAACTCATCCGACGGCTGCGCGCCGATGCGCTCACCGTGGCGACGGCCGAATCCTGCACAGGCGGGTGGCTCGCCAAGGTGCTCACCGATCGTGCCGGCTCCTCGGCTTGGCTGCTCGCGGGTTGGGTGGTGTACAGCAACGAGTCGAAGCAGCGCGAGCTCGCAGTCCCTGCCAAGTTGCTCAAACAGCATGGAGCGGTCAGTGTCGAGGTCGTGGCGTCGCTCGTAAGAGCCGCGCGTCAGCGCAGCGGCGCGGATTTGGCAGTCGCGATCAGCGGCATCGCCGGGCCAGGTGGCGCCGTACCCGGCAAGCCGGTCGGCACGGTCTGCTTCGGATTTGCCCGCAAGCACGGTCGCGGCTCAGTGGTTGAGACGGTGACAAAACGCTTCCGCGGCGATCGTGACGCCGTGCGTCGCGCCGCAGTGCGCTACGCGATCACGGGTTTATACAGTATGGCCTCCAAAGGCTCCCTGTATAGCCAGTGAACGCCTCGTGAAATAACGCGCTTCACAGACTTTTTCGGCTCATTCCACGCAGTTCGCTGTGGGATAATTTGTGCACTTTCTCACTCTTTCCCGCCAACCTTTTTTCGGGGATCTCATGGACGACAATCGTAAAAAAGCCCTCACCGCGGCACTCGGTCAAATCGAAAAACAATTCGGCAAGGGCTCGGTCATGCGCCTTGGTGACGCAGCCGCTTCCTACGACATCGAAGCCGTCTCGACCGGCTCGCTCGGCCTCGACATCGCCCTAGGCATTGGTGGCTTGCCGCGCGGTCGCGTCGTCGAGATCTACGGTCCTGAGTCCTCGGGTAAAACCACGCTCACGCTCGAAGTCATTGCCGAGATCCAGCGTAATGGTGGCACGGCGGCCTTCGTCGACGCCGAACACGCGCTCGACCCCGTCTATGCCGAAAAGCTCGGCGTCAACGTCAACGACCTCTTGGTCTCGCAGCCGGATACCGGCGAGCAGGCTCTCGAAATCACAGACATGCTCGTTCGTTCGGGTGCCGTCGATGTCGTTGTCGTCGACTCGGTCGCGGCGCTGACCCCGAAAGCGGAAATCGAAGGTGAGATGGGCGAGCTGCAGGTCGGCTTGCATGCCCGTCTCATGTCGCAGGCGCTGCGCAAGCTCACGGGTAACATCAAGCGCTCGAACACCATCGTCATCTTCATCAACCAGATCCGTCTCAAGATCGGCGTGATGTTCGGCAACCCCGAAACCACCACCGGCGGCAATGCCCTGAAGTTCTATTCCTCGGTTCGTCTCGACATCCGTCGCATCGGCGCGATCAAGAACGGCGAAGAAGTCATCGGCAACCAGACCCGCGTCAAGGTGGTCAAGAACAAGGTGGCCCCGCCGTTCCGCGAGGCCGAATTCGAAATCATGTACGGCCAGGGCATCTCGCGCGAAGGCGAAATCATCGAGCTCGGTGTTGCGCACAACTTCATCGAGAAGTCCGGTTCTTGGTACGCCTACAAGGGCGAGCGCATCGGTCAGGGCAAGGAAAACGCCCGCGAGTTCCTCAAGACCCACCCGGATATCGCTCGCGATGTCGAATCGCAGATTCGCGCCAAGTTGCTGGTGAAGCCCAGCAAGGCCGGTGCTGCGGCTGAGGCGCCAGAGAAAGACTGAGCCGCCTTGGCCCTTCGCCTCACGTGATCTCACGCGCTGGCTTTCGTAACGCCGCGCCGGAACAGCCGGAGAATCCGGAGTCCGCGCGGCGTTATGCGTTGGGGTTGCTCGCCCGTCGCGATTTCGGCTCCGCCGAGCTCATCAACAAGCTCACCGTGAAGGGCTATACGCCCGAGGCCGCAGCCGAGGCGGTCGCCGCTTTGCAGGAAGAGCGGCTCCTCGATGACGCTCGCAGCCTCGAGGCCTTCGTGCGTGCCCATGCGGCGCGGGGGCAGGGCCCGATGCGGATCCGCCAGGAACTTGCGACGCGCGGTTTCCC
>Ga0102921_1000502_pt1 | contig 13628 bp, 13 predicted proteins | sample Colrivmeta156802_FD_78205 | JGI IMG/M metagenome (GOLD analysis project Ga0102921, IMG submission 78205) | Estuarine microbial communities from the Columbia River estuary - metaG 1568-02 | ecosystem: Environmental > Aquatic > Marine > Intertidal zone > Estuary | place: USA: Columbia River...
CCACGGCCCAGCGATCAAGCTCCACCATCTGATCGATCGGCACCAGATCGCTCTTCGGATCGAAGCCCGCCAGGTTGCCGAGCAGGAAGCGCGCCGTGTTACGGATACGACGATACGAATCCGAGGTGCGCTTCAAGATCTCGTCGGAGACGCTCATTTCATTGGCGTAGTCGGTAGCCGAGACCCACAGACGCAGCACATCGGCACCCAAGCTCTGCATGACTTTCTGCGGCGCTACGACGTTACCTAGCGACTTCGACATCTTGCGACCCTTGTCGTCGACCGTGAAGCCGTGGGTCAGCACGCCCTTATACGGGGCACGCTCGTACAAAGCTTCGGACATCAAGAGTGACGAATGAAACCAGCCGCGATGTTGATCGGACCCCTCGAGATACAAATCAACCGGTCCTGCGATCTCAGGCCGTGCTGCCGAGACGCACTCGAACGAGAGTCCCGAATCGGCCCACACGTCCATGACGTCGTTCACTTTGTCGTAATCGGCCGCTTCGGCACCGATCAACTCTTCTGGAGCGAGTGCGAACCACGCCTCGATACCACCCTGCTCGACGCGATCGGCTACCTGATCGATGAGCTCGATCGTGCGCGGATGCAACTCGCCGGTGACCTTGTGAACAAAGAGCGGAATCGGCACACCCCAGGTGCGTTGACGCGAGATACACCAGTCGGGGCGATTTTCGATCATGCCCGTGATGCGCTGCTCGCCCCACGCCGGCGTCCAGGCAACCTTCTTGATGTCCTCGAGGGCATGCGCGCGCAAACCCTTTTGATCCATGCTGATGAACCACTGCGGTGTTGCGCGGAAGATCACCGGCGTCTTGTGTCGCCAGCAATGCGGATAGCTGTGCTTGAAGGGCACGTGCTGCACGAGGCGGCCACTCTCGCGCATAAGCGCAATGAGCGCTGCACCGCCCTCGTCGATCTTTTGACCTTCGACGATGAGCGTTCCCGGCAGGAAGCGACCATCGCCACCGACAGGATTCTTCACGGGCAGGCCGTAGCGCTGACCGACGGCAAAGTCTTCCTGCCCGTGCGCCGGTGCGGTGTGCACGGCACCGGTACCCGCATCGAGCGTCACATGCTCACCCAGAATCACGGGTACTTGTTTGTCGAGAAAAGGATGGCGAAGCAGCAGGTTCTCGAGTGCCTGGCCCGCAAAGCGGCCGAGTACCGTCGCGTCGGCGGCCTCGATGCCATATCGAGCGAGAATCGACGGGACGAGCGAATCGGCGACGATCAATAATCGATCGTGGGTCTTCACGAGCGCGTAGAGAATCTCAGCACCCAGCGCCACGGCTTCGTTGGCGGGCAAGGTCCAGGGGGTCGTGGTCCAGATGACGAGTGAGGGTTTGATCGCATCACCAGTGACATCGACACCGGTTCGCTGCGCTAAATCGGCGACGTCAGACACCTCGAAGGCGACATCGATAGCGGACGACGTCTTCTCCTCGTACTCAACCTCGGCCTCAGCCAGTGCCGAGCGACAATCGAGACACCAGTGCACGGGCTTCGCGCCCTTGTAGAGGTGACCGTTACGCACGATGCGTCCAAAGGCGCGCAGCTGCTGCGCCTCGTAAGCCGGGTCCATGGTGCGATAGGGGCGATCCCAGTCACCCATCACGCCGAGGCGTTTGAAATCGATGCGCTGCTGCTCGATTTGTTCGGTCGCAAAGTCACGACAAGCCTTGCGGAAAGCGTTGACGTCGAGCTTTTGACCCGGACGACCCTGTTTCTTCTCGACGGCAAGCTCGATCGGCAAGCCATGACAATCCCAACCGGGAATGTATGGCGCATCGTAACCATCGAGGCTGCGTGATTTGACGATGATATCTTTGAGGATCTTGTTGACGGCGTGACCGATGTGAATTGTGCCGTTGGCATACGGCGGACCGTCGTGCAGCACGAAACGCGGACGGCCGGCCGCAATGCGTCGCAGCTCACCATAGACATTATCGCTCTCGAAGCGCGCGAGCATCTGCGGTTCGCGCTGAGCGAGATCGGCCTTCATGGGGAAGTCCGTCTGCGGCAAGTTAATGGTGTTCTTGTAGTCGGTCACGTTACATCGTCCTCAAAGAAAATCCCGCGCTCGACGCTCGTCGATCCGCATTTGCGCCACGAGTGCATCCAGACTCTCGAAGCGCTCTTCGTTGCGAAGGTGCGCAACGAACTCGATCTCGAGCTCGCGGCCGTAGAGATCGCCCGAAAAATCGAATACGAAAGTCTCCAGCAACGGCTCCACACCATCGACAGTCGGGCGAGTCCCGAGACTCGCTACACCACCCATCGCTTGATTCGTGATGCCATGCACCCGAACGGCGTAGATACCACCGAGCGGGAGCTTGCGCCGCCGAACTCGAATGTTAGCTGTCGGGAAGCCGAGTTGCCGCCCGAGTTTCGCACCGGGCACCACGCGACCGCGGATCGAATAAGACCGGCCAAGCAGCGCCCTGGCCTGATCGAACTTCCCCTCAGCGAGCGCATCGCGAATGACGGTGCTGCTGACGCGTTCACCCTCCGCTGCCACCGGCTCGACCACGGCGACCTCGAAGCCATGGCGGCGACCCGCCTCGGCCAGAAATGCGGCATCGGCCTGCCCGGCCTTGCCGAAACGAAAGTCATGGCCCACGACGAGGCCACGCACAGCGAGATCTCGCGTCAGAATCTCGACGAACTGCTCGCCCGTGAGCGAGCGAAGGCGGTCGTTGAAGCGCAGAACGATGAGCGCATCGAGCCCGACCGGCTCGAGCAAGCGCCAGCGTTCTCGAAAGTTGGTCAGCCGCGCCGGCGGATTAGCCGCTTGCAGAAACTCCCGCGGCATGGGCTCGAAAGTCAGCATGGCCGACGGCACCGCGAGTTGCCGTGCCCACTGCAAGGTCTGCTCAAGCAGGACCTGATGGCCGCGATGCAGGCCATCGAAGCTCCCCAAGGTGACGATGCCGCCACGATGCGAATCGCGAAGATCGGTGGTTCCGCGTAACAGTTCCATGCTGAGGTGCAACTACAATCGAAGTGAATGAGGTCGCAACCCGAGCGCCAATAGCGCAAGCGCGTAAGCGCCAAAGCCTGCAATGACGCAGAGCGCAAGCTGCCACATTCGAGTGAAAGCCGAAGCCTCGAGCCAATCTCCGAACAACGTCGCCAGGGCCATCAAAGCGGCAGCCATCACGATATTGGCCGCGATCACACGCCAGATCAGTCCACCCCAGCCTGGCAATGGTCGATAAACGCCGTCCCGGCGCAGACCGCGCCATAGCAACGCTGCGTTGATCGCAGCGGAGATACACGTCGAGGTTGCTAGTAACACGAAGGGAGTTGCAAAACCGGCGTAGTGCGCGGGCAAGACCACCGCGACGTTGATGCCCATATTGATGCCAAGCGCAATCAAGCCCACTCGCACCGGCGTACGGGTGTCTTGCCTCGCGAAGTATCCCGGCGCGAGCACCTTGACGAGACTGAAGCCGATAAGCCCCCATGAATAGGCCATCAAACCGTACTGCGTCATCCGCACGTCGTTATCCGTGAAGGCACCATAACCAAAGATCGTCGCCGTAATGGGGCCTGCGAGCACAAGGAGTCCGACCGAAGCCGGCACCACGATCAACACCACCAGACGCAGCGCCCAATCGAGCGTGGTCGAGAATCGCTCACCATCGCCTTTGGCGTGGTGCGCGGAGAGCCCAGGCAGAATCACCGTCGCGAGCGCGATACTAAATACACCGAGCGCAAACTCCATCAATCGATCGGCGTAATAAAGCCACGCGATGCTACCGGTGACCAGAAACGAGGCAATGAGCGTGTCGAGCAGAAGACTCACCTGCGCCATCGACGAGCCGAAGATACCGGGCAGCATCAATTTGCCGATCCTTCGGACACCCTCGGCTGCCGGCCGCCACCGCGGCCACGACAAGAGATCGAGTCGCGCAACTGTCGGTAACTGAAACACGAGTTGTGCCGCGCCCGAGACGAACACACCGATCGCGAGTGCGACACCCGGGTTGCTCGCGTTCGTCGCGACCACAAGCGCAAAGAAAATCATCACGAGGTTCATGATGACCTGCGTGAACGCCGGCACCGCAAAACGACCGTAACTATTGAGCACACCGCTGAAGAGCGCGGTGAGCGAGACGAAGAAGATGTACGGGAAAGTCCAGCGCAGCATCTCAACGGCGAGCTCGTACTTGCCCTCGGCCTGCGTGAAGCCCGGTGCGAACAGCAGAATAATCAACGGCGCTGCGACGACCCCGATCAGCGAGACGACAAACAGCACGACGCCGAGCGTACCGGTCACATCGCCAACGAGCTCCCTCACTGCCGCCTGCTCGCGCCGAACCTTGTATTCGGAGATTACCGGCACGAAAGACTGCGAGAACGCCCCTTCGGCAAACAGCCGTCGCAAGAAGTTGGGGATTTTGAAGGCGACCAGAAAGGCGTCCATCAGGGTCCCGGCACCGAAGGCCTGCGAATAGACCATATCGCGCAGCAAACCGGTCACTCGGGAGAGCAAAGTGGTCAGCCCGACGACGGAGGTGTTCTTGAAGATCGCGCGACTCATGACGGAAGGCGGACTATACCGGAGCCAGACCCCGGAAAACGTTGACAAGTGGGAGGGTCACCGCGAAAATACCCGCCTTTTTTCAGACCCTTAGAGCACATAGCAGTGGCCAACACCAAGTCCGCAGAGAAAGCCGCCCGTCAAGCCGTCAAGCACCGCGCCCGTAACGTCGCGTTGCGTTCGCGTTCGCGCTCGGCCATCCGTAAGGCGATCGAAACGATTGCCGGCGGCAAGAAAGATGATGCCACCGTCGCCTACCGCGAGGCCGCCTCGACGGTCGACTCGCTGGTCAACAAGGGCCTCGTGCACAAGAACAAGGCCTCGCGTCACAAGGCGCGTTTGGCTGCTCGCCTTAAGAAGCTGAAGTAAGGCAGCACGGCCGAGTTGACTCGGCCCATCGCAGAACACGAAGAACCGGCCCTAGGGCCGGTTTTTCTTTTGGGGTTCGAAGGGCATGCCGGGCACCCACTCCTCGCGCGCGCCATCGGTATCACTGTCAAGGCTAGGGGTCGTTGGTGCATCAAGTCCCGCCGCTTTCCGCACAGCGATGCGCGCTTGATCACGCGCTTCGACCTCGAGCATCAACGGCAGGCGAGCCTCACTGCGCGACACCTCGCGCCAGTCAGTCCCCTCAGGCCACGGATCGAGCGCACCGACGAGCGCCCAAAGCATATTGAGTGTTTTCATCGAGCCGCGGCGACGCAGCTCGAGATAGGCCTCGAGCGCACCGCGCTCGCGCAGCGCCTCGACGGAGTGGATACCGATCTCGGCTAACAGAACCTCGGCACGGGGACCCAAGTTACGCAGATCGCGCACACGGAGCCGCAGTTTGCCGGCGGCGATACGGCGACGAACCTTGCTATTGCGGTCAGTCACGCGGGACGGGAGCGCTCTCCTCAAGGAAGCGCATCACCGCCTCGGTCAAATCGCGTGTGCCGGTGTTGGTCGCACCGGAGATCAGGAACCACGGCCCCTTGTGACGCAACGAACGGACGATCGCCTTGGCCTTCTTCTCGGCCTCATCCGGCGGCAACAGATCGCTCTTGTTGATCACCAGCCAACGCGGCTTGGTGGCCAGATCCTTCGAGAATTTTTTGAGCTCCGCCACGATCGAACGCGCATCTTTGACGGGATCCGCCTCGGGATCGAGCGGCGCCATATCCACCAGATGCAGCAACACGCGGGTACGCTGTAAATGCTTCAAGAAACGGATACCAAGCCCCGCGCCCTCGGCGGCGCCTTCGATCAAGCCTGGAATGTCGGCCATCACAAAGCTGCGATGTTCACCGCAATAAACCACGCCGAGATTCGGATGCAGCGTCGTGAACGGGTAGTCGGCCACTTTGGGGCGTGCGGATGAGACGGCCCGAATCAGCGTGGATTTGCCGGCATTGGGCAGACCAAGCAGACCCACATCGGCGATGACCTTGAGCTCGAGCTCCAGCAGACGCTTCTCACCCGGCAAGCCCGTGCCGAACTGACGCGGCGCGCGATTGGTACTCGTCTTGAAACGCGCATTGCCCCAACCGCCCTTACCTCCGCGCGCCACCAGGAGTGTGTCGCCCTCTTTGATGAGGTCACCGAGCTGCTCGCCCGTCTCACTGTCGCGCACGATCGTCCCGATCGGCACCGGAACGTACAAATCCTCGCCACCCTTGCCGAAGCAATCGTTACCGCTACCGGCCTCGCCCGACTGAGCTTTAAAAGTGCGCTCGACGCGAAAGTCCGCCAGCGTGTTGATGCCCTCTGCCGCCTTCAGGTAGACGCTGCCACCGAGACCGCCGTCACCACCGTCAGGCCCCCCGAACGGCATGAACTTCTCGCGACGAAAGCTCAGGCAGCCGCGGCCGCCGTTACCCGCCTGGACTCGAAGTTTGGCCTCATCAACGAATTTCATGGAGACACTCTAAACAAAAACCCCGGCACGAGGCCGGGGTTCGTGGATCGTAGATCGGGCAACGCTCAATCGGCGAGCACGTCGACGTACATCTTTTGGGCAGCGCCGCGGCGCTTGAACGCGACCTTGCCGTTCTTCAGCGCGAACAACGTGTGATCCGTGCCGATACCCACATTGGCACCCGGGCGGTACTGCGTGCCGCGCTGACGGATGATGATGTTGCCGGCCAACACGGCTTCGCCGCCGAAAGCCTTCACACCGAGACGTTTACTGTGTGACTCGCGGCCGTTCTTGGTACTGCCGCCTGCCTTTTTATGTGCCATGGTTCTTCAGCTCCGAATGGATCAACCGGCCTTGATGCCAGTGACCTTGATTTCCGTGAACAACTGACGGTGGTTCTTCATACGCAGGTAGTGCTTGCGACGACGAAACTTGACGATGCTCACCTTGTCGCCCTGGCCGTGACGCTGCACGGTGGCCGACACGACGGCGCCAGCCAACTTCGGCGTGCCGACTTTGACCGAATCACCCGCTCCCACGAGCAGGACTTCGTCGAACGTCACTTCTGCACCCAGCTCAGCCGCGAGCTTCTCGACGCGCAGCACACTGCCTTCTTGGACCCGATACTGCTTGCCGCCCGTGGCGATAACCGCGTACATGTAGACCTCCGGAAAAGGTCGCGCATTCTACTTGCACCCCCCCGGTCGGTCAAACCTCTTTTTGGTCGCGCGCGGCTAATCCATTCAAGGGCTTAGACCCTAGGTTATGGTCATACCCCTCCTGCTCGGCTACCATCCCGCCCCGTGAACAGCTTGGCGCAAGTCCGGGACCTGGTTCGCCCCGATCTTGGGGCCGTCGATGCCGTCATCCGCGCCAGCATGAAAAGCTCCGTGGATCTGGTCGACCAGATCGCCGAGCACATCATTTCCGGCGGCGGCAAGCGCATGCGCCCGCTGATTGTCCTGCTCGCAGCCCGCGCCTGCGGCTACCGCGGTTCGGGTCATATCGACGCGGCCGCCTTCATCGAGTTCATCCATACCGCAACACTGTTGCACGACGATGTCGTCGATGGCTCCTCTCGTCGTCGCGGCAGAGCAACGGCGAATGCCGTTTTCGGCAACCAGGCCAGCGTGCTGGTCGGCGATTTCGTCTACTCACGCGCCTTTCAGATGATGGCGGCGATCGGCTCGCAGCGGGTCATGGAGATCATGTCCGAGGCGACGAACGTCATTGCCGAGGGCGAAGTGCTGCAGTTGATGAATGCCGGTGACCCGGACACCACGCAGCAACGTTATTTGGAAGTGGTCTATCGCAAGACCGCCAAGCTCTTCGAAGCGGGCGCAGAAGTCGCGGCGGTCATCGCCTCGGCGAGCCCGAGCCAACAGCGCGCACTCGGCGACTATGGCCGCCATCTCGGCACGGCCTATCAGTTAATCGACGACGTCCTCGACTACCGCTCAAACCCTGAGGAACTCGGTAAGAACCTCGGCGACGACCTCGCCGAAGGCAAGCCGACGCTACCGTTGATCCAAGCCCTCAAGCGAGCGCCGGATGCGAACGTGCGGGCAGTGATCCGCGGCGCTATCGAAAATGGCGGCCTCGAGCATCTCGAAGTCATCGTGGCCGCAATTGAATCAACAGGGGCACTTGAGTACACTCGCGCCCTCGCTCAGGACGAGGCCGACAAGGCGTTAACAGCGTTGCATGCGCTGCCCGAATCGCCGCACAAACAAGGCCTCGCCGCCCTCGCCCGTTTCGCGGTCGAGCGCAGTTCCTGAAGTCGACTGGATCGGGATGTAGCTCAGCCTGGTAGAGCACTACGTTCGGGACGTAGGAGTCGGAGGTTCAAATCCTCTCATCCCGACCATCTCCTGCGAAAGAAAACAACCGCTTACCGCGCTCAAACTCTTTTCCGAGTCGAACACTCGGGACTATTCTACTTTTCTACGACTTTTTTCTGAGCGTGGAGATCGACGTGTCCTTCCGATTTCGTATTCGCCCCTTCGTCGATGCCGAACTAAGATTTGCCCAACAGATGCGTTTGGCCGGCGATCATCTTGCGGAATTCCATCATCTCGAACGCGCGCATGTTCTCGGTCAAGCATCCACGATCGAGCATACGCGAGTTCATGTGCTGATGTTCCTGTGGGCGCTGCGTCAATACCAACCCGGAGAGATGGCAGGACAGGTTGTGAGAATTCTCGGCGCGGCCACCAAAACGATTTTTGGCCTGGTCCCATCGGGAAATACGGGCGGGAGTAACGTGAGCCCATTCAAGTCGATGGCGATATCCCCAGATTTACGCCGGATACTCGATGCGGTCCGATCATGATGGTGCGCTCCGCTCAACCACACTGTTCGATGACACTCTGATCCGAGGCATTACGCGATGAAGACGATTACGGCACACCTCCCGCGCCTCTCGCTCGCGCTCGCATATAGCTTTTGCTTGATCGCCGATGCCGCTGAGACCACGGCTTCCAATGGCGCTATCGCCCGCCATTGGAGCGGTGAGTATCGCAACGAGACGATCGACGGGGGTGAGCGGCGCGGCAGTGAAAAGTTTGAGCTGGTCGCACATCCTGACGGATCGCGCACCCTGTCGATCTCGAGCGACATGACAACACGCAATGCGTGGTTCACCGTCGTGTTGCGTAACGATGCGAGCTTTCGGCCGCTCGAAGCGAGCGCGTTCTATTGGAATGGCGGGCGCTATAAAGGTAGCGGGCACTTCATCGTTGCAAACGATCGTATCGTTGCCGAATCGAATGGCCCGACGAGCGGCACACAACGCAGCGAGACCGCCGTTGCGACCCGATTTTCGATCGGCCTGCATCCGGTCTCGGCCGACGGCTGGCATACGGCACAGCACGAGCCAAGCGGCGATCTGAGGCAAACGGTCTCGCTCTACAGCATTGAAGCCAGTGCCGATGTGAGTAAGCCGGTGCTCGGCACCGTTGTGTCTTTGAGCGTCGAGTATGTTGGCGACGAAACGATCGAAGTGCCGGCTGGCCGTTTCGAAACTCGGCGCTACAAACTCGCCGGTATGAACGACCTTTGGGTGCATGGACCCGATCGGATCGTGATTCGCTCGGATCTGCCAGCACGGGGTTTGCGTTACGTGCTCACCCGGCTCGAATCGTCAGCGCAGTAGTCGCGGAATCAGGGGATAACGAAAATCCTCGCCCTTCGCGGTAGACGCTGCCGCCCATACCGGCAACGCGATACTGATGAGTGCGAGGATCGGGAGCATCAAAAAACCGATCAAGACAACCAAACTCATGATCGTGACGATCCACGCTAGCATCAAAGTGATCTGAAAGTTCAAGGCCTCTCGCGCGGCATCTCGGATGCGATCCGGCTCGTCGCGGCGACTGAGATAGATGACCAACGGTCCGATGAATAGCGTAAAGATGCCAGAGAGATGAACGAGCGCGGCAAGCGAGTTCGCAGAGCTCGTCGACGGTTGAACGCAAGGGCCGGTGTTTTGCATGGCGCTGCCTCGAGGTGATGGGACGTACGGAATGACTCGCGCCGAACGCTAACACTCACCTAGCAGAGGTCTTAGCCGCATAACTTGGCTAATCGCCCCAATTGGTGTGGCGCCTCAAATCGCAAAAGCCGCGCCCCACTCATCCGATCGCGCCAGCAAGTCCGCATATCGGAGGCCAAGCTCATCTCTCATCTCTTCTGGTGTGAGGGCAAAACCTCGGCGCGAAAGTACCAGCCCGAGTCGATCGCTCTGCTGTATCACCTGATCAACAACACCTTCACCGCTCAAACCCGCACGCATCGCTGCAAGCAAAGCCAGCGTCCACCAGCCGAGCTCCACACCACTGCCGGTGAGATGGCTCGCCAAGACGCTCATCTCGGGATCATGGTGAACGCGATCGAGTATCCGACGATTGATCGTCGATACCGGCGTACGCTGAGTATCAGCGAGGATCTGTTCGCGGACGAGCTCCACCCAACCGCGACCCAGTGCATATCCGAGAGCCGCGTGTTCGACTGCCGTCTCGATCGAGCGATGAACGATCGCACCGGGCGCGCCGAGAGATCTAAACCACTCGATCACGGCATCGGGCGTTTCGGTGTCCGCCGATCGGATTGCGGACGGAACCCACAAGCGCAGTTCCAGCCTACTGGGAGACGAGATAGCCGTGGCGGGCTCACTGCGTACCCAATAGTCACGACGAAAACGTCGGTCGAGAATGATGTCGCGAGTCGTTTCGCGCAGCAGCGGATCCTCTATATCGGCAAGCAGCGCCTGCTGCGCATCATTGAGTCGCCATTGATCGTAACTGTCGCTGTAATCAGCTTGACCGAGGTAGGTTAAGCCGAGCGGCAGCAATTCTGCCGCCACTTGTGCAAAGTGCATCGGATGCCAGTCGCGATTGAAATACTCGTGCGCAAGGTATGCCGTTTTTTGAGTTCGAATGTCGCGCAAGTGCTTTTCGAATTGCGGCTGACTCGCCAACAACTTAGGGTCGCAGGCCACGACCTGCGTCGCAAACTCGAGCGCGCGCTCGATTCGCTCCTGCAGTGGCCGCTGCAAGCTGTCACTCGATCTGGCGTGCGCGACCAATAACTCGCGCAAGCTTAGCGCGGGACCCCAGCCCGGTAAGGCGTTGTAGCCCAGATAAACGATGCCACCAGGTGCAAGCCGTCGATCAATAAAAGCGGTGATCCGAGCTCTATTCTCGGGCGACACCCAACTCCATACGCCGTGCAGCGCGATGAAATCGAAATCGGGCAAGTCGTTGAGCGCATCGAACTGCTCGAAGCTCGCACAGACGAGTCGCTCACGGGCGGCCACGTCATCGATGAGCGAGCGCGCAAACTCGACGTGCTGCGGCAACACGTCGACACCCCACCACTCCGTATCACTCGCCGTGGCGTGAATGGCCAGACTCAAGCCCTGACCGAACCCGAGCTCGCACGCATGCCGCATCGACGGCGGTTCCAGCCCCGCCCGTCTTGCTGCAAGCACTGCCCTAGCGGGATCTAACGTCGGATGATGATGGCGAGTATAGGTCACCTCAGTGACATAGCCATCGGCCTCGTCACTCAATCTTTGATCTGCCTTGCGAAGCGCGGACGCCAAACCCCAACCACCACATTGGCGAACGCTACGCCAATAAGAGCCCAAAGCCCGTTCTGCTCTCGCGCAACCAGGTTAGCGAGTGCCGCAGGATCATATTGACCTGCTTGCGCCGCGGCCGCGGCGAACTCGGCCGTTTTGCGCGCTGCGGCATCGACGATGACGAGCGTTCCCTCGAACATGGCAAGTCCGAGTAGTGCTTTGAACCAGGCCCAGCCCGCATTTTGGTACGCAGGCGTCGCCGCCATGCTGAGGAGACCACTGCAAATCACCAACAGCAGCGCCGGAACGAGTATCCATTTGGAAATCATCGCTATCGAGGTACGGGCTGCCGCGTACCCAACCAGCGATATCTCCGGTGCCGGTGCGTAGGTGACGACGATAATGATCGCCGCAAAAGCACCTAAGACTCCTGCCGAGCCGAGGTGATGAAGCAGCCGAAAAATCAAACTCCAATTAACCATGGATCGGCACGCTAGCACAGCGCTACACTCACACTCCATGCCCCTGCGACGACACCTACTAAAAGCGGCGATGGCCGGAGTCGGCTTAGCTCTCGTCCCTCGATCTGTGCAAGCCGCCAGGCTCCGCTTACGTAAATTTGCGACCAACCCCTTCACGCTCGGTGTCGCCTCTGGCTATCCCACCGACGAGGGCATGGTGCTGTGGACCCGCCTCGCGCCAAACGTCGATTCAGACGAGGAACTCGCAGATTCGGATTTCATCCTGACTTACGAAATCGCGACCGATCCGAATTTCTCACGTCGAGTGCAGTCTGGAACGGTGGTTGCGATGGCAGCCGACGGTCACAGCGTGCATCTCGAAATCAGCGGCCTGCCACCCGGACGCGAGTTCTACTACCGGTTTCGCGCCGGCGATCATGTGAGCCCCATCGGGCGAACCTGGACAGCTCATGCGAGCGGCTCGATGCAATCGATTTTGCGAATCAGCGTCGCGAGTTGCCAGCACTACGAGCAAGGGTACTTCCACGCCTACCGCGACATGGTCTCGCGAGGCAGCGACCTGATCATCCATCTCGGTGACTACATCTACGAAGGCAACACAGCGACCCCGGTGCGCGCGCATGACTCCAACGTGGAGTGCAAAACGCTCGCCGACTATCGCCGGCGCTACGCGTGGTACCGAGCGGATCCGCTGCTACAAGAGGCGCACGCACACTGTCCGTGGCTCGTCACCCATGACGATCACGAACTCGACAATGACTATGCGGATCTGCAGTCGGAGAACCCTGCAGAACAGGCGGAGTTTGCCGCCCGTCGAGCCGTGGCCTATCAAGCCTATTGGGAGAACATGCCGCTGCCGCTGTCGGCCAAACCGCAAGGCCCTGACATGGCGCTTTATATGTCGCGCCAATTCGGCGATCTGCTGGCGATTCATATGCTCGATGAGCGTCAATACCGATCGCCTCAGGCTTGCCCACAACCGCCCCGTCGCGGCGGCACGCGCGTGATTGTCGAGCAATGTGCTGACTGGCGCGATCCCGATCGCACGATTCTTGGGTCTGCGCAGGAACAGTGGTTGGCAGAGCAACTGGCGACCTCCAAAACACGCTGGAATCTGCTTGGGCAGGGCGTGGTCTTCACTTGGATCGATGAGGATCCGGGCCCGAAGACCCTCAATTGGAATGACAGCTGGGCGGGATATCCGGCTGCACGGCGCCGAATGCTGGAGACAATTTCAACCAGCGGCGCTAGCAATCCGGTGATCTTAGGTGGTGATATCCACGCCTTCATCGCCGGCGATCAAAGAATCGATCCGCGCGATTCTAAATCGCCGATCGTCACCAGCGAGTTCGTGACCACTTCGGTCACCTCCGGACCACCACCGAAGAAAGTCATCGAAGCCTATAACCGCAGCGATGCGATTGGGGTCCACTATGCCGAACGCGACTATCGGGGTTATCTGCGTCTGGAGGTTAGCGCTGAGCGCCTCAACGCCGAAATGATCGGCTTTGCATCGGTGCGCGAAAACGAAGCGAGCCCCACGACGATAGCGAAATTCGTCATCGACGACGGACAGCGCGGAATACAGCGGCTATA
>Ga0102921_1000506_pt1 | contig 13614 bp, 10 predicted proteins | sample Colrivmeta156802_FD_78205 | JGI IMG/M metagenome (GOLD analysis project Ga0102921, IMG submission 78205) | Estuarine microbial communities from the Columbia River estuary - metaG 1568-02 | ecosystem: Environmental > Aquatic > Marine > Intertidal zone > Estuary | place: USA: Columbia River...
AAGCCTCCAGCACCTGTGCAAGGACAAAATCACCTCCCCAGGCACCCAAACTTTTGACCGCGTGGGGGTAGTTTGTAAATCGTGTTTCCGCAACAGGAGTTCTTCCCAAAACCCGGCCCATCGCTTCTTCGTGCGCGCGCACTGCATTTGACCATTCCTGAGGCGATGAGGCCCGAAGCAGCGTTTCTGCCGCTTCCCCCACGGCGTGAATCAAAAGGGGGTCTGGCGCTAAATTTCGGTACCGAACCACATCCTGCGCGCTGCGCTGTTTTTCTCCCAGATGCACCAAATACAGCGTATGGTGGGGCCAGTCCGCCAACGACACCGGAACCCATTGGGCGTTTGCCGGCCCGGTTCTTGTATAGCGGATGGGACCGGAGGCCAAAGCACAAACGACGTCGTACCCGCTGCCGTTCTGCGTGGCAAAATGAAGCGCCAGTGCATCCACTTCTGCCCATTGCGCCACCAAGGAGATCAACGTTGAGCTGGACCCCCAGCCGTAGTCGTTGGGGAATTCCAAAAAGGTGTCCACGGAACCGCCCGGCAAGGGGGTGCCGCGCAGGTGTTCGGCAGCGGTGAGTAATGCAGAAACTGCGTCCAAGCCCGAAGCAGGGGATTCCAGAGCGGTTGATGGTTTCCAACCTTCAGGACTTCGTTTAAACGTTCCCGCCAACCAAATGCTGCCATCGTGCGCACGAGCAGTCCAAGCCAAGAGCGCGCTGTCTAGAGCTTCTACCACCTCCAACCGTTGGCCTAAATGGGTAGGCACCGCCACGGCTGGAATTCCGTCCAGTACCACGTACTCGGACGTGAGCAGCAACTTGCCCCGCGCAAAGAAGGAGCGCGCTGCAGGTGTCATGTTAAACGGTGGTTTTCGTCACCGCAGGGACCGGGATCCCCCGGTGGGCGCAAAACGCAGCCACAACGTCTGCGTGGTGCGGCACTTTGTCCGCAAAGAAGCGCGTAAAATGAGCTTTTTCTTCCTCAGTTGCTTCCAATTGGTTCAGAATGTTGAGCAGGTGCATTTTCATGTGCCCCTTTTGAATGCCGGTGGTGGTGAGCGCACGCAAGGCCGCAAAGTTCTGCGCCAAACCAGATGCCGCCACTATGCACATGAGTTCATGAGCATTCGGCTTACCCAACATTTCAAGCGAGGTTTTGACCAAGGGATGCAACTGGGTCAACCCGCCCACAACACCTAAAGCCAAGGGAATTTCAATCCAAAAACGGAACACCCCACCGTCCAAGGAGCAATGCGTCAAACTGCGGTACTGGCCGTCGCGCGAGGCGTGCGTGTGACACGCCGCCTCTACCGCGCGGAAGTCGTTTCCAGTAGCCAAAATGACGGCGTCTATGCCGTTCATGATGCCTTTGTTGTGGGTGGTGGCCCGGTACGGCTCAATTTCCGCGATGCGCACCGCCTGAAAAAATTTCGCTGCGAATTCCTCCGGAGCAATGCCGGATCCGTCGCTGAGTTGGTCAATGGGGCAGGACACCTCCGCGCGCACCAAACACTCCGGGGTGTAGTTGCTCAAGATGCACATGATGACCTCTACGCGCTCCTCGCCCAGGTGTGTTTTGAGCGTTTTGGCCATCTGTTCCAAGCACGAATTGATGAAATTCGCGCCCATGGAGTCTTTGGTCTCAAAACGGACCTCCAGTTGAAAGTAATTCGCCAGGTCCGCAGACTTGTCCACCAAACGGGTACTTAAAATGCCTCCGCCGCGGGCCTGCATGTTGGCCGTCAGTCGGTCCGTATCCTCCAACAGCTTGGGCTGAAGGGTGGGAAACGCTGCATGAAGATCGTGCGAGTTGCCGTGGAACAGAAAGTGAACGTGTCCAATCTTGGTGGAAGACAGTACTTCTGCTCGGAATCCTCCGCGGTCCATCCAAAACTGTGCGGCTTTTGCGGCGGCAGCCACCACGGAACTTTCCTCAATCGCCATCGGGATGGTGTATAACCGATTGTTGATCAGGAAGTTGGGCGCCACACCCAAGGGTAGGAAATAATTGCTTACGGTGTTCTCAATGAACTCGTCGTGCTTTTTTTGAAGCACAGCGTCTGGATGCCAGTACTGCTTGAAGGTAGCAATTGCGGCGTCCGGTTGGGCAAAATGCGACTGGGCAATCCACTCGATTTTACCTTCTTTGGTCCACTTGCTGAAGCCTTTAACGGGTTGATTCATGGGAATTTGGATGGGGATGCAAAGTTAACACATTTCCTAGGGCAATGTTCGTGCCGAAGGCGCCCAGAAAGTAGGCAATGCCGTCCAAAGGGTCAGCGGTAAACCGGGGGTCAAAGGTGGGGATCCAGCATTCAAAGAGTAAGGCCAACCCCAGGGCAAAGGCCCAAATCCAATAAGAGGGAAGCGGCACCGTCTTGCGCACTAATTTACCGGCGGTTGCGGCAGGTACCCCAACCAGTACCGGTATGGCCAACAACGGGTCCAAAAACGAATCCAAAAACCACCACGTTTGGCCCCACAGCAACAACCCCAGTTGGTGCAAACCAAAGAGCAAGGTGCATGCCCCAACAAACGGGAACAAGGGAAGTGGAGGGGAGTAGGGCGTTTCCATGAAGTGCGCAGCGAATTTCCGGACGTTAAAACCTTCGTTGCCCCTTTCCGGATTCAAAAAACCCAATCAGACCGCAATCCAATAGGCCATCCAGGCCATTCCGCCGGCAAACGCCATCACCGCAAATTGAATTGCGTGTACGGTTCGTTTGGCCGCACGCGTATGCCAAGGGTCGTTGGGATTCAGGTGAAGCATGGGAAAGTCAAATTTTGGAGGTCCGGGAGCTGAAAAGTTCGGATGGGATTCGGCCCGCTTCTGTGCCGCAGCGTGAAAGTCAAAACCGCAAGAGGGGCAATTGGTCGGATCACCCTCGGTCCAAACGCTGCATTTGGGGCACTTTATTTCCATGCTGCAAAGGTAGGGCACGTGGAAAAAAATGCAGGCAATTTTCCGTTTTAATTGAGAGGCAGGGGAAGCATTTTGGAAAAAAACAAACCCCGCCGAAGGCGGGGTTTGTTGCGAGAAGTGGTTCGGGGCGGAATCGAACCGTCGACACAAGGATTTTCAGTCCTTTGCTCTACCAACTGAGCTACCGAACCTCCCATTGGGGCGGCAAATATACGTTCATTTTTGAAAATCGCAATAACTTTTGCGCATCGTTGGAATTCTCTAAATTGCCACTCATCAACAAAACGAAGGACATGGGTTTGCTCTGGAAATGCTACCAAATGCGCGGTTGGGAGATGATCGACCCCTTTCCTAAAGTGGAGCAGGCGGTCCTGATTGTTGGCCCGCACACCTCCAATTGGGACTTTCCCCTGGGTTTAGCCATTCGGAACGAATGGAACATCGACCACGCCAAGTTTTTGGGAAAGCACTCCCTATTTGTTGGTCCGTTTGGAACCTGGCTTCGCTCCATCGGGGGCATCCCGGTCAACCGCAAAAGCAAAACCGGTTTGGTGGAGCAAGTGGTCGCCGCCTTCAAAAGAGAGCCGAGGTTTCTCTTGGCTTTATCCCCGGAGGGGACTCGTTCGCGCGTGGATCAATTGAAAACCGGATTTCTGGCCATCGCCAAAGGCGCCGGCGTCCCCATCATCCAAATAGGGCTGGATGCGGAGCGCAAGCAAATCAGCGTTTCCGCACCGTGGTGGCCTTCCGGGGACGACGCCCAGGACCTGCACCGAGCCACTCAGTTTTTTGCCGCACTCAACGGTTACCGCCCGGCACAGGGGCTGAGAAACCTCCGCACCACGGGCGAGGAACCCGTCTTGTTCGAACAGTTTCACCGCAACGCCGAGCGGCATCCCGGTCGCGTTTTCTTGGACGAGCCAACGGCCAACGGACGGATGCAGTTCACCTACGAAGAAGCTGCAAATTCCGTCCAGCGAACGGTTCGGGCCCTGCAAGGTTTGGGCATTGAGCCGGGAGACCGCATCGCCATCCTGGCCAAAAACTCCGCGCATTGGATTTTGGCGGACCTCGCCATCAGCGGAGCGGGCGCTGTTTCCGTGCCGTTGTACCCCACCACCACGCCGGAAACGGTGTGCAGCTTGTTGGAACATTCCGGTGCTAAGGCCGTCTTTCTGGGCAAGCTGGACCATCCTCAAGCGCTTTGGGGCGCTCTAACGGCGAATCTTCTGGCCATTCCCTTTCCGAACGCACCCGTGGCCCCCACCCCGGCGAGCGTGCATTCGTGGAACCAACTGCAAGAAGCACTGCCAGCGCCCGTGGTCCATCCCCAACCGGACGACCTCGCCACCATCATCTACACCTCCGGAACCACCGGTCAACCCAAGGGAGTGATGCACCTTCATCGGGGATTTCAGTTTGCCTTCCAAACCGTGCTCCATCATTTTACCCACCTCCGGAACGAGGTCTTTTTCAGTTACTTGCCCATGAGCCACGTGGCGGAGAAAATGTTGGTGAACGCCGGGTCCATCTACCTCTGCGGCCGCGTCCATTTCGTTCAAAAATTGGACACCTTCGCCCACGATTTGGCGGCCGCACAACCCACCGTTTTCTTGGCCGTCCCGCGCATTTGGGAGAAGTTCGACGATACGCTGCGTGCCAAGATTCCGTCTCCCCGTCTGCGCCAAGTGCTCGCGCCGTTACTCCGCAAACGTTTGGGCCTAAGTCGGGCCCGCTTGGTGTTGAGCGGCGCGTCCAGCATCCGTCCATCGCTCTTGGAAAATTTCTCCCGGCTGGGGATCACCATTCAAGAGGTGTACGGCATGACTGAGAATCTGGGCATTACCACCGTGAACTTTACCGGCCGTGTGCGGGTGGGAACCGTGGGTCAAGCGTTCGACGGTGTCGACGTGCGTTCGAGTTCTGAAGGAGAGATTCAAGTGCGCTCGGGTGCGAATACCGTCGGGTACTACCGGGAGCCGCAATTGACGGCGGAACTCTTCGAGGGTGATTTCTTGCGAACTGGGGATCTGGGGCATCAAGACCAAGACGGTTACTGGGCCCTGACCGGCCGAATCAAGGACCAGTTCAAAACCTCTAAGGGCAAATTCGTCATGCCCATCGCGCTGGAGAACGAACTTTTGGAAGCACCTTCCGTGGCGCAATGCTGTGTGGTAGGCGAAGGCCTCCACCAACCCTTCGCTTTGGTGGTACTCACCCCGGAATCACGAGCTCAGGAGGGTCCGGAATTGGCCGCGGAGCTGGGCCGATGGCTGGATCAAATCAACGCCAAATTGTCCAGCTACGAAAAGCTGCGCTCCATCGTCTCCGTGCCGGAGGAATGGGGGGTTGACAACGGTTTTCTAACCCCAACCTTGAAAATTAAACGGACCCAATTGGAGCACTACTACAAGCCCAGGTTCAACGATTGGTTGAAAGATTCCAGCCCAGTGGTGTTCGCTCACCGCTAACCCTACCTTTGCACGTGCGACTTTTCATCGACCGCGGAAATACCCGCACCAAGGCAATGCTCTTGCCGGCTTCATTAGCCAGCGCGCAGCCGTCTTTGGAGGCATTAGAAGCGCTTCCAGTTCATTACTTGCCCGCTCAGCCGTCCGCGGAGGACTGGAGCCGCATTTTGCCCGACGGCACTCCCCTGGAGGGGGTGTGGATTTGCGACGCGCAAGCCCAACCTTCGTCTGCAGTCGAGTGGAGCCCTTTGGCGGAACGAGGTCCTGTATTTTGCCTGGACCATGCAGCGAAACGTTCCTTTCAAGTGGTGTACGGCGGCAACTTGGGTCCGGACCGACTGGCCTTGGCTTGGGCCCTGCAAGCCCTTCAACCCAAAAACGACGCATTGGCCCTATCCGTCGGCACCTGCCTAACCGTCAACGCTCAGATCCAAGGTGTTTTTCACGGAGGACCCATTTCCCCTGGTTTGCACCTGCGTTTGCGCGCCATGCACGAACATACCGCTGCGCTTCCCCGGGTCCAAATACCCGCGGGACCTGTGGAATGGATGACTCCCGAAAGTACAGAACAAGCACTGCAGGCAGGAGCGTTCTACGGTTTGCAAGCGGAAATAAGCGATTGGATGGAGCGCTGGCGCATGAAATCACCGGAAATAGTCGTTTATCTAACCGGTGGGGATGTACCTGCTTTGGCTACTACGCTAAAAAAAGGCATCTTTGCAGCGCCCAAATTGGCCTTTGCCGGTTTGTGGGCCTGGTCCAATGAAGGGAATTAAAGTACTCATCTCGTTCTTGATTGCTGCATCCGCGGCATCGGCGTCTGCCCAAGTGCTGGACGTTTCTCCCTATTCGTGGTTCGGCTTGGGGACCCAGACCTCCGGTGTCTCACCGGCCCAAGCGCTGCACGGTGGAGGTTCGGCCGCATACCGTTCTCCGCTCTACTTCAATCCCGTTCAGCCTGCTGCATTGGGGCGCTTGAAGTACACAACGTTTGATTTAAGTGGTTCGTTCCAGGGGTTGGTGTACCAAAATTCGGACACATCTTTGACCACCTCAACGGGCGGTTTTCAGCAAGTAAACTTGGCCTTCCCCCTGGCGAAAGGTTTGGCGGCATCCGCCGGCTTGCAACCTTACTCGACGGTGGGTTATCAATTGTCCAGCGTCGTAACCCTCCCAGATTTTGGGGTAGCTAAATACACCTACACGGGCAACGGTGGCCTAACCCAAGCCAATTTAGGCATCGGGTGGTCTCCTGTAAAGTACTTTTCCGTTGGCTTGCGCGGGGCCTACCACTTTGGGTCTGTTAAGAAGACAACCTTGTTGGATTTTGGCGACCCCCGCTTCTTGAACATTGGTTCGCGCGAGGAAACGGTTTACCGCGGTTGGCAAGCCACCGCTGGGGCGCAAGCGGCGTTGCCTCTGGGCAAATGGCTGGATCTGGAGTTGGGCACCACCCAGGCCTTGCGCGCCAACCTGACCGGTGCACAAACCGCCTTGCAGTACTCCTTGCTCAACAACGGATCCGCAGTTCCCACGTACCGAGACACGGCGTGGTCCGTGATCGACACCCCCGGGATGGCGCAACTCCCCGCGGACCAGCGCTACGGTTTTCGGCTGGTTCGTCGTGCACCCGGGTCCAACCTGGATGCTTGGACGTTGGCAATGGAAATCCAACGCACTCGAACCCAAGACGCATCGTCTTTCTATCCAAACGGCGGTTTGCCGGTCTACCGATACGCCGCCGAATCGCGGACGTGGCGGGTGGGCGCAACCCTGGTGCCGGCGCTTGCTTTCCCGCAAGGAAGTTGGAAAAACGGTCCGGCCAATTGGGTGTATGCAGCGGGCATCAGTCAAGCCCAAACGGGATTGGTTTTGAATCAGGAAACACTCACCCGGTGGGTGGGAAGCACCGGTGTTACCATTCCGTTAGGAACGCGCAGTTTTGTGCCCGGCGATGTTAAATTTGCAGCCCTCCATTTGGGCGTTCAGTGGGAAACCTACGGTACGGCAAAAGCAGGTTTGGTTCGCGAAGACCACCTGCGCGCTGTGTTTGGCCTCACCTTAAACGACCAATGGTTCCAAAAGTTCAAATACCGTTGATTGCTGAAATAGAGCATTTTATTTATTAAAAAACAATTTAGCACGCTTTTTGTAAACTACTCCGTACTTAAATACCACATGCTATGAAACGCCTCGTCCTCCTTCTCGCGCTGCTCTCCAGCACCGCAGTCTTTGCTCAGAAAGGACTCTGGGGTGCCACCGAAGTCGATTCCGTGAACTGCTGGCAGAACTACAACATCTTTGGCTCCAACTACAATTCCAAGTCGTACTTGGAAGCCTACGATGCTTGGTCCTACGTCTACAAGAACTGCCCGCAAGTGAAGGAGAATATCTTCATCTTCGGCCCTACCATTGTCCGGGAAAAAATCAAGGTTACCACGGACGAGAACCAAAAGAAAGCCCTCATCCATCAATTGATGGAGGTGTACGATTTGCGCAACAAATACTTCCCCGGCAAGGAAGCTTTTGTTTTGGGTTCCAAAGCCTACGACTACATTCAATTCTTCCCGGAAGATCCCAAAACCGCATACGACTTGTTCCGGCAAGCCATGGAGAAGGGTGCAACGGACCTCACTCCTCAGCAATTGAATGGATACTTTTTGGCATCCATCCGCTTGGTCAAGGACAAGACCATCGACGTTACTCAGTTGTTTGAGGTGTACAACCAGGTCAACGAAACCTTGGAATTCCACACCGACCGCCTCAACAAGTCCGTTACGGATCTGAGCGTGGCACGCGATTCCGGGACCTTGGACGTCAAAGGCGAAAAAGAATTGGCGCGCAACGAAAAGTTGCTGGAAGGCTACGACAAGGTAGCCGGCAACATCGAGAAGTCCATTGCTCCGGTTTTGAGCTGCGATCGCTTGAAGGTCATTTACAACATGGAGGCTTTTGAGGCCAATAAAACCAACGAAGTTTGGTTGAAACGCGCCTCTAAAATGTTGGCCAAGGAACGCTTGGATGACGCAGGGAATACAGTAGACTGCACAGACAATCCGGTCTACTTTAAATCTGCGGAAGCTCTATACGCCATGGATCCCGACGCTCAAGCTGCCCGTTCCATGGGTCGATTGGCGGTGGTCACTGAAAAATGGCCCGAGGCTACCAAGTTCTTCACCGACGCCATTGCTTTGGAGGTGGATCCGCGCAAAAAATCTGCCGATTACTTGCGACTGGCCAGCATCCAACAGAAATTGGGTCAGTTGGCTTCTGCCAAGCAAAGCGCCCTCAAGGCAGCGAACTTGAACAAGGAAGACGGTCGTCCTTACCTGATCATAGCCAGTTTGTACGCCACCGCGGCAGGTACTTGTGGCGAGAACGTTTTTGAAAAGAACGCCGTATACTGGGCCGCGATTGACTACGCCAGCAAAGCCAAGTCGGTGGATGCCGGGTTGACCAAGCAAGCGGATGCGTTGATTTCGAACTTCAAGAAAGGCATTCCAGACAAAAGCATTGCCTTCCAGTTCAGCAAGAAGGACGGCGACCGCTACACCATCGGTTGCTGGATCAACGAAACCATCACGGTTCGTTTTTATTGAGATTGAAAAAAGCCGCGATTTCCACGGTGCGAACAGCATGCCTTTCCGGCATGCTGTTCCTGTTTTGTAGCTGTTCCAACGACCAAAAAGCAGTTGAGGCCCTGGCGCAATCTTTTGATGGAGCAGTGGTTGAGCAGCGCGGATTCCGTGCGGCGGTCTCCCAAGGCGGTCGCCAACAGTTTACGGTACACGCAAAGCGAATGGAGCAGTTCACCAAAGCGGAAGTCCCGTACGTTCGGTACTACGATGTGGTGGTGCAGATGAAGAAGATCCCCGGCAAACGCGGGGCTTGGATTAAAGCAGAACAAGTGGTTCAGCGCCCGGGACAACAGGTTTGGCTGGCGGAGGGTCGAGTGGTGGTTCAGAATCAAGACGGCAATAGATTAGAAACAGAGTCTATCGTGTGGGATGCCCAAACGGGTCGTATTTTTGGAGAGCGGGCCGTTCGGTTAACGGCTTCAAGTCAAATTCTAACCGGAACGGGATTTGAAGCAGACGACCGGCTCGAGACGTACACCTTATTCAACGCAGCGGGTCAAATGGACTCCAACAACAAGTGATCGAATGAAGCCAGAATTGATGGGGAAAACCATGCGCGTCGTAGAGTGGGCATGGGTATTTATTGCCTTGGTGTCGGTTTGGGAAGTGGCCGCCAATTGGTCCACAGACCGTTCCCAGTCTGGTTTGTTTGCCTTGTTTGGGGTTGGCGCCGTGGTCATGTACGTGGTTCGCCGCAAGCAACGCCAGAAATTCGAAAGTCGCCACGGGAATAATCCAACCGAATGACGGCTGTTCTACTCTTATTGGCGGCACTTGCTGCCTCCGCTTTTTTCTCCGGAATGGAGATCGCTTTTCTCTCCGCCAATCGATTGCAAGTGGAGATAGAGGCAAAGAAAGGCAGCCTGGCCGGACGTATTTTGCCTTGGTTCTACAGGCGATCCACTTCATTTATTGCCACCATGCTTTTGGGCAATACCGTGGCGTTGGTGCTGGTGGGCAATTCAACTGCGCGCCTCCTCAACGAACCGCTTGCAATTCTGGGTTCTCCGTTTGCAGTGGTTGCGGTTCAAACCTTGTTGTCCACAGCCGTCGTATTGGTTGTGGCAGAGTACATGCCGAAAGCATTTTTTCGGGAGCGCGCCAACGAGTCTTTGCGGGCATTTTCCGGCGTGCTTGCCGCTGTGGTTGTGGCCCTTTCTCCGGCCGTTCTATTTTTTACGTTGCTCAGCCAATGGGTAGCTCGGTGGACCGGAAAAAGTGCAGACACCCGCGGTCCAGGTGTTTTTGGACGGGCGGATCTGGATTATTTAGTGGGCGAGCATCTGGCAGACTCAGACGGCCCCGTTGAGCCGGAAGTAGAACTTTTTCGCAACGCACTGGAGTTCGCGGAAGTTCGTTTAAAGGCGTGCATGGTGCCAAGAAATGCGATTGAGGCCGTTCCAGTAGGCACAAATTTGGAACTGTTGCGCGAGCGGTTCGTTGCCACCGGATACAGCAAGCTGGTTGTTTACCGCGATTCTGTGGACGATGCATTTGCGTACGTCCATGCCCATGCACTTTTTCAAAAACCAAAGTCGCTGGTTTCCGCCTTGACCCCTGTGGCTTTTTTGCCGGAGACCCTTCTGGCGCACGAGGCTTTTCGTCAATTAGTTGCATCCCGACGGTCCCTCGCCTTGGTGGTGGATGAATTTGGCACGCTGGTGGGTATGGTTACGTTGGAAGATTTGACCGAGGAGTTGTTTGGCGAAATCGAAGACGAGCACGACACGGAGGAAACTACCGAACGCATTTTGGGCGAACGCGAGTGGTTGTTTTCAGCCCGTCTGGAAGTTTCCTACCTCAACGATGCCTACAAATTGAACCTCCCGGAGTCCGACGCCTACAATACGCTCGGAGGGTTGTTGGTTCACGGGTTGGGGCACCTCCCAGCAGTGGGCGAATCCCTGCGCGTTGAAGAGCTGAATTTAATTGCGGCATCTGTTCGAGCGAATCGTGTGGAAGAAATCCGATTGAAGGGTTAAACCCTTATATTTGCACCCTTAATTTTTCCTTTGTAGCATCCTAGATTATGGCAATTTTTGAAGATATCCGCCGCCGTTCCGGACTGGTCATCGTGTTGATTGGCTTGTCTTTACTGGCTTTTGTTTTGACGGACTTGTTGTCCTCCGGAGGTGTTTTGTTCGTGGACGATTCCGTTGGAACCATCAACGGCAAAGAAGTCAAAATCCAAGAGTTCAACGCTGAAATGGAGGCGTTGCGCCAGGGAAATCCCCAGTATGCGCAAATGTCCGCCTTGCAATTGTCTGAGATGCTTTGGAACAAGCATTTGAATGAGGCCTTGATGACTCCGGTGTACGACGAGTTGGGAATTCAGGTTTCTCAAACAGAATTGATGGAGGCCATCACCACCAATCCAAACATTACCGGCATGGCGGGTTTTGTGGACCCCAACACCGGTCAATTCAATAAAAGTCTTTTTCTTTCTGCCATTTCCAATCTTCGGGACAACCGCGGAGCATCTGAAGAAGCGAAGAGTCAGTGGTTGAACTGGATTCAATTTGAAAACGACATTCGCGAGCAAACGTTGCAGCAAAAGTTCAACGTTGCATTCAGCAAAGGCATGCGCATGCCCGAAGGTTTGGTGCGCCACGAGTATTTGCGCAACGCAGCCACGGCACAAGCTGAGTTGGCCTACATTCCTTACAGTTCAATTCCTGATTCGGAAGTGACCCCAACGGACGATGACTTTGAAGAGTACTACGAAGAAACCAAGGAAATGTACCGCACGGACAAAGACTTGCGGAATGTTTTGTTTGCCAACTTTGAGTTGGTTCCGTCGGAAAGCGATGCGGCCAAGGTTAAGGACGCCATGACGGCGTTGGCTGTTGAGTACCGAGCGTCGACCAACGACAGCGATTTCATCGCCCGCAATTCAGAGGTGCCTTTTCAGGATCAATACATCAAGGAAGCGGATTTGTCTAATGGATTGGACACCTTGGTGAAAGGGCGCCCCGTTGGCTACCTAGCAGGGCCGGTTTATCAACAAAGTGCTGCACAGCTCATGAAAGTTTTGGATCGACGCATCATTCCAGACTCCGCTCGCGCTCGCCATATTCTCATTGGTTTCGCAGGCGCTCAGCGTTCTGAGGCCACCCGTACCTACCAGCAAGCACAGAAATTGGCAGACAGTCTGTTGGCCGTCATCAAGTCAAATCCAGGATCCTTTGACGCGCTGAATGCTCAGTTTTCAGGCGATGCTGTGGCCAAGGCCAAGGGCGGTGATTTGGATTGGTTTGGTGCCAACAACATGACCAAAGCATTTGAAGATTTCTGTTTCCGCAAGTCCACCGGAACGTTAGGGGTGGTGGCCACTGAGTTTGGTTTCCATGTGGTTCAGGTTACCGGCCAAAAGGGCGGTTCTCCCGCGATTCAGTTGGGTTTGGTGGTTCGCAGTATTTTGCCTTCCGCTGAAACAGAAGCAGCAGTTTATGCAGCGGCCACTAAATTCTCCAACAAAGCTCGTGAGTTGAAGGAAGGATGGCAGGCAATGGCAGAGCAGGAAAAAGTAGCACTTCGTCCAGCTGAAGAATTGGGCGCAACGGACGAGAACGTTCCCGGTTTGGGTCAGGCACGTGAAGTGGTTCGTTGGGCGTTTAATGAGGACCGTGAACTGGGTGACGTTCAGGTCATCAACAACGAGTCACGTGGTTATGTAGTTGCAATCTTAACGCAAGTAGCTCCCAAAGGATACCGTTCCTTGGAGGTAGTGAAGGAGCGCATTCGTCCCATGGTGGTGCAACGTGCCAAGGCGCGCTTGTTGATGGAGCGTTTGGAAAAAGAAATGCCCAAAGGCATGGCGAACGCGGCCACGGCATTGAAAGGAACGTACAGTCCGGCCACCGTAAGCATGGCGAGCCCGTTCTTGATGGTATCCGGCCAAGAGCCTGAATTGGTAGGACGTTTGGTTGGAAGTAAAAAAGGCGACAAGAGCAATGCATTCCGCGGTTACAACGGTGTGTACGCTTATGTGGTACAATCGGTTCAGCCCGCTGCAGATAAAGGGGTGTACACGGTGGATGTAGCAAACGCAACCATGAATGTTCGCAGCCGTGCTGCGGGTGGTTTGTTCCAAGCGCTGATCAAAAAGGCGGACGTCAATGACCGTCGTGGTCAAGTGTTCTAGTCCTTCGCACGTTTAACGACTGTCTGTAAAAAAAGGCGACCCGTTTGGGTCGCCTTTTTTTAGGCGGTTACGGAAGACGGTCGACCGTTCAAAGTTCTTGCCAACGCTGGGCGTCCAGCTTGATGAAGACAAATAAGAGCAGGGTAAAGCCCCAGAGGGACGAACCTCCGTAGCTGAAAAAGGGAAGAGGAATGCCAATAACCGGCAAGATGCCCAAGGTCATTCCCACGTTTACTACCAGGTGAAAGAATAAAATGGATACCACGCTGTACCCGTAGTAGCGGGCAAAGGGACTTTTTTGACGCTCGGCCAAGAAGACCAGTCGGTAAAGAAGCCCCAGGAAGGCCAGCAATACGGCAACCGATCCTAAAAACCCCCATTCTTCACCAACGGTACAAAAAATGTAGTCGGTTGATTGCGCTGGTACAAAATTGAA
>Ga0102921_1000527_pt1 | contig 13353 bp, 10 predicted proteins | sample Colrivmeta156802_FD_78205 | JGI IMG/M metagenome (GOLD analysis project Ga0102921, IMG submission 78205) | Estuarine microbial communities from the Columbia River estuary - metaG 1568-02 | ecosystem: Environmental > Aquatic > Marine > Intertidal zone > Estuary | place: USA: Columbia River...
CGCCACCGCATCAAGCCGCTCGCGCAGACCGAGGGTGTCCAGAACCTTGACGGAGTTGGCGCTCAGCTGGATGCCCGCGCCGACCTCACCGAGTTCCGGCGCCTGTTCATAGATCCTCGCCCTGTGGCCGCGCTGGATGAGGCAGGCCGCCGCTGTGAGGCCGCCGAGACCAGCGCCGGCGATCAGGACCTTCATAGCGTCACGTGCGTTCCCGCACCGAGGAGCTTCGGCAGGTAGCGCTCTACCCCCTCGAAACAGGGCTTCGACCAGATAGGGTTGAAGATGTCGATCTTCACGGGGACAGGGCTCCTCGGAGGCAAAGTCCATCATCCCCCAAACGGCGTGCAGCCAAACGACCCGGGAAGACCTTGCACCCGCTTTCTCAAATCAATCGTCCGATTCTGTAAATCTCCGTCGACCGCAGTGGAGGCGCCCCGTCCGTGATTGAAATGACCTCTCCGGAGTTGCATCCTTCGCTCCCATGAAAAGCCAGACGCCACGGGCCACGGGCCCGGCAGACGATCATGCTGAGGGCTTCATCCGCACCCTTCTGGCCGGCCCGAATGGCCGCCTGTCGCAGGCGTTCGAGAACGCCTGGACCTCGCCCCACACGTCCCGCGTCGAGGCCAACACCGAGCGCGGGGTCACGCGGTTCCTCGTCGACCGCAGCCTGCCGCATGCCTCGGGCCGATACGAACTGTTCTCGATACGCGACCAGATCCGCGTGGTCATCGAGGACCTCCAGAACACCGGGCCGCGGCTCGAGAGGGCACCCGGCGAGAACCTGATCTCCTTACGCATCCAGCTGGCCGGCGAGTTCATCGCCGGCATCGGCGGCAGCGACCCGGTGCATTTCCATTGCCCGCATCTCGGCGCACGCTTCCAGCCTCGCGGCACCTCGCTGCGTCTGTATTTCCCGCCTACCCGGCTTGCCCGCTCGGTCACGCTGTTCTGCACGCCGCAGTTCCTGCTAGGCAATCTCGTCACCGAGCGCGACACCCTGCCGCCGCAAGCGCAGCAGCTGCTGACCGCCGCAGCGCCCGATTTCAGCTACTGCCGTCTCACGGTGACGGCTGAGATCATCCAGTGCGCCGCCGCGCTGCTAAACAACCCGGTCTCCGGGCTACTGCGCCTACCCTACGCCGAAGCGAAGGTGCTCGAGCTGCTGACGCTCTGCGTCGCGGCCTTCGGCCGGCTGGAAGCGGCGTCGGTACAGCAATTCTCGGAGACCGATGTCGCGCGGTTCCACAAGGCCAGGGAGATCCTCGCCACCAAGTTCAGTCCGCCGCCCACCATCGCATCGCTGGCGCGTGAGCTCGCCATCAACGAAACGAAGCTCAAGAGCGGTTTCAAGGCGCTCTTCGGCCATACGGTGTTCGAGTACGGGCATGAGTGCCGCATGCAGCATGCGCTGCATCTGCTGCGCGACAAGCGGATCCGCATCAGCAAGGTCGCTGAGGCAGTGGGGTACCAGCATCAGGGCACCTTCGCATCGGCGTTCAAGGCGCACTTCGGCATCCGCCCGAAGGACGTCCGTCTGCCGCCCGAGCCGGAGGTCGAGGCTTCAACACACAACTAGCGTGTGTTGGCGATCGGGAAGCTTGACCGGTGACTGGCGGCGAGGTCAGTCAGCGGCCCGCGGGCTCCGCGGCGGGCGCCGTCCGCCGCTGCCAGAGCAGCGCCGGCAGGATGCAGGCCAAGGCGATGCCCAGGGCCATGGCGCACATCGACACGACCCGAGTGTAGTCGCCCGACTCGCCAAGCAGCCTCGCCGCAAGTGCCGGTCCGATCGCGACGCCGCACATCTGCGCAACGGTCGCGTACACCACGAGCTTGCCCGTCCGATCGAAGCTCGAGATCGCCGACAGCAGATACGGATGGGTGTGGTTCCACAAGAACGCGAAAGCGAACGCGCTCACCGTGAAGGTCAGGGCGGTGAGATGCCCCTCGAGCAGCAGCAGCGCGCCGACGGTGGCCAGCAGCCCCGCCGTGATCGGCCACAGACGCCCGAGGCGGTCACCGGTCACCACCACCAGCAGTCCGCCCAGGATGCCGAAGATCTGTGAACTGGCGAGCGCGCCGGAGATCGAGGATTCCGCGACGCCGCCCGCTGCTGCGATCAGCGAGAAATACGCCCAGGCGCCCATCATGCCGATGAAGTAGAAGCCGAGCGTGAGGACGGTGACCGGCCGCAGGCGCGACGGCAGCGTATGCAGCACGCCGGACGCCGCATCAGCCCGGGCATCGACCGACGCCGCGGCATCGCCACCTGCGGTGGCCGGTACGGCCCCGGTGGCGAGCAGCCCGATGAGCGCAAAGGCTGCGTAGAACACGAGACCGCCCGCGAGACCGAACTTCGCGTAGAGCAGCGGCAGCACCGTGAACGCCACCGCGCCATACATCAGCAGCGTGGTCAGCAGCCAACCGAAGTTGCGCTCGCGCTTGGCCGTCATGCCGACCATGGCATACGCGATCGGCACCACCATCCCAGGCGCCATACCGCAGACGAAGCGCACGACCGCTAGCGCGGTGAAATCGGTGACGAACATGCTGACAAGGTTGCCGACGACCAGCAGCGCAAGTGCGAAGCGCACCAGCCGGCGCCATTCGATCTTGTGGACGAAGAACAGCAGACTGATGGCCGCCAGCGCCTTGCCTACGCTCTCGGCCGCCTGCACATAGCCGGCCTGTGCAGGCGTCAGCTGCGCCCACTTGACCATCGCCTCGACGAACACCGGCGCCGTGATGAAGGCCTGCGGTGCGCTCAGATGGATGACGAGCGCTGCGATCAAGAAGCCGAGCGTGTCGGATCCCGATGCCGCGCTGCGCGATACCGGATGTACGCTCAAGGCAGCGGCCGGATCTTCGGTGCGCGACCAGGCGGATACAGCGACGGGATGCGCAAGCCCCCGAAGACCTCGTAGCCTGTCAACTCGTTCGGGTCCTCGATGATGGCCTCAAACAGCACGTCCTTGGTCGCGTGGTCGTACTCGCGGATGCGGCCATAGCTCGGCACCTCGTTGAGGTACTTTCCGGCGTCCGACTCATCCACACCGAGACCGCGCTCGCGGTCGGCGCAGATGGCATCGACGATGAACATGTTGCCGGTCTTCGACAGGCGCCGCGCGTCGCTCATGGCCCACGAGAAACACGAGCCGGGGACCGGCCCGTCATGCGACGACCAGACCTGCCGTACCGTCATCGCCTTTTCGTCGACCTTGTACTCGACGCCGCGGCTGAAGGACTTGTCGGGCGCCATCCAGGGCTCGGGCGGACGCGCCCGCAGGAAGCCGTTGTCGTAGACCACGATCGTACCGAAGGCCGTGAGCTGCGGATTGTGCTGGTGCGACGGCCAGAGGAACGGCTGGCCGACGGGACGCAGCACCTTGTCCTCGAGCGCGCCCCAGCCGCCGGGACGGCCGAGGATCCACTTCACCTTGCCGCTCTTGCGGTCGATCTTGAGGATCGCTTCCTGCGTGCGGAACGACACCAGCACCGAATCGTCGGCGGCGTCGTACGACACGCCGTTGCCGTGCGTCCAGTCCGCATGGTCGGGGAACCCGCGCGTCGGCCAATAGGCGTTGGTCGCCTCGTAGCCAATGCGGAACGGGTCGATATGGTCCCAGGCGCTCCAACGCCACAGCACGGCGCCGGTCTTGCGGTCGATCTCGATGATGTCGTCGCCCATCACCATGCGGTCGCGGCGCTTCGAGAGGTCGAAGGCGTCGTCGTAATAGCCCTTGACCATGCGCGCGTTGGCGGTCAGCGCGAGGAAGTTGCCGTTCGGCATCTCGTGCGGCTGGTGGTGCAGCGTCTGCACGTCGATGCCCACGCCCGCGCTGGAGGTGATATCGGGGTTGCGCGCGGCGTACCACTGGTTCACGACGTTGCCGAGCAGGTCGACCTCGAGCGTGCGGTTGTCGGCGCGGTGGAACAGGATGTTGCCGTCCTCAAACTGGTCGATGCCGGCGATGCGCGATTCGGATTCGTAGCGCCAGACGATGCGGCCGTGGTCGTCGAGGACGACCAGCGCGCCCCATTGCCGCATGAAGTTCAGCTGGCCCACGCTGCGGTACGGCGGCCGGATCGGCACGGCGCGCCGCAGCACGAACAGCGTGTAGCCGGGCTCGGTGCGCCCCGGAGAGATCTTGGTGACCCGGATGCGCGGGCCCGCGTAGGCCGCGCTCGCCATCGGCTGCGGGACGAAGACGAGCTTGTTGGGGAACCGGGCGGTCTCACCGGCTGCGTTGCGGATCGTCACGAAGATCTCGTGCCGCACATCTGCCTCGAGACCGAGCAGCGGGATGCCCTTCGACGGATCCCAAGACGCATCGAACTCCATCTCCCAGCGGCGCGAGCGGTCCGAGACGCTGAGCACCGTCGTCACCGGTTGGTCGCTGGCGAACCGCAGCATACCGACCATCGGCGCACGCAGGTTGGCGTTCGGCCCCACCGTCGGACGCTTGGTGAAGGTAGGGGCCGCCGCCTCGAGCGCGCTCGGTAGGCAGAGAGCCGCGCAGGTAGCGAGAAGCAGGCGGGCAGAACGGAACATACTGCGGGATCTCATGTCATCACCTCGGAGGAACGGTCACAGAGACTTGAGCGCGGCGTCGATGCGCCGCAGCGCATCCTCGAGCTCCGCGGCGCTCAACACGGTGGAGACGAAATAGCGGTCGCCGCGTCCAGGGTAGAGGCCCTCGCGGATAAGCAACTGCCGGAACCGGCGCGCCTTCGGCAGGTCGGCAAGCTGTGCCAGCTCGCGCGGCGAATGGGCGACAGCGAGATCGGTGAAGTGCACACAGAACACGCCGCGCACACCCTGCACCAGCGCCGCATGTCCGTGCCGCCGCGCGCGCTCGCGGATGCCTTCCATCAGCGCGGCCTGCATCGTGTCGATACGGCGGAACGCCCCACCATCGTCGCGCTCGAGCATGGTCAGCGTGGCGATGCCGGCGGCCATGCTCACCGGTGCGGCGTTGAAGGTGCCGGCATTGACCACGCGGTTGACGCGCAGCAGGTCGAGGATATCGCGCCGTCCGGCCACCGCCGCGAGCGCCATACCGCCTGCCAGCGCCTTGCCGAAGGTCGAGAGGTCGGGCGTGACACCATAGTGCTGCTGCGCGCCGCCGAGACCCATTCGGAACCCGGTGATGACCTCATCGATGCACAGCAGCACACCATGCCGCGTGCACAGCTCACGTACGCGCTCGAGATAGCCCGGACGCGGCAGGCAACAACCGCCGTTGGTCATCGCCGCTTCCATGATGACGAGCGCAATCTCATCGCCGCGCTCGCTCAGCAAGGCTTCCAAGCGCTCGATGTCGTTCCAAGGGATCTTGAACGACTCCTCGAACGCCACCGGCGAACGACCCTCGGTGTACATCGGGTCGTCGACGCTCTCGATCGCATACGGCGCTGCGCGCATGTCCGGGTTGCTGCGCCCGCCGAGCACGTTGTCGATCCAGCCGTGATAGTTGCCGTCAAAGCGCACGAAGCGCGGACGGCCAGTGAAGGCACGCGCGAGGCGGATGACGAGCTGCACGGCCTCGGAGCCGCTGGTGACGAAGCGCACCTGCTCGGCGCAGGGCACGTGCTGGACGATCTTCTCGGCCAGAGTCACCTCGTGCGGGGTCTGCAGCATGCCGGCGGCGACGTTGAAGATCTGATCGAGCTGCGCATGCACGGCCGCGAGGTACTCGCGGTTGCCGTGGCCCCAGATGTTCGGGCCCATGCCGAGCGCGAGGTCGATCAGCTCGCGGCCATCGACATCCCACATCCGCTGACCTTCGCCGCGGACCACGAACACGGGCGGCTCGTCGGCTGCGCGCAGATTGCTCTGCCGGCCGGGCATCACCCGCCGGGCACGCTCGGCGAGGGCCGTGGTGGCCAAACCCAGCTCCCATCCGCCGGACTGATCGGAAGTCATCAACCGCCCCCCTCTCGATGAATCGATGCACCGGAAGCCTATGACCGGTCTGCGACCCGCGGCGCACCCAAGCCGGTGATAGATTTCCGTTTTCGGACGGAGCGGCGGCGCACGCGCCGATGCAGCGGGTCTCGGCGCGCGACCGTGCTGCTATCCTCGCATGATGTCACGCCCGCAATTCGAACATGTCGGCCTGACCGTCGGCGACCTCGACCGTATGGTCGCGTTCTTCACCGAGATGCTGGGCTTCGAATTGAAAGCCCGGCTGCAGCCCATCGACCCCGGCGCCGTGGCCGGCATCATCGGCGTCGGCAACGCGGTCGTCGCAGAGATCGCCTATGTGGCTAAGGGCGATACGACTTTCGAGCTGCTGCAGTACCAGGAACCGGCGCCGACGCGGTCGGCGCTGCGGCCCTGCGACCCGGGCTACATGCACTGGCTGGTCACCGTCGACGGGTTCGCGGAGGGCGTCGCCCTAGCTGCGCGCTACGGCTTCGCGCCCGTAAGCGAGCCCTACCTAATCGCGGCGGGACCCAACGCCGGCAAGCTCGGTACCTACCTGCGCCACCCCGATGGGTTCTCGCTCGAGGTCATCGGTCCGCGGATCCCCTGACGCCCTCGGCCATACCGGCCGCCGCGGATCGCTTCACGCCGATCGCCGCGCTAGCGGCAGCACATCGACCAGCGCGAGCCGCTCGCGCAGCAGCCGCTCCATCAGCCCGGCTTTGACGCGCGCTGCACCGGGGTCGTTCCAAAGATTTCGCAGTTCATGCGGGTCGGCCTCGCGGTCGAAGAGTTCACCCTGCGGATCGCCGTGCCACAGCGTCAGCCGCCAGCGCTCATCGACGAAGGTCGTGAGCCTCGTTGGGCCGAGCTCGCCCATGTGGATGCCGAGCTCGTCCTCCTCGATGACCACACCGTCGCGCTCGGTCTGCGGCTCGAACAGGTCGACGCCCTGCACGCCGACCGGCACCGGCACCCCCGCCCGGCCGAGCACGGTGCGCGCAAGGTCGAGCGTGCTCGTCGGCCGATCGACCACCGTGGGCGCCGGGTCGCGCGGGTCGCGCCACAGCAGCGGCACACGGATCAGGCCCTCGTAGTGGAAGCCCTGCTTGAAGATCAAAGAATGGTCGCCCATCAGGTCGCCGTGGTCGGAGGTGAACACCACCACGGTGTCGTCCGCGAGGCCGAGCCGCTGCAGCGCCGACATGACGCGCCCGACGGCGTCGTCGACCATCGTGATCGCGCCGTAATTAAGCGCGATCGCCTGCCGTACCGCGGATTCGTCCACGAACTGGGTGCAGAAACGGCCTGGCACGAAGCCCGGTTGCGAACGCAGCGTGCGCAACCTTCGCAGCAACGCCGGCTCCTCGGGGTCGACCTTGCCGAACGACGGTGGCAGCGCGACATCAGCCGGGTCGTACAGGTCCCAGTAACGTCCGGGCGGCGTGAACGGATGGTGCGGATCGGGGAACGAACACTGCAGCATGAACGGCCCGCCATCCCGCGCGGCGGCGAAGCGCTCCAGCGCAGCGATGGTGCGCTCCTCAACGAAGGTCGTCGGATAGAGTTCCTCGGGCACCGCGGTGCGCCAAGCCTGCGGTGCCTGCGTTTCCGCGGGCAGGGCGTTGGCGGGTCCGATCAGCGCATCGATGCCTGGCAGCCGTTCGCGCGCCCACGCACGGTAATGCCCGCTCACCTGGTCGGCGTGGCCGCAGGCGAACTCCACCTGCTCGAAGCCGTAGTACGGCAGGTCGACGCCGCGCGAAGGGTCGGCCGTCCACAGCTCTTCGCGTTCGGCGAGGTAACGCAGATCGTCGGAGAGATCCGGTACGGCGGTGGGCCAGGCCTCGCGCGCCAGCCCCTCGGGCCGCATCGCGGGGAACAACAGCGGATCGGGCACCTCGCGACGCGACTGCGTCTGCAGATGGGACTTGCCGATGAGCGCGGTGCGGTAACCGGCGCGCCGAAGCACCTCGGGGAAGGTCACCGCCCCGAGCGGCAGCGGTACGCCGTTGTGCCGGACGCCGTTCACCGAGGGCATGCGGCCGGTGAGCATCGCCGCGCGGTTCGGCATGCAGATGGGATTGGTGACGTAACAGCGCTCGAAGCGCCGGCCCTGTGTCGCCAGCGCGTCGATATGCGGGGTGCGGACCAACCGGTTCCCATAGCAGCCGAGATGGTCAGCCCGGTGCTGGTCGGTGATGATGAACAGGAAGTTGGGGCGTGCCACGGACAGACCATAAACCATCTGGTCGGATCATTGGACCACCGATCCGGCTCGCGGTGACTCGCGACTTGCGAGGAAAGGCCATTGTTTTCGGAATTGGGATGGGCGGCGCTCGGCCGAGGCCGCAGCACCGACTGGACAGGCGACACTAAGCAGCGCGGGATCCGCCCCCCGAGGATTCCCGCTGTATGGAGGCACACCCGACATGGACCATGACGATCTGCTCGGCGCGTACCGCCGCCTGCGACTGCTGCGCGAGTTCGAGGAGCGCACTCGTCTCGAGTTCCAGACCGGCCAAATCGCCGGCTTCACCCACCTCTATGCCGGCATGGAGGCGATCGCGGTCGGCGTCTGTGAGCACCTCTCCGATGAGGACAAGATCATCAGCACGCACCGCGGCCACGGCCACTGCCTCGCCAAGGGCTGCGATCCGGCCGCCATGATGCTGGAGCTGTGGGGCTCCACCGACGGCCTCTGTCGCGGCAAAGGCGGCACGATGCACATCGCCGACTTCAGCCGCGGCATGCTCGTCGCCAATGCCGTGGTCGGTGCCGGTGCCCCGATCGCCGTCGGCGCCGCGCTCGCCGCATCGATGACCGGCGCGTCCTGGGTCGCCGTGTCCTTCTTCGGCGACGGCGCCACGAACATCGGCAGCGTCTACGAGGCGATGAACCTCGCGGTGGTGCTGAAGCTCCCGAAGATCTTCGTGATCGAAGACAACGGCTGGGGCGAGATGACGCCGATCGCGAACGCCACCGGCAACCACGACCTTGCGGCGCGGGCCGCCGCGATGGGCATGCCGGCGGTGTCGGTCGACGGCGTGGACTTCTTCGCGGTGCACGCGGCGGCGGGCGAAGCCATCGCACGTGCGCGGCGCGGCGGCGGCCCGTCCACGCTCGTGGCGAGCGCGCCGCGGTTCTACGGCCACCACGAAGGCGACCCGCAGCTCTACCGCAGTCGCGAGGAGGTCGCCGACCTGCGCCGCCGCGAGGACTGCCTGCCGCGCTTCATCGAGCGTGTCACCACCGAAGGTTCGCTCACCGCCGCCGAGATCGCGGCGGTCGATGCGGACATCGCGCGCATCATGGACGACGCGGTCGCGAAGGCGAAAGCGGGTCCACGGCCCGTCCCCGGAGACGTGTTCGATCACGTCTACGCCCGTTACCGCTGAAGGCGACAGATATGACCATCAAGAGCATGCGCGATGCGCTGAACGAGGCCTTGCACCACGAGTTCGAGCGGGACCCGCGGGTGTTCCTCATCGGCGAGGATGTCGGCGGCTTCGAGAAGGACGGACAGCCGGTCGAGATCGGCGGCGTGTTCGGCGTCTCGAAGGGCCTGTACCGCAAGTACGGCCGCAAGCGCGTCATCGACGCGCCGATCTCCGAGGCGGCGATCATCGGCGCCGCGTCGGGCGCCGCGCTCTGCGGCATGCGCCCCATCGCAGAGATCATGTTCGCCGACCTAACGGCGGTGTGCTTCGACCAGATCGTCAACCAGATCGCCAAGTTCCGCTACATGTTCGGCGGCCAATGCGCCTGCCCGGTCGTCATCCGCATGACCACCGGCGGCGGCCGCAACGCGGGCGCGCAGCACTCGCAGACCTTTTACCCGATATTCACCAGCTTCCCCGGCCTCAAGATTGCGGTCCCATCGAACGCCTACGATGCCAAGGGCCTGCTTATCAGCGCGATCCGCGACGAGGATCCGGTGCTGTTCTTCGAGCCCAAGGTGCTCTACACCGAAAAGTGTGAGGTCCCGGACGAGGCTTACGCCATCCCGTTCGGCGAAGCCGCCATGCCGCGCGAGGGCGAGGACGTCACCCTCGTCGCGTTCGGCCAGTCGGTGAACTGGGCGGTGCAGGCCGCCGACGAACTGCGCAACACGCGCGGCATCCGCTGCGACGTCATCGATCCGCGTACGCCCTCGCCGCTCGACGAAGAGACCATCCTTGAAAGCGTCGCCGCGACCGGGCGCCTGGTCGTGATCGACGAATCACCGCCGCGTTGCGGCCTGACGGCCGATATCGCCGCATTGGTCGCCGACAAGGGGTTCCGTGACCTCAAAGCTCCGATCAAGACCGTCACCGCACCGCACACACCCGTCCCGCAGGCGCGCGAGCTCGAGCGCGCCTACCTGCCGAACCCCCGCCGTATCATCGCTGCTGTCGAAGAGGTCCTCGCATGAGCTCACGCATCGTCGCTGTCGTGGTCCCCAAGTGGGGCCTCGAGATGACCGAGGGGACGGTGTCGTCGTGGCTCAAGCAGCCCGGGGACGTGGTGGCGCGCGGCGAACCGCTGATCGAGGTCGAGTCGGAAAAGATTGTCAATAGCCTCGACGCGCCGGCGGAAGGTATGTTGCGCCGCATCCTGCTCGACGCCGGGAACATCGCCGCCGTCGGCACGCTGATCGGCGTGATCGCCGATGCCTCGGCCTCCGAGGACGAACTCGACCGTTTCATCCGCGATTTCCGTCCGCCCGATACCGGCAATGCGCCGGCAGCGGTGCCCGCCGCAGCGGCATCCGCCGCCGTGACGACGTTGGCCACGACGCCCGCCATCGCCGCGCCGGACGCTGGCGTCGTGCGCGTCAGTCCGCCGGTGCGCCGTTTGGCGGAAAGCCTCGGCGTGTCGCTCGCTGGTCTGCGCGGCAGCGGTCCGAACGGCCGCATCCTGCAGGAAGACGTGGAGCAAGCAGCGCAAGGCAAAGCCTCGGGCGCCGCCGCGGCTCCCGAGGCCGAACCCGCCGCTGCCGAGACGCCGCGCCTCGAGCCCTGGAATGCCACGCGGCGCGCCATCGCGCGCCGGATGCAGGACGCCGCGCGCGACATCCCGCACTTCTTTCTCGTGACCGATGTCGATGCGACGGCGCTTCTCGCGCTGCGGGAGCGGCTGGGCGGCGGCGCGGAACGGCCCTCGGTGAACGATCTCATCGTGCACGCCGTGGCACGCACGCTGCCAGGCCATCCGCGCGTCAACGCGCACTACTCCGACGACGGTTCGCTCGTGTTCGCACACGCACATGTCGCCGTAGCGATGGCGACGCCCGACGGCGTCGTGGCGCCGGTAGTGGCCTACGCCGACCGGCTGCCGCTCGCGGAGCTGTCCGCGGCGCTGCGCACGCTGCGCGAACGCGTGGCGCAGCGCAAGCTCGGCAAGGAGGATCTCCAGGGCGGTTCCTTCACCGTATCGAACCTCGGCATGTATGGCGTGCGCGAGTTCACGTCAATCATCACGCCGCCGCAGAGTGCATCGCTTGCGGTCGGTGCCGTAAGAAAAGATGGCGCAGCGTCGACGCTCGCGCTGACGCTGTCCTGCGACCATCGTGCGCTTGATGGTGCGACCGGCGCCGCATTCCTGCGCGACCTAAAGCACGACCTCGAGAGATCCTAGGGCGCCGCTCTGCGCGCCGTGCCGGCGGCATGCAACCGCGAGACCAGCACCATCACAACGCAGCACACCACCGCCGGTAGTGCGAGCGTCGAGATGATACTGTCGACGGACATTCCCGCTGCGATCGCCGCACCACCTAGTAGTGGGCTGGCGATCGAGCCGATCCGGCCGATTCCGAGCCCCCAGCCCACACCGCGCGCGCGCAGCGCGTCCGGATAGCAGGTGGAGGTGAACGCGCCCAGACAGAACGACGCGCCGACGACCGTGAAGCCGACGAAGAACGCGAGTGTGCAGGCCGCGAGGTCGCTGCGTACGCCGGAACCGAGCAACAGCAGGCTGATCGTCGCGAACAAGTACAGTAGCGCGAGCAGCCTCGACAGCGGGACGCGCGAGGCGAGCCACGAGGTGATGAGCCCGCCGAACACGCTGCCGAAGTGGAACAGCCCGGTCGCGTAGATCGCCACTTCAATTGAGAAACCGCCCTGCTTGAGGAGCGTGGGCAACCAGCTCGAATTGAAGAACACCAACGCCTGCGTACCGATGAAGACGACCCACAGCATCGGCGTCACCCACTGCAGCCAGCCGGCGAAGAGCTGGGTCGACGGAACCGCTGCTGCCGCTGCACCTTGCTGCAGCGTCAGCGCCCGCCGCAGCAGCTCGTCCTCGGCGGAGCGGCCGCTGAGGCGCTGCAACAATTCTGCAGAACGCGCGCGATCGCGTCCGCTCGCGATCAGGAAGCGGACCGATTCGGGCAGAAGGAAGAACGCGACCGCACCGATCAGCAGCGGCAGAGCGCCGCCGACGACGAACATCGACTCCCAGCCGAACCGCCCGATGAGCGGCGCGGCGAGCAGGCTCGCGAATACCGACCCGATGGCCGCCATCGAGTAGACCAAAACCACCAGGAACGGCCGGCGACGCTTCGGCGAGAATTCATTGACCAAGGAGACCACGTTGGGGATGGTGCCTCCCATGCCAAAGCCGGTGATGAAGCGGAACGCCGACAGCGTGGTGAGGTCCGTGGCGAACGCCGTGAGCAGACTGCCGACGGCGCCAATGACGAACATCCACAGCAGCGTCGTGCGGCGACCGAACCGGTCGCCCATCCAGCCTGCGATCGCCGAACCGAACGCCACGCCGATGAGCGACGCGGAAAGCGCGAACCCGAAGCTCGACGGTGGCAGGCCCCAGTCGGCCGAGATGGCCGGTACGACGAAACCAAGTAGCCCGAGGTCGAAGCCATCGAGCGTCATGATGGCGGCGCACATCAAGAAGATGCGCAAGTGCAGACGCCCGAGCGGCGCCTGGTCGATCACTGCCGAGACGCTGTCGTCGGCCGCGGGCGCACCGCCAGTCATCAGGTGTTCACCGACCCGCCGTCGACCGCGAGCGTCTGCCCGGTTACGAAGTCGCTCGCCGGAGAAGCGAGGAAGACCAGCGCCCCGAGCAGGTCCTCCGGCACCATATCGCGTTTGATGGCACGCTGCTGCGTGGCGTTCTGGTGGTAGCGCTGGATGTGCGCAGTGTTCTCGAGGATGGTGTCGCTCATCACGGCGCCCGGCGCGAGCGAGTTGACACAGATGCGAGCGGCGCCGAGCTCCCGCGACAACGCACGCGTCATCGACATCAGCGCACCCTTGCTGGCGGTGTAGTGGACCATGCCGGGCAGACCCTTGAAGGCCACACCCGAGGTGATGTTGATGATCTTGCCGCCGCCACGGCGGGTCATCACCGGCACCACATGCTTCACCATCAGGAAGCTGCCGCGGACGTTGACCGCCATGACGCGGTCCCAGAGGTCGACA
>Ga0102921_1000535_pt1 | contig 13291 bp, 9 predicted proteins | sample Colrivmeta156802_FD_78205 | JGI IMG/M metagenome (GOLD analysis project Ga0102921, IMG submission 78205) | Estuarine microbial communities from the Columbia River estuary - metaG 1568-02 | ecosystem: Environmental > Aquatic > Marine > Intertidal zone > Estuary | place: USA: Columbia River Estuary...
CTTACTGGCAGGGCACTGCACCAGCTGGTGCACCAACTGGAATCGATCCACTTGAAGCGTTGCGTATGTCTGCTGCGCATCTAAAATCACCAACAATTGCTGGACTGCCTCCTTTAACTGGGGGACTAGTTGGCTTTATGGGTTATGACGTTGTGCGTCGATTAGAAAAACTACCAAGCCTTTCTAAAAAGGATTTGCCACTTCCAGAGTTGAGTTTTATGTTGACAAGTGATTTGGCAGTTTTAGATCACAGTGATGGAACTATTACCTTAATTGCTAATGCAATTAACTGGGATGGAAGCGATGATCGAATTGATGAAGCTTTCAATGCTTGCAATGAGCGTTTAGATCGCATGCAAGTAGATTTGGCAGCACCCCTTGATGGTGAAATTGCTCAGATAGATTCACATGCTTCACCAACCTTTGATGCAAATATGAGTCCTGAAGATTTCAAGGCAAAGATTGCAATTGCAAAAGAGGAGATTTTGGCAGGGGAGGCTTTCCAAGTAGTTCTTTCCCAGCGTTTTTCAATGCCATGTTCGGCTGATGCAATCGATGTTTATCGCATGCTACGCCTGAACAATCCAAGTCCTTATATGTATTTGTTCCGTTTCAATGAGGGAATCACAATTGCGGGCTCAAGCCCTGAAGCGTTGGTGAAAGTAAATGCGCGCGAAGTAATGATTCATCCCATCGCTGGAACTAGAAAACGCTCATCATCTCCTGAGGAAGATCACCGCCTAGGTGAGGAACTTTTGGCAGATCCAAAAGAGCGAGCAGAGCATCTCATGTTGGTTGATTTAGGGCGAAATGATTTAGGGCGAGTATGTGCTCCAGGTACTGTGGAAGTTATTGATTTTATGCACATCGAGAGATATTCACATGTCATGCATATTGTTTCAACTGTTACTGGCAGATTAGGTGAGAAATCAACTCCTGTAGATGCACTCTTTGCAGTATTTCCTGCCGGAACATTATCTGGTGCACCAAAGCCTCGTGCGATGGAGATTATTGAAGAGCTCGAACCCACACGCCGCGGAGTCTATGGAGGCATTGTTGGGTATATAGATTTCACAGGAAACATCGACACATGTATTGCGATTAGAACAGCGCTCATTCATGATGGCGTTGCTTATGTGCAAGCTGGTGCAGGAATTGTTGCAGACTCTGATGCAGAGTCAGAAAATCAAGAATGCAGAAATAAGGCAGCGGCTGTATTGATGGCAGTTGATTCGGCCAATAGATTGCGAAAGAGCTAATGGAACAATCAATGGCTATCGGTGTCAGTATTCTTGTTGTTTACTCCTTAGTGCTCCTTATTGGTAAGAAGTTCAAGCTTTCTTCACGCTATGAGAGAAAGCCTCGTGTGCTCAACACATGGAGCGCACTTGATGAAGGCATTGACCCAACCGTGCAGGATAAAAAATGAGTGTCCTGGATTCAATCATTGAAGGTGTTCGTGAAGATTTAGCTGCTCGCAGAAAACCTTTAGCTCAATTACAAGAGGCAATGGATTCGGCGGCCCCGGTTCGAGATCCACTTGAAACTTTATTGCGAAATGAACTCTCAGTTATTGCTGAAGTTAAGCGCTCGTCTCCTAGCAAAGGTGCATTAGCCACGATTGCAGATCCAGCAAGTTTGGCAGAACAGTATGAGCGCGCTGGAGCAAGCATCATCAGTGTTTTAACTGAAGCGCGACGCTTTGGCGGTTCACTTGCAGACCTGGATGCTGTTCGCTCAAGAGTCAACATTCCTATCCTTCGCAAAGATTTCATGGTTGATGAGTATCAATTCTTCGAAGCGCGTGCTCATGGCGCCGATGTTGTACTTCTTATTGTTGCTGCATTGAGTAAATCTCAACTAAACGATTTTCATCAATTGGCAGAAGGTTTAGGAATGCGAGCACTTGTTGAAGTGCACACACATGATGAGCTTGAGAGAGCACTAGAGATCTCACCACGCATTGTTGGCGTTAATTCCCGAAACCTAAAAACCTTAGATGTCGATGCCAGTGCATTTGCACAGCTTCTGCCACTCATCCCAACAGATGTGGTGCGCGTTGCAGAGTCTGGAATTTCAAAGCGATCTGAAGTCGAATTCGCGCAAAATAATGGTGCCACAGCAATTTTGGTGGGAGAAGCTTTAGTGCGCTCTGCCGACCCAATGTTGGCGATGCGCGAACTTCTGGGCGAGGATAGGATTAGTTCATGACAATCCAAGCAAGTGATGTTCTTGGTCACTTTGGCCAATATGGTGGGCGCTTTGTGCCCGAAGCACTAATTGGAGCATTGGATGAGTTAGAGGCAGCACACAATGCTGCAAAAATAGATCCCGTTTTTCAGGCAGAGCTTGCCGAACTTCACCGCACTTACACCGGACGCCCCAGCATCATTACAGAAGCAAAGAGATTTGCAGAACATGCTGGCGGTGCACGTATTTTGCTCAAGCGCGAAGATCTCAACCACACTGGCAGCCACAAGATCAATAATGTTTTAGGTCAAGCCTTACTTACCAAGAAGATGGGCAAGAAGCGCATCATCGCTGAAACTGGTGCCGGACAACACGGAGTTGCTTCAGCAACTGCTGCAGCCCTTATGGGACTTGAGTGCGTTGTTTACATGGGCGAAGAAGACACACGTCGACAAGCGCTCAATGTTGCAAGAATGAAATTACTAGGAGCAGAAGTAGTTCCAGTTACTACTGGATCTCGAACATTAAAAGATGCCATTAATGAAGCGATGCGTGATTGGGTCACTAACGTTGCAACCACGCACTACATGCTCGGCACCGTTGCTGGTCCTCATCCCTTTCCAACAATGGTGCGCGATTTCCATAAAATAATTGGTGAAGAAGCCCGCGAACAAGTTTTAGCTTTGACTGGAAAATTACCTGATGCCGTTCTTGCGTGTGTTGGGGGAGGATCTAATGCGATTGGAATTTTCCATGCATTTATCCCGGATGCAGGAGTGCGTTTGATTGGTCTGGAAGCAGGAGGCGATGGAATTGAAACTGGTCGCCATGCCGCAACAATTAGCGGAGGATCTGCGGGAGTTTTACACGGTACGCGTTCTTATGTCTTGCAAGATGAAAATGGGCAAACTATTGAGTCGCATTCAATTTCAGCTGGCTTAGATTATCCGGGTGTTGGTCCAGAGCATGCTTATCTACATGATGTGGGACGCGCTGAGTATCGTGCCGTCAATGATGATGCAGCAATGGCTGCGTTTTCACTACTTTGCCGAACTGAGGGAATTATCCCTGCAATTGAAACAGCCCATGCATTAGCTGGTGCACTTGTAATCGGAAATGAATTAGGCCCAGATGCAACGCTACTTATTAACCTCTCAGGCCGTGGAGATAAAGATGTGCAAACTGCAGCAGATTACTTTGGTATTCCATTGTGAGTACTGCTTTAGATCTTGTTTTTGAGAAAACTCGTGCAGAAAATAGAGCCGCGTTAATTGCATATATTCCAGCAGGATTTCCTTCTAAAGCAGGTTGTGAAAAAGCGATTAAAGCTTTAGCAGAAGCTGGAGTGGATGCAATAGAAATCGGCTATCCCTACAGCGATCCGGTTATGGATGGTCCGACTATTCAAGAGGCAGCAGAGATTTCACTTAAAGGTGGAACAAATGCTGCTGATGTTTTTTCTGCACTCAAAGTGGCTAGTGCTACGGGAGTTGCAGCGGTAGTGATGACGTATTGGAATCCCATCGAAAAATATGGTGTCAGTGAATTTGCACAATCCATTGCAGATAATGGAGGTTCTGGTGTAATCACTCCGGATCTCACAATTGAAGAATCTGGTCGCTGGTTAGAGGCCGTTGGTAAGTCTGGGATTAACCCGATTTATGTAGTTGCGCCGAGTACATCAGATGCTCGTTTGGCTCAAGTAACTTCTAAGACAGGTGGATTTGTCTATGCCGCATCTGTCATGGGTGTGACAGGAGCTAGAACTAATGTCTCAGTTGATGCAAGTGCACTAGTAGCTCGAGTAAAAAACACAACAGGGCTTCCTGTCTCAGTTGGTTTAGGTGTTTCTACGCGTGAACAGGCAAAACAAGTTGCAGCATATGCAGATGGTGTCATTGTTGGCTCTGCATTCATTAAACTGCTTTTAAATGCTAAATCTGAGCAAGAGGGGCTAGATGCGATTTCAGCACTTGCTAAAGAGCTAGCGCTAGGAGTGCGAGAGGGCCGATGAAAAACTTTAATGTGAAGCACCAACCCGTTATCACTTTGCTTTGCCGTCTGCTTCTTGGCTCAGTTTTATTAGTCGCTGGAGCTTTGAAGGCTTTCAAACCAGATGAGTCAGCTGGCGCAGTTGCCGCTTATAAAATTTTGCCAACAAACCTTGCGCACCTCATTGGCTATGCATTGCCATGGTTAGAGATCGCAATTGGAATCCTGCTAATAATTGGCTTGTCCACTCGTTTTGCTGCAATTATTGGAACAGCCGTAATGATTATCTTTATCGCAGCAATTGCCTCTGTTTGGGCCCGTGGCATTCTCATTGACTGTGGATGTTTTGGTGGGGGAGGCGAAGTTGATCCAAGTAAAGCCTCTGAGGCACATAGGGCCTATCTCATGGAGATTCTGCGCGATTTAGGTTTGGCTTTGACCGGGGCTTATCTATACTTTTTCCCATACGGACGTTTAAGCATTGAAAAACCACTTCAAAATATCGAGGAGCAGTAATGGCAAAGCAGGCGAAGGCAACTAAATCATCTGGCGGAGATAACTTCACACGATGGTTAGTTATAGGAATGGTCACACTAGTTGTTGCAACTGGAGCCATCTTTAGCGTTGTCGGTCAGAAGAGCAAAGCCAATGAATCATTTTCTATTTTGAAGGACTTCAAAGTAGGTCCAACCGTTGCATCTACACTCGATGATGCAAATGGTGCTGGAATTACATTTAGCAATGGTGCTGCAAAGACCATTGATCTTTGGGAAGACCCACAGTGCCCGGTCTGTAATACTTTTGAACAGGCCAACGGTGAGTTTATTGATGATTTAGTGCGTACTAAGAAGGCTAACGTCGTTTATCACGTTGTTTCTTTCCTTGGTAACGAATCTGTTGCTGCAGCAAATGCTGCTTATTGCGCAGCAGATGAAGGTCGATATTTAGATTTCCATAAGGCTATGTATTTGGTGCAACCAGTACTTGAAAACTCTGGCTTCTATTCAACTGAGAACTTAATCAAAATTGGAACCTATGCCGGTCTTACAACGTCAACCTTTAGCGATTGCGTGACCAAGGGCTCAAAGCTAGATAAAGTACGAGCTGCTTATGAATCAATGACTAAGTACAAGGTTCAGGGAACTCCTACCGTGTTCTTCAACGGTAAGTTGTGGGAGCGCAAGAACAACGCCTTCCTACTCGAAGAGTTCACTGCAGCGTTCGAAGCTAGCTAAATCTTGTTTCGCTCAATTCCTTCACCAACAGTTTCAACTGTGGAGTTGGGCCCGTTTACTTTTCATCTTTATGCCTTATGCATAATTGCTGGTATTGCAATTGCTATTTGGTTAGGAGATAAGCGCTTTCGCGCACATGCTCCTGACGCTAAATCTGTAGTTTCAGAAGTTGCTATTACAGCCGTTCCTGCAGGAATTATTGGTGGACGCATCTATCACGTGCTTACTTCACCTGATGCCTATTTTGGTTCTGGTGGCATTCCACTTGATGCACTCAAGATCTGGGAAGGCGGCTTGGGTATTTGGGGCGCAATCTCTCTTGGCGCAGTAGGTGCCTGGATGCGATATCGCCAATTAGCCAAGCGCATGGCGTTGCCAAATTTTGCTTACTTTTTGGATGCACTAGCTCCGGGGATTTTATTTGCGCAAGCAATTGGAAGATTTGGCAATTGGTTTAATATCGAGTTGTTTGGCAAGCCGTTAAATGCACCGTGGGCATTAGAAGTTCCCTTGCAATATCGACCTTCCGGTTACTCAGCTTTTGAAACCTTTCACCCCACTTTTCTCTATGAATCATTGTGGTGTGTGCTACTAGCATTTGCCTTAATGAGAATTGGAAAGCGCCTTGCACCAGGGCAGATTTTTTCCCTCTATGTCATGGTGTATTCAATAGGCAGACTTGTGATTGAGTCCATACGTATTGATTCTGCTCACACTATTGCTGGTCTGCGCCTGAATATTTGGGTCAGCGTGCTTGTTGCATTAGCGGCCGCAGTGACACTTCGCACACAATCACGCAAAGGGCAATAACTTTCAGGTAGGCTCATTTATATGGCACTAGAGGATGTATACCAGCGCAATCTTCACCACCGCACTCACCGTGCAGGTTGGTTGCGTGCAGCTGTTCTTGGTGCAAACGATGGTTTAGTTTCTACGGCATCACTCATGATTGGTGTTGCAGCAGCAGGAAAAACTGATTTCCTTGTTACTGCTGGCCTTGCTGGAATTTCAGCTGGTGCTATGTCGATGGCTGTTGGCGAATATGTATCCGTTCGTTCTCAAAACGATGTTGAAGAATCAGATCGATTGCTAGAAATTGAACATCTTGCTGCCGATCCAGAAGGTGAACTTTTAGAGTTACAACATATTTATATTGCACGTGGTCTATCACCTGAGCTTGCATTAACGGTTGCACAAGAGATGCACAAAAAGGATCCACTTGCTGCGCACTTGCGTGATGAGTTAGGTCAACATCCACACACCAAAGCTCGTCCAGTTCAAGCAGCAGTTGCATCTGCTCTGAGTTTTACTGCAGGAGGATTCGTTCCATTCCTTGGTGCATTTGCACCAACACTTGGTGCTAAAGCCTGGAGCATTGTTGCCTTCACACTGGTGGGCTTAGTGATGACGGGCATTCTCAGCGCCAGAACCGCAGGCTCAAAGGTATTGGTTCCGACTCTTCGCGTGATTATCGGGGGAGCTCTAGGCATGCTCATCACCGCAGTAATTGGAAAGATTGCCCATCTCTCAGGGATTTAACTGCTGTAGAAATCTGCTCATTTGTTGATACTCTTTACCAGCATTAAAGGGCCAAGGTTGTCCCACTTTTCATTTTCGACAACAGGAGCTCTGACGCCGTGGCTTTGCCTTCCAATTACCCGCACGCACAAGGTCTCTACGACCCTGCGCAAGAACATGATGCCTGCGGTGTGGCAATGGTGGCAACGCTTAACAAAGTAGCAACACATGAAATTGTTGAAAAGGCGCTCACTGCACTTCGTAATTTAGAACACCGTGGTGCATCTGGAGCTGAACCAGATAGCGGTGATGGTGCAGGAATTCTTATTCGAATTCCAGATAAGTTTTATCAAGAAGTAACCACATTTGATTTACCAGCAGCTGGCTCTTACGCATCCGGAATTGCTTTTGTTGAGCAGGGTGTCGATGTTAAAGCTGCGATAGAGAAGATTGCCGTAGAAGAAGGTTTAAAAGTCTTAGGTTGGCGCGAGCTACCTATTAATTCGAGCTCATTGGGTAAGACTGCACTTTCTGTTATGCCTAATTTCCAGCAGATCTTTATTGCAGGTGTAAACGGGGAATCTGGATTAGTTCTAGATCGCATGGCTTTTTGTTTGCGCAAACGTTCAGAGCATGGATTGAAAGTCTATTTCCCTTCACTTTCATCTCAAACAATTGTTTATAAGGGCATGCTTACAACTGGACAACTAGAAGAGTTTTTCCCAGATCTCTCTGATGAGCGCGTGGTTTCACCTCTTGCACTCGTCCACTCACGTTTTTCAACAAATACCTTTCCGTCTTGGCCTCTGGCACACCCTTACCGCTTCATTGCTCACAACGGTGAAATCAATACTGTTAAGGGAAACCGAAACTGGATGCGTGCACGAGAGTCCTTACTTGCAAGTGATCTCATTCCAGGTGATCTCAAGCGCTTATTTCCAATTGTCGAGATGTCAGGAAGTGATTCGGCCTCCTTTGATGAGGTATTAGAACTTCTTTATTTGGGCGGTCGTTCCTTGCCACATGCAGTTTTGATGATGATTCCTGAAGCGTGGGAAAATCACGAAACAATGCCGCAAAATCGTCGGGATTTTTATGCCTTCCATGCATCACTGATGGAGCCATGGGATGGACCTGCTTGTGTGACATTTACTGATGGACACCAAGTTGGCGCGGTGCTTGATCGCAATGGACTGCGTCCATCTCGTTTTTGGGTAACTAAAGATGGACTAGTTGTGCTTGCATCTGAAGTCGGTGTTCTTGATATCCCGGCTGAAAACATTGCGCGAAAAGGTCGTTTGCAGCCAGGAAAGATGTTCTTAGTTGATATTGAAGCTGGGCGCATTATTGAAGATTCAGAAATCAAAGATGAATTAGCTGATTCTTCTCCATACGGTGACTGGATCCATGCGGGAATGGTGAAGTTAAGCGATCTTCCTTCTCGCGAGCACATCATTTATCCGCACTCTTCAGTGCTTCGACGCCAACGTGCCTTTGGATATACCGAGGAAGAAGTTCGAATTCTGATTACGCCAATGGCAAAGAATGGTTTAGAAGCTCTCGGTTCAATGGGAACTGATACTCCTATCGCAGCCCTTTCAGATAAGCCACGCTTAATCTTTGATTACTTCTCTCAGCTCTTTGCGCAAGTTACAAACCCACCTTTAGATGCAATTCGCGAAGAGCTCGTGACAAGTCTTGGAACTTCTATGGGTCCAGAACACAATTTGTTGGATCCAGGTCCAAGTAGTTGTCGCCAGATTTCTCTAGCTTTCCCTGTGATTGATAATGATGAGCTAGCAAAGATTATTCACGTTAACGCAGATGGTGACTATCCAGGTTTAAGTGCTCATGTTATTCGAGGCTTGTTCTTCGTAGCAGATGGTGGAGATTCTCTACGCGCACGATTAGAAGAAATTAAGGCCGAGGTTTCACAAGCTATTGCAGATGGTGCACGAATCATTGTTCTCTCTGACCGTGATGCAGATGCTGAAGAAGCACCCATTCCATCTCTCCTATTAACTTCTGCGGTGCACCACCATTTAATTCGTGAAAAGACGAGAACTAAGGTCGGACTTGTTGTTGAAGCTGGCGATGTGCGAGAGGTGCACCATGTCGCACTTCTTATCGGTTATGGCGCTGCTGCAGTTAATCCGTACTTGGCTATGGAAACTGCAGAAGATTTAGTTCTACAGGGAGTAATCACAGGAATTACTCCTGAGAAAGCTGTTCGCAATTTAATTAAGTCTTTGGGTAAAGGTGTTCTCAAAGTCATGTCCAAGATGGGCATTAGCACCATCGCTTCATACACCGGAGCTCAAGTTTTTGAAGCAATTGGCTTGAGCCAAGAGTTAGTAGATGAGTATTTTGTTGGTACAACCTCTCGCCTTGGCGGAGTTAATCTAGATGTCATTGCCCAAGAAACAATTGCTCGCCACCACATTGCATATCCACCAGGGGGAGCAGTTCCTGGAACAAAGCGATTGCCGATTGGTGGGGAATACCAGTGGCGCCGCGAAGGTGAACCTCATCTATTTGATCCAGAGACAGTCTTTACATTGCAGCACTCCACTCGCAATAAGAGATATGACGTCTTTAAGCGCTATACCGATCGAGTCAATGATCAAAGTAAACGGTTAATGACTTTGCGTGGTCTCTTTGGTTTCAATGAGGGCGTTCGTCCTGCTATTTCTATTGATGAAGTAGAGCCTGCATCAGAAATCATTAAGCGTTTCTCAACTGGCGCAATGTCATACGGCTCTGTTTCGCAAGAGGTGCACGAGACTTTAGCAATTGCAATGAATCGCCTTGGCGGTAAGTCAAATACGGGTGAAGGTGGCGAAGATCCAGAGCGCTATTTAAAGATGGCAAATGGAGATTCAAAGCGCTCTGCAATTAAGCAGGTTGCATCTGGTCGCTTTGGTGTGACAAGTGATTATTTGGTTAACTCAGATGACATTCAAATTAAGATTGCACAAGGTGCAAAGCCAGGTGAAGGCGGACAGCTTCCAGGCAACAAGGTCTATCCATGGGTGGCAAAGGTTCGTTATTCAACTCCTGGTGTTGGCCTTATTTCACCACCTCCACACCACGATATTTACTCCATTGAAGACTTGGCGCAGCTAATCCATGATTTAAAGAATGCCAATAAGAATGCACGTGTTCACGTCAAACTTGTTGCAGAAGTTGGCGTTGGAACAGTTGCCGCTGGTGTGAGTAAAGCTCACGCCGATGTTGTTCTTATCTCTGGTCATGATGGTGGAACTGGTGCATCACCTCTGACTTCACTTAAGCACGCAGGTGCTCCGTGGGAACTTGGTTTGGCAGAGACTCAGCAGACTCTTCTTCTCAATAACCTTCGCGATCGCATTGTTGTTCAAACAGATGGTCAGTTAAAAACAGGTCGCGATGTTGTTATTGCCGCTCTCCTTGGCGCAGAAGAGTTTGGTTTTGCTACGGCGCCGCTTGTTGTCTCTGGATGCATCATGATGCGTGTGTGTCACTTGGACACATGTCCTGTTGGTGTTGCAACTCAGAACCCAGAACTTCGTAAGCGCTTTACTGGAAAACCTGAATTTGTTGAGACTTTCTTTGAATATATCGCCGAAGAAGTCAGAGAAATCTTGGCCAGCCTTGGCTTTAAGACTCTGCTTGAAGCAGTTGGCCATGTTGAGTATTTGGATACAAAGCGCGCAGTTGATCACTGGAAGGCAAATGGACTTGATCTTTCACCGCTATTGACTCGCCCTGATGTCATTAGCCCGCTTCACAATACTTCTAAGCAAGATCACGGCCTAGATGCTGCTCTTGATAATCAATTGATTTCACTTTCACAGCCAGCACTAACCAAGAAGGAATTAGTGCGCATTGATCTACCTGTTCGAAATGTTAATAGAACTGTTGGAACGATGTTGGGCGCCGAAATTACTCGCAAACATGGGGGAGCAGGGTTGCCCGATGACACTATCGATGTGACGTTGCATGGTTCTGCTGGTCAATCGCTGGGTGCATTTATTCCACGAGGTTTAACAATTCGGCTTTATGGTGATTCCAATGACTACGTGGGTAAGGGTATTTCTGGTGGTCGAATCATTGTTCGACCAGATGAGAAATCTTCATTTAGTTCAAATGAAAACGTAATTGCTGGAAATGTTATTGGCTATGGTGCTACATCTGGGCAGATCATGATTCGCGGTGTTGTTGGTGAGCGCTTCTGTGTTAGAAACTCAGGTGCTACCGCAATTGTTGAGGGAATTGGCGATCATGGCTGCGAATACATGACCGGTGGAAACGTTGTTGTTCTTGGCCGCACAGGTCGTAACTTTGCAGCTGGGATGTCAGGCGGACGAGCATTTGTTCTAGATCTAGATCCAGCAAATGTGAATACAGAGATGGTGGACATCTTGGCTGTGCCTGCAGATCAAAAAGAGATTCTTCGCGCACTAGTTTCTGACTTTGCTCAAGAGACAGGCTCTCTAGTTGCAAGTGAATTAATTAAAGATTGGGAGAGTGCAATTAAGCGCATCTCACTTGTTATGCCACGCGATTACGCACGCGTACTTGAAGCAATGGCCCGTGCAACTCGTGAAGGTTTGCCTGTTGATGCTTTGGTGATGGAGGTTGCGGCAAATGGCTGATCCAAAAGGGTTTATGACAACACCTCGTGAAACTCCAACACGTAGACCTGTAGATGTGCGCATTCAAGATTGGCGCGAAGTTTATGAGCCACAAAGTTTTGAACACTTACAAAAGCAAGCGGGCCGTTGCATGGACTGTGGAATTCCTTTCTGTCATTCAGGGTGCCCACTCGGAAATCTCATTCCTGAGTGGAATGACTTGATTTGGCGTGGAGATAAGTCAGAGGCGATTAATCGCTTACATGCCACTAATAACTTCCCTGAGTTCACAGGACGTTTGTGCCCAGCCCCTTGTGAAACTGCATGCGTAGTTGGAATCAATCGTGATGCAGTCACGATTAAGCAAGTGGAACTTCGCACTATTGAAGAAGCCTTCGATGCCGGGGATGTGAAGCCACTAGCTCCAGATCGCATTTCAGGTAAAACGATTGCTGTAATTGGTTCAGGACCTGCAGGTCTAGCTGCAGCCCAGCAACTCACGCGCGCCGGTCACACAGTTGCTGTGTATGAGAGAGCTGAGAAAATCGGTGGATTACTACGTTATGGAATCCCTGAGTTTAAAATGGAAAAACACATTCTTGATCGCCGTTTGGCGCAGATGGAAAAAGAGGGAACGCGTTTTCGTGCTGGGGTCGATGTTGGAGTTGAATTAACGGGCGCTGATCTTCGTAAGAAATACGACGCAATTGTTCTTGCAGTCGGTGCCACTAAGTGGCGCGATTTACCAATTCCAGGCCGTGAATTCAAAGGCGTATACCAAGCGATGGAGTTTTTACCTTGGGGTAACAAGCAAGCTCTTGGTGAAGTAGAAGTTCCTGAAATTAACGTTGCAGGAAAGCACGTAGTGATTCTCGGTGGTGGTGACACAGGTGCAGATTGCCTTGGAACATCTATTCGCCAAGGTGCTGCAAGTATTACTCAACTTGAAATTATGCCTCGCCCAAGTGATGAACGACCTGCTTCACAGCCTTGGCCGACATATCCAATGATTTATCGAGTATCAAGTGCGCATGAAGAAAGCGATAACCGCATGTTCTCAGTGAGCACAGAAGAGTTCCTAGGTGATGCTGATGGCAATCTACGTGCTATTCGTATTGTTGAAACTAAGTTTGAAAATGGAAAGTTTGAACCAGTGCCTGGTACTGCCAAAGAGATTCGCGCAGATTTTGTATTCCTAGCAATGGGATTCACCGGACCTGAACAATCAGATCTCATTACACAGTTAGAAGTTAAGTTAGATGATCGAGGCAATATTGCTCGCAATGCAGATTTTGAAACAAGTGAAGAAGGCATTTTCGTTGCAGGAGATGCAGGGCGCGGACAGTCACTGATTGTTTGGGCCATTGCAGAAGGTCGAAGTGCAGCAGCAGCCGTTGATAGATACCTCACTGGGGAGACTCAGCTTCCGTCACCGATTGAACCAACAACCCGTCAACTAATGGTTTAAGGTAGGCAAATGCGTAGAGCAAAGATCGTGTGCACGATGGGCCCAGCAGTTGAATCTCCTGAGAAGGTCAAGGAGCTCATTGATGCTGGAATGAATATGGCACGGTTGAATCTTTCTCATGGTTCATATGAAGAGCACCAAGCCCGCCTGGATTGCGTTCGCGATGCGGCCAAAGCAGCAGGCCGACCAGTTGCCATTCTTGTCGACTTACAAGGTCCAAAGATTCGCCTTGCTCGCTTTAAGGCCGGACCACATGATTTAGCACGCGGGGA
>Ga0102921_1000539_pt1 | contig 13211 bp, 13 predicted proteins | sample Colrivmeta156802_FD_78205 | JGI IMG/M metagenome (GOLD analysis project Ga0102921, IMG submission 78205) | Estuarine microbial communities from the Columbia River estuary - metaG 1568-02 | ecosystem: Environmental > Aquatic > Marine > Intertidal zone > Estuary | place: USA: Columbia River...
TCAAATTCCGATGTCTACATTCAAGCAATCGAACGAATCCATAAAGCAATGGGTGCACTCGGACTCAATGTCAATGAAGCCTTAGTACTGCAAGCACTGTTCTTGCAATGTCCTTCACTCATGCCAATGCCACAAGTTGCGCCAGTAAACTGACGAGTTAATTATCTAAATACCCGCCCAGGTAGCTCAGGGGTAGAGCAACGCACTCGTAATGCGTTTCCTGTAGTCGGAGACATCGCTCAATTGCGCGAAGATCTCGCGTTTTCCATATTTGATGCTGATTTCACGACCCACGTGGAAGCCAGTGGAACGTGCCGGGTGGCGTTGGATGTTCCGAAACGTGTTCCGAAATTCCCGAGATGACCGCTGTGGCTCCGACTGTGATCACTTGCACCTCGCAATCAACTGTTTGCCAGCTACTACATGACTTGGGCTTTCGCGCTCGCACCCTTAGCCCGTCGTTAATCGAAAGCGCCAGCGACGGGATGGTTTGGAAAGTGGAGTTGATGCCTGTTCCTTCGGCGACCGCGATTCGATTCTCGGCGGATTTGGCGGTTGCTGCCGATCCCATCGATTCGGTGAACGATTTCAACTGTGGCCGTTCGCTGGTTGTCGCTGCCTGCAAGCCGGGATTCGACCCTGACTTGGTTTGGGTGATTGAAATCTCGATGTTGCGAGTCTTTGAAGGTGGCGTTTCCACGGCCCACGTGGTCTCCTGGATTGAAAGCTGGGTGGCTGGGCTTGAGGCGGCCGTCGCGAACTTCTTCGATCTGTACTAAATGGCCACAGACCAACTTTTCCACTGTCGTGAACTGTGTAACAAGGTGTACATACCATTGGTCACGATGCAATGTCTTTTCTTGGTTAATCATGGCTAGCGGAACCCAAGGTGATTGAGCGAAGAATTGCATCATGACTTCACGTCGTGATCCCGTTCAGGCTGCGGAAATCATGCGAGATGCTGGCTATGAGCCGCTAGAGCCGTATCAGAGTCTCAAACATAAGTGGCGCTGCACCCATCGCAACTGCGGCCGAGAGGTAACTCCGACCCTTGGTCAGATTCTCCGCGGCCAAGGCGGCTGCAAGTTCTGCGCAAGGGTGTACGTCGACCCGGCGGCGGCCGTCGAGGTGATGCGGCATGCGGGCTATGAGCCGCTCGAGCCGTATGTGAACTCGTCGCATCGATGGCGTTGTCGATGCGTGCAGTGTGGTCGTGAGACGTTCCCTCGTTATGACGAGGCTCGGATAGGCAGTAGGTGCGTTTACTGCGCGAGAAAGAAGTTGGATCCCACAGACGCAGTCAAGTTGATGAAAGACGCAGGGTTTGAGCCACTCGAGGCATACCCGGGCTCGATGGACCCGTGGGAATGCCGGCACTCTTGCGGTCGAATCGTCCGTCCCCGCTATGCGCACATTCAGCAAGGTCGACGTGGGTGCGAATACTGCTCACGTCAGTCGATGGCAGACCAGTTCCGATGGACGGATGATGAGGCATACGCGTTCATTGAAGAACTCGGCTACACGCCAATTGTTCCGTACCCCGGACGAAACAATGCACCGTGGTTAATGAAGCACCGAGAATGCGGGCGCGAGGTCACGCCACGTCTTGCAGGACTGCAGCAGGGTCAGGGGGGATGCAAACCCTGCCACCAAGACCGACTCGCAGAGCGCTATCAGACTCCCGAAGACGTCGCCGAGTCACGACTACGCGCAGCAGGATTCGAACCGCTCGAACCATACCCCGGCAAAAACCACACACCATGGCGGGCAAAGCACACATGCGGGAAAGTATCAAGCCCAGCTCTCGCGAATCTCCAGTCCGGGAGTTCGTGTGTCTGGTGCGCCGAGAAACGAGTGGACCCACTCGAAGCTGAAGCGTTCTGGCGAGAACAAGGATTGGAGCCACTCGAGCCGTATGGCGCCTCTCATCGGCCATGGCTCAGTCGTCACCTCGCATGCGGCCGAGAAGTCTCACCAACATGGAACTCGGTGCGAGGAGGCTCAGGACCATGCAAGTTCTGTGCAGACCACGGCTTTGATCGATCAGCGCCTGGGATCCTGTATCTGATCCGGCACCTGTCACTCGCTGCAATCAAGATCGGCGTCACGACCGAAGCAGCCAGAAACTCTCGACTCGCGGCACATGCCAAGAACGGATGGGAGCTACTGGATCTCCGACGCACTGCAACAGGTGACATCGCGGAAATTCTTGAATCCGCAGTTCTTAGTTGGTGGCGCAATGATCTCAAACTTCCACTAGGCGCAACCCGATTCGATATGCCGCAGTCTGGGTTCACTGAGACCGCACCGTTTAGTGAGGTGGACATCCCACTCCTATGGCAGCGGGTGGACGCTCTGCACTCCGAGCTTGAATCACCAGCGTGAAATCAACCAAAAACACTAAACCTCTTCAATCAGACCGCTATACAACGATCAATAGAGGCCCACGTGGTCTCGATGGCAGTGCATGTTTGGATCAACCCTGAACGTTTCTATCGTTATGTGAATAGTTGCGAAGTCGTTGGTTTCGTTGGGTTTGCCGGTGTTGAAGGTGCCGGATGGTTTACCGCGTTTTGTCGACGATCGGATCACTTTGTTGATGGTGCGTGGGTTAATGGGGCGACTTCATTCGATCGAGATGTCGGGTCGTTTGTTGACGGAGTTGTCGTGTCGTTCGGGTCGTTCGCGTGTGGCTGAGAGACTTCGACATCTTGTTTCTGATGGTTACTTGACTGTTGTTGATGGGTCGACGTTGTCGGCGGGGGCGGTTTACGGCAAGGGGCGGCGTCTGGTTCGTATGTCGTCTTTTGGTCGGGATGTGCAGGTGTTGGCGGACCAGCTTTTTGGTAAGGCTGGTTTTGCTCGGCCGTTGATTGGTGTTCCGGCGTTTGGTTTCGGGTTTCTGAATCTTTCGGGGTTGCTTGTTGTTGGGGTGCTTTCGCGTTGTGATGAACCCGTCGATGTTGTCGCGGTGAAGCGCTATCTCGATGGTTTGCTGACTCGGGCTTCTGTGGCTCGTGCTATCAGTCGTCTTCGGGCTGAGGGGATTGTTTCGGGCGGGCGGTCGGTGGTGCTTGTGGGTGGTTGGCGAGAGAAACTCGAGGGTGTTGGTGGCGGTAAGGCAGTTGTTCGTGCCCGCAGAACGAAGGAGCGGCATCGGATCGAGCGTGATCGTCACCGTCTCGGTCTTGGTCGACCTACCAAATCGGATGAGGATCGATTGTTGTCGTTTCCGTGTGTGGTTTGTGGGTGTGAGCGCGATGGGTCATTCCAGGTCGAACATTTTCCTCCGCAAGTGTTCTTGAAACGACAGCTTGGGCTGTCGGGGAAGAGGTCACGTTTGCGGGCGCATTGGGCGTTCGTTTATCCGATTTGTGGCATCTGCCATGACGATCTTCGTCGAGTGATGCCCAAGTTTCTGAAGTTGCCGGTTCCATCGGCACGTGTGTCTGATTTGGTGTTGCGCTCGTTGTCGGGTGAGGCTCGCCGGCAGGCGTTGAAGGCGGCGTTGTTACGGCGAGCTGATCAGTTCTATACGGCGATGTTGAATGGCCGTTTTGATCTTGCCGTGTTGGCAATCGGACAGGGTTGTGCGATTTGGTCTGCTTGGACGGAGGAGGATTTTGGGTTGGCTGTTATTCAAGGTGTAGTGGAGAAGCCTGCTCGGCGTGTGGTTCGTGGTGTGAGGGCTGCCCGCTCAGCGCCATCGCGGCGCTTGCGGCGGCGCTCCCAGCTCTGATAGTTCCTGCTGCAGCCCACACTTCGTCGTACTGCAACAAGTCCGGATCGACGAACACTCGCAGTTGAGTGCTGTGGCCAAACGGGGGCACGCCGCATTTGTCTTTGGAAACCTATTGGATGATTTGCAGCACCTCGTGGGATTCGTTCTCAGGAATCCCACGCACACTCATCATTAGTCTTCGTCTATGACCTCTCACGGACACTCGCACACACATCTGCCGGTTGATCACAGCTCCAGAGCGATGGGTTTTGTACTTCTCATCACTGTTGCGGTTGTTGCCACACAGTGGGTCGGGGTCCTGCTGACCGGGTCGCTCGCGCTTGCAGCCGATGCTGGTCACCAGCTGACAGATGCAATCGGCATCACCATCGCTCTCATTGCTGCCCGTATCGCCTCACGATCGCCTTCCTCCACGAGAACATTCGGCTATCTCCGAGCGGAAGTGTTATCGGCCGTCGTTCATGCATCCTTGATAGTGGTCATGTGCGTCTTCCTTATTCGAGAAGCATGGACCCGATGGAACTCTCCTACCCATGTCACGGGACCAGGAGTCATAGCTTTCGCGCTTGTCGGCTTGGTCGCAAATCTCAGTTGCCTTCTCATTCTTCGTTCCGTATCGCGAACGAACTTGAACGTACGAACCGCATTTCTTGATGTCGCATCCGACGCTCTGACATCTGCGGTTGTCTTGTTCTCCGGGGCTCTCACGGCATTGACAGGCATTCATCGGCTCGACATCATTGCCACCGCGATTGTCGTGGCTGCGATCGTTGCTCGTACCTGGGGCGTCATTGCAGAGGCAATCCACATACTCATGGAAGGCGCCCCGGCGCACATCAACCCCACAGACGTGCGCACAACAATTCTCTCATTGCCCGGCATCGTCGCTGTGCATGACCTTCACGTGTGGGCCATCAACCCGGATTCACCGATGATCTCCGCACATGTCGTTATCGAGCAAGGACTGCACGACTCGGGCGGCTCTGGTCGTATTCTCGATGAACTGGAGTCATTACTCAGCTCTACATTCGATGTGCAACACACCACTCTGCAGATTGAACATCCGGGGCACGTGATGCATGAGCACCCACACCACGACTGAAAGTCGGCTTCACACGCGTTTCAGGTCGGTGACCACACCGCCGGCAACACGCACGATGTCATCCGGTGTAGCACCGAAGTTGTCGTTCCAGGTTCCTGCAGCGGCCCACACTTCGTCGTACTGCAACAAGTCGGGATCCACGAACACGCGCAGTTGGGTTGCATGACCAAAGAGAGGCACGCCACCGATTGCGTAGCGGTCGGATTCGAAACAGCCAATCGACCAGTTCGTTATCGGCCGCAAGCTAATGCGATGGCATCAATTACATGATGCCACTGAACGAACATGAGCAATGAAAGCCCAAACAGATACGCCACACTCATCGCGTTCATACGATCAGGCGACGATGTTTTTGGAACGGTCAGACTCTCGATGCGATCGAGAACTCCGTATGAAGCGATTCCCAGCGCAAAATGAGTATCTGAATGACCGAGAGCCACTTTCGCGATCGTGCGTGCTACGTGACGACTGTCGCCACATTGGTGGACAGCTGCCTGGTCAGCGATACGTTCCAGAGAGAACCGCAGTCTCTTCGCAGACAAAGTGAGGAATGGGTTGAAGATTGCACAAATGCGTCCGACAAGAAGCAATCGATCGTGCCTGTTCGTGACATGTGCCATTTCATGAGCCACGACCACATCCAACTCGTTTTGGGTAAGTCCGCGGACGAGGCCTGCCGAGACGACGACTTTCGTTTTCGGACCGGGAAGCGCATAAGCATAAACGTCATTGTCAGGAACAATCATGATGCCGTCGCCGACTTGATTCCGGAGGCGTCTCTCACGGATCAAAATACGGCCAGATCTGACCGTTGATACCGCGAGAAAGACCAGGGCTGCAAGTCCAAGGAAGTTCCGGTCCATGATGTGCATTTGGCTGCCCAACAACAGACGATGCAAAGCTGCACCCAGATCAGGAACGCCAAATAACCAAGTCACCGAGAGGTGAATGAGGATGGGAACCGAGGTGCACATCCCGAGCACCAAAATCACTATCGACATTCGGGCCGATGAAAGCGGCTGCGCTCGCCGCATGAACAACGATGCCACCTCGGTACAAACGACAAAGGCCACAAGCGGAAGCAGAAGTCTGATCATCAGACGTTTCCTTCGGACAACATTGCTCTCAGGGCTTCGCGATCCTTCTCAACATTGCTCTCAGGGCTTCGCGATCCTTCTTGGAGAGCTTGCTCACAAACCCTGCCAGTAAAGTCTGATGATCAGGCGTCTCCTTAAGGAGTTTGAGCATCCGTCCGGCGTTCCAGTCTTCTTGCGATGTCGTTGCTTTGTATGCGAAGGATCGACCGATTGGTTGACGCACCACGAGTCCCTTTGCCGTGAGTCGTGTCAGAACGGTTGCGACGCTCGTGTAAGCAAGGTGTTCGGCTAGTCGCTCTTGAACTTCCGCTGGCTGCAAGGCATCATCGGCCGCCCACAAGATTCGGAGCACTTCCAGCTCGAGTTCGCCATCGCCCTTCTTGCGCATGCGAAAAGTGTATCTGCTGATAGTTTGTTTCTTCTACACTTTGTAGTAAACCAACAATGACTCAACCATTACGCCTCCCTAGCGCAGTCAGGCGCTTGATTTTGATGATTTTCTTGGCGATCGTCGGAGTCGGGTTCGTCGGGGGCGGAGTTGCCCTTGCACACAACTCTGCGACAGGTAGCTCACCATCGAATGGCGCGGTCTTGGCGACTTCACCGCCACAGTGGACGATGACATTCGCAAAGGCAGTTCCCATTACGTCCGCGTCTGGCGAGTTGGTGCGAGAAGACGGCGTCCGACGGACTCTGCCCACACCTCGACACGGAACAACCGAGAACGTCATCGTCTTCGATCTACCCGCCGATATCAGCGGTCGTGTCACCGCACGGTGGCGACTGGTCGGTACGGACGGCCACGTCATCAGTGGTCGTGTCTCATTCTCCGTGCAAGCGACGTCTGCGCCGTCGTCGACGAGCTTGGCTGGCCAGCCCGACGGAGAAAATAGACCAGTCCCTGAACTCGTACGAACGCTCGTCAGATTCTCGACCTTTGCCGTATTGACATTGTTCGGCGGCATCATCTTTGCAGAGTGGTACATCGCACAGGGAACACTCTTCACCAATCGCGGACGCAGACTGGCGAATGGCACAGCGCTCGGACTGTTCATATTTCCGGCCGCCTCATTGATAATTCTGATTGACGACCTTCGCGGGTCGTCTGGAACACTCTTTGATGGACTTTCCGCAGCAGCATCGTTGACCATTGGACCAATGATCATGGCTCGTATTGCCTTTGGTGCACTACTTGCAAGGTTGACGCGTTCGCTCCTTGTACGCGGCGGTGCGCGCCAACAAGATTTGCTTTACATCCTTCTCGTGCTAATCCCTTATTGTGTCACTCTGTCGTACGGAGGGCACTCGCGGTCCCAGAGACTCCCCCAGGTTGGCGTTCCTGCAGACGTGATACACGTGCTGGCGATCTCTGCTTGGCTTGGTGGACTTGCAGTTGTCCTTGCTGTCGTGATTCCGGCAGTGAAACCGGACCAAGCGCTCCCCGCGTTCCTCAGATTCGGGTATGCGGCCGAACGTGCTGTGCCAATCATCATTGTCACGGGTTTGGTTCAGTCGTTCAGGCTCCACCAAAGCGTGGGATCACTCCTCACCTCTGATCATGGACTTCTGCTGTTGGCCAAGACAGGTGTTGTGCTTGCAATGTTGTCGCTGGGTAACAGAAACCGAAAGGTTCTCGTTAACCGCCGAAATCTCACGGGTCCAAGAGCCGAAATCTCCAGAACGATTCTCGTGCAGCGGTCGGTCTATGAGTTCCTCCTTGGTGCAATAGCGGTCGGGATTACGTCGGTTCTCGTGTCTGTCACGCCTACTTGACGGATACTCGTTTGATTGCTACACTGTGTAGTAGTCAAGGAAGCGGAGACCAAAATGCAAAAGGAGACCAAAATGCAAAAGAAGTTCATTATCAGAGGTATCGCAGCGCTGTCAGTAGTGACACTGCTTGCGGCTTGCAGCTCTTCAACCCCAGCAACGTCAGAACCGGTCTCAGTTGATTCCACGGCAAACACCGCTGGTTTCAATGACGACGACGTGATGTTTGCACAGATGATGATTCCTCATCATGAGCAGGCAATCGAGATGGCCGACATTGCTCTAGATCCATCCGTAGGCGCCGGCAAGGCAATCACTGACCTCGCGACACAGATCAAGGCAGCCCAAGATCCGGAGATTTCTCAGATGAAAGGACTGTTGTCGACGTGGGGCAAGCCGCTTGCGTCCGACAGCGGAATGGATCATGGGTCGATGATGAGCGGGATGATGACTACTGATGAAATGGATGCGCTGGGCAAGTTGACTGGTGCAGAGTTCAACAAGGCATGGGCGAAGGGCATGATTGCGCACCATCAGGGTGCAATCGACATGGCCAATGATGTTCTCGCAAACGGAACGAACACCGAGATCAACACACTGGCAAAGGCAATCATCTCCGGCCAAACTGCCGAGATCGAGGTGCTCAGAGGCCTCGTAGGTTAGTTCCCCCTGCAGAAGGCGCGTCACACCCAGGTGTTGGCGCGCCTTCTGCCTTTATGGGCAGACCCCGGTCTGACATCACATGGCATGGCATTTCCCCGCATCAACTTCACCAATGAAGAAATGCACCTCGCCGTTGCACAAGCAACCCAACGCGCTAACGACGAAGATCAACGACCACCCCGGCCGTTGCAGTCGCGAGTTCTCTTGGCGACACCGCAAAAACATCGTTCCAGGTGCCAGCGGCCGCCCATACCTCGTCGTATTGCATCAAATCCGGGTCAATGAAGATTCTCAGTTGAGTTGCCAAACCCAAAGGCGGCACGCCACCGCTGGCTTTTGAAACCCTCTACGAGCCGACCAGGCCGTCACGAACATCTGAAAGATGATGTTCGACCTCGTGCAGGGCCTGCGCTGCAACCCAATGAAGACTTCGGTCGGCCAGTCTCGGATAGCCGTAGATCATTGTTCTGTCTCTGAGCGGCATCGAGATTCGATCCCACGTTCGGGTGAACAGGTCGGCGGCAACGGTCAGTTCATGCGCGACGACACTGGGCGCATCGTCCTTGTACAGACCCAGTTCGATTCGGGGCGTCCCGAAGAGACCTTTGCACAGCGGGTTCTCCTCGTTGATCGCGACGACGAGACGATCTCTGATGTTGAACAGGACATCGCGAACGTGCCCTGCGTACTCCACGGGTGACCACACATCTGGCGCTGGTCGAACGGATGAGCGTGTATGGGTCGAGATGAGAGTCGCGATCGCCCTCGATGACTCGAGAATTCGTCGACCTACCTCTGAGGATTGAACTGCGTCCCACTCGAAGCCGCATGACTTGATTTCACAGCGTTCGAAATTGCTCACAATGGAAAACTAGCGACTTCAAAAAGCCAGGTCATATCCGCTTCAGGTTGGTGACCACTCCTCCGCTTGCCTCCACCAACTTGTGTGGTTCAATTCCGAACACGTCGTTCCACGTTCCCGCCGCAGCCCACACTTCGTCGTACTGCAACAAGTCCGGGTCGATGATGATGCGCGACGGCCGATCAGACGGTTTCTTCCGCCACCGTCAGCCTGAAACTGCTTTCACGGCCGCGTTCGGGGGCCCCGAGAACTTTCTCCCGCACTGCCCGGGCCGGGTTGGCGGCCTGCCGGCTTCGTAAGGGGCTGAATCACCTGGATTTATCCGGTCACAGGTTGGATTTTGTTTATTAACGGACTACCTTATTTTTTGTAGTCCTTTATTAGTGGAAATCGGAGACCGGAATGCCAGCACCAGCCAACACCCAAACGTTCAGGCACACATGGAAAGATTCGGCCGGTGACAAGTGGTTGATCACGATCGACTACGCCGCACGGGCCGGCCGGGCGGTTCCCGTCAGCCTCGTGATTCGCGGCGATGGCGACAAGGAACTCACACAGCGCGCCGTGCGCGAACTCCCCTTCCGAAAACTGGCGTGGATCTCCCGTGGCGAGCCAAAACAGAAACGGTTCGATCTCGCGATTCGGACATCGGCGGTGAGAAACGAGCGTCGCCGAAACGAGCACCGCGGTGCCCGACCGCTGACATCTGAAGAGATCCAACTGACCGTCGAAACGTTCCTCGAGGCGTACCGGACCGGTCGCCCACTCGTGAAAACTGTCGCGCTCCGGTTCGGCATCTCCGAGGGTGCCGCGAACAAGCGAATCATCAAACTGCGACAAGAGGGACTGCTGCCTCGAAGTCAACGGGGGAAAAGAACCAGGGAAAGGCCCTAGTTCAACTCCCAAAGGAACAGCATGGAAATGACACCCCCTGAATCGACACCATCCGATTACCTGACTCAGAGAGAGGCAATGCAGCTATTCGGAGTCCAGAAGTCCAAGTTCGCCGAACTGCGGGATAAACACAACATCCCGTTCTGCACCCTCAGCCGTCGTCGCCTCTATCGGCGATCCGACCTGGTGGCGCTAATTGAAGCCCACATGGTCAGCTCCGCTACTACTCGCGGCGAGGACTCCAAGTGAGCATTCACGTCAACCGTGGAAAGTTCGGCAACACATACCGCGTCAAGTTACGAGATCCCGACGGTAAACAGTTCACAAAAACCTTCAAGTCACGTCGTCAAGCTGAGGCGTGGCAGGTTGAACAAAAACACAAGTTGTCCAAGAACACTTGGTCCGACCCGAAATCCGGCCAGATGACGGTCCGCGAGCTAGCGGCACAGTGGCGCGAGATCACGTTCCCAAACAAGCGCCAACGCACCCGCGAGCGCGATGATTCGATCCTCGAACGCCACATTCTCCCCTACCTCGGCAGTCGCACAATTGCTTCCATCAAGAAACTTGACGTGGACCGTCTCATCAACAAGTGGACCCAAGCTGGCCAAAAAAACGGCACGGTCCTCCGCCAACGCGCCATTCTTTCTGGTCTCTTCACATTTGCCGTTGATAACGACTACTTGACCAAGAACCCAGTGGCCGCATGTTCCGTTAAGAAGGAACCCTCGGCTGAACCACGAGTGATTTCAATCGCTGATGTTGAGAAGATTCTCAACGAGCTAAACACAACGGACCAAACCATGCTGATCGTGATGCTCGGCTGCGGGCTTCGCTGGTCGGAAGTAGTAGGTCTACGAACAAAGGACGTTGATCTAACTGCAGAACATCCGACCTTGACCGTTGATCAGTCTGTTCACGTCACAACCGTTGGAATTCTCACACAACCACCAAAGAGCAGAGCTGGCCGTCGTAAGCACAGACTCCCGACCGGAGTCACCGAATGGCTTGTGGAGTACTTAAAGGTCAATGGACTGAGTGAAGACTGCAGTGATCGCCTGATCTTCACCGCACCCGAGGGTGGAGTTGTTCGCTACTCGAATTGGGTCAAGCGGCACTTGGACAAAGCAATTGATCGTGCCGGAATCTCTCGCGTCACCACAAAGGTTCTGAGGTCCAGTTACGGCACTTACCTTGCGGAAAACGGCATCCCCCTGAAGACAATCCAGAAGAACATGGGCCATGCAGATTCGCGCACAACGATGAACCACTACATTGGCCCGACGGATCAGGCGGCAGTCCGAGCAGCTGATGTAATGGACAGCATTCTGCCTCGACCGAAATTCCTCACGGATTAGGTTGCTGTGGCTCCAGCGCAATCTCATCACGAAGCCGCGTGTTCCGAGAATGTTCCAAAACTGACAGTTGAGAGTGTCGGACGTCCGCCTGACCGCTACGATTCAAGGTCTTGCCCGAGTGGCTCAGTGGTAGAGCAACGCACTCGTAATGCGTAGGTCGTGAGTTCGATTCTCATCTTGGGCTCAATCGTGAACGGCGATGTGATTCAATTATCACTCCTAGAACCACAATGACTTGTAGCCATGTGCACACTGCGCTAATCCACATGCGATTATCGGGCCTTATGTTCAGCTCAATAATGTCGCCTACCTTCATGTCTGCATCTGGTTCTATTGCTAAAAGTCCATGATGTGATTTCACAATTAGGCTTTTGCCATCACGTTGACGCGTAGCAATAATCGTTTTATCAAAATCAAGTGGAAGGACCGCACTTAGCACTTGGAATGATTCCACCCATTCATAGTGCGCTAGACAAACATTGACACAAACTTGGAATATCGGATCTTTTGAGCTTCTAATTTGTTTAGTTATTCCCAATTTTTCAATACATCCATTAGAGGAAAGCAGTGGGCAATATGCATATTTCGGGGTTATGTCTCCGCCCGAAATTCGATACGAAGAAAATTGCTTGATCTCATATAACCACACTGACTTATCCTTTGGCCAGCCAGGCGGTGATGGCAACAAGTTGCGCGTAATCGCAGCTGATCCAAAAATATTCTCGTACTGTTGCCGACATTCGTCATTGGATACCAGCACCCAACGGGCGGATAGAAATTCAATTTCTTCAGGCTTGCATCCGTAGCGAGTATCAATAATGTTGTAAAAGCGTCTCGGGGATCCAAATTGGTTTTCGGCAAGTGTAAACGACGATCGTATTTTTGGCCAGCCATTAATTGTTGATACACCAATATCCGTAAATTGTGGAAGTTTATTGTAGCCAAACCATGACTCACCACGAAAAAGCATCGGGTGCTCAACATAAAGTCGATCTCCGGGTTCAACTCCATATGATTTCAGAATCGATTTCCATTCAACTGCCGATGACCTACTTGCTTGTTGCATTATCCCATTCATTGAACCAGTCGGCGATTGTTGCATCCGAATCTGAACTATTGCTGGTAGGTACAACGCAGAACAGACAAGTGTCAATAGGCAAAGAAACCGAAAAAACGAATTTCGCAAAAAAGCATTGGTTGAAACGTTTTGCTTCAAAGAACTCAAGGCAACAACCGTCAGCATGGTTGAAAGAATCACCAATGGATCTTTGAATTGCCATAACGTACTTGGTTGAAAGTTTGTGACTACGTCTGGAAAGTACACCTGGGCAAGACTCAAAATAATTGAAATCAAAATTGCTCTTGTGACAATCTTGACAGGTCTAATTTGCTTTTTAGAACAGAGAACTACTGCCGAAACGAGTATTCCGCTAGCTCCTAGATAGCCCTGCCAAGCCCCCACCATGGTCGCTGATTTGCTTAATGAAAAAGTCGACGCAATCGGATAAATGGATGCTGAAACCAACTGAACGATTAGGTGACGCAAACCCAAATAGTCAGATCCGATGCTGTACCAACCGCCATAAACCACCCGTGGGAAAGGTTGCTTAGCGGACTCAAGAGCAAAGTCGAGAATCATCGGTAACAGCGCCGCAAGCGATAAGACGGAAAGCATTATTAGTTGGAATGCATCGTCTTTGGTTATACGTTGCTGAAACACCGA
>Ga0102921_1000540_pt1 | contig 13211 bp, 5 predicted proteins | sample Colrivmeta156802_FD_78205 | JGI IMG/M metagenome (GOLD analysis project Ga0102921, IMG submission 78205) | Estuarine microbial communities from the Columbia River estuary - metaG 1568-02 | ecosystem: Environmental > Aquatic > Marine > Intertidal zone > Estuary | place: USA: Columbia River Estuary...
AAGAACGTAAAGGCGGCAGTGGGTTTGGTGCACACTTGGATGGTTTGGGAACTCGTTGCTGAGTCACCGCAAGCATTAACCGCTGTAAGGGTCACCGTGTAGGTACCACCGATCGTGTAGGTCACCGACGGTGCAGCCCCGGAACCGGTAGTGCTGTTGCCAAAATCCCAGTAATACGTGGTAGCATTCGGCGCATTGGCCGTAAAATTGAGCGTCAGGACGTTGGCAACGTACGTGAATGCTGCCGTTTGCGGTGCACAAACGATGATGGACTGCGTTGTTGTTGCTGTTTGTCCGCATTGGTCCGTAACCGTCAATACTACGGAGTACGTTCCGTTGGTGGCAAAAACGTGGGTTGGATTGGGGCCCGACGCCGTAGCTCCCGCGCCAAAATTCCAGCTGTAGTTCAAGGAGGTCCCAGTTGATGCGGACGCATTAAACACCACGGACAACCCGGTTGCGACGGCCGTAAACGACGCCGTAGGCGGCGGACACGGATTGTTGCACGCTGCTTTGCCCTCATACTGAGGACCAGACGTCAATGGAGGGCTGTTGTTTACCCCCGCACGGGTATTCAAGGTAGTTCCAGTAGGAGATTTCAAAGTCCAGCCGCATTCGCCGCTCCATTGCCCCCCGTTCACAAAATTCAATCGGATGGTGTCCCCATCGCACGCCGGTAAAGAGAAAACCGCTTGGTTGCCCGTGAGGAAGGTATAATTGGTCGTGGTGGTTCCAACGGTCACCTCCAATCGATGGGAGGTGGTACCTGCTTGGTTCGCGCGCCAACCGTCGCCAAAGGAATCGGTCAACGTCAGCTGGTACAAACAGCCGTTGGTGCACGCAAAGGTGCTGAAGGAAGTCGGCCCTACCGAAGTGGAAATGCCCGACGCTCCACAATTGTCCCGCACGTAAACCTGGTACGAAGTGCCCAAGGTCAAACCGCTCAAAATGTATGGATTGGTGGTGGCTGCAACCACGGTTCCAGACCCCGGGGTAAATCCAACGGGACCGTACTCTATTTGCCACGCAGTTGCTCCCCCAGTAGTCCACGTAACCTGCGCGGTGGTGGACGTCAAAGGGGTAACCGCCACGTTGGTCGGTGGTGGGCAGGAAGGTGCAGACGTGATGCTGAAGTCGTCGATGGCGATGTCCGCCATTTGCGGGGTGGCATTCGCTAAATTTCGACGCGCCACAAAGCGAAACGCCACGTTCTGCCCGGTATAGGTATTCAACGGAATGGTCTTTTCCAACCACTGATTCCCTTGCGGCCCGCCGATGGAATCCAAAAACGCCCAAGCTCCCGTTCCTACTTTGATTTCGGTGCGCAAACTGCGGATGGCCACACCGTCCATGTGGTACCAGAATTTCAATTGGGGCAACGGCAAGGTTCCCAGGTTGATCGTGGGCGATTCCAGTGTTGCCGTGGCACCGGTGGTGCTCAACGAGGCTTCCGTGTAGACGTACCGGCCGTTTCCGGAAGTGTGGTCCGAGGCCGGCCCGGTAGTACCCGTTGGCGTTTGGCCTTGCCCCCCACCCCAGTGAAACTGAGGAGTGGTACCGGCCGAGTTGGGTGTTCGGGTCCAACAGGGATCAATAGTAGATCCAGCGTTCCAGAAATTATTGGGGGGGTTACCCAATGCACCCATGGTGAAGGTATTGTCAAAATACTCGTAGTACGGTACCGTGGCCACGCCGCAAGCGGTACTTGCCGCCACAGGGCCAACCCAAGGGGACTTGTCCGCAGCGGAACACACCTTGCGCACGTAAAAGTGGTAGGTGGTGGAAGGGGAAAGGCCGGTGACGGTGAACGGACTGCCCGTTGCGGCAACGGTGGTTCCCGCTCCGGAAACAAAACCAACCGGGCCGTACTCTACCTCAAAAGAAGTTCCCGTTGCCGTCCACGCCAAGGTTACGGTGGTGGTGGTAGATGCCGTTGACGAGAATGCCGTGGGCGCAATGCAGGTAGGTCCGGCAACAATGCTCACGTCGTCTAGGGCCAAATCACCCAACTGACCGCCTCCAGGTCCTCCACCGCCGGGTCCGCCGGCAGGCTTCGCAACGCGAAAGCGAATTTGAACCGTATCGTTGGCGTATGTATTCAAGTACACCGTCACTTTTTGCCACGAGTTGCCTTGGTTGCCCGCGAGCGTGTAGGCGTTGGAAATCCATGCGTTGTTGTGGAACACGTCCACAGACAAAGTCCCTTGGTTTGCTCCATACTGGTGCTTCCAAAAAACCAATTCAGGATTCACCAAGGAAGACAAGAATACTTTGGGTGAAACCAACTCTGCGGTATTCCCCACCCCAGATGCTTCCGCATATACGTAGGCCCCACTGCCGGTGGTGTGGTCCGACGTTGGGCCGGTCAAGGGACCGCTGAAGGTTGCTCCCGTGCCGCCGCCCCAGTGGTACCCGGCCAAGGGATTTCTGCTCCAACAACCGCCGATGGTGCTGCCGCTGTTCTGCGGCGCAGTTCCTTCTGCAAAGCCCGTAGTAAATGCTTCTGTCCACGGAGCCGTTATTGCGGTGCAAACGGTGCTTGCGTTCAGGGGTCCTACCCATGCGGATTTATCCGCAGTAGAGCAAACCCGACGGACGTAAAACTGGTAGTTGGTGGCCTGAGTTAAGCCAGTGACCACAAAAGGAGCTGCGGCAGCTAAAACTTGCGTTCCTGCCGGAGGCGTAAATCCTACCGGTCCGTATTGAACTTCAAACGATGCCCCCGGTGAGGTCCACGTTAGGGTTACCGAATTGGTGGACTGCGCCGTTACCGAAAAAGCAGTTGGCGCCACACACGATGGGGTTTGTTGCACTTGAAAATCGTCGATGGAAATATCGACGGTGTTTGCGGCACCGGGATTTCGGGTACCTACCCAACGGAAAACCACCGTATCGCCGGCAAACGGAGCTCCCAAGGAAACAATCGCCTGTTGCCAAGGAGCTACCCCAGAGGTTTGGACCGGACCGGTTTGCGTCCACAAAGTGGTGAATGCTCCACCGTTGCTCACTTGAAACTCCAACTTGTTGATGAGTCCTCCGTATAAATGGTACCAGAAGGAAACTTCTGTGGACGTTAAGGACGCCGTTGAAATGGGAGGAGACTCCAAAGTTGCTGTGGTACCAAAATTGGTTCCTTCCGTGTAGAGAAACTTACCTGCGGCCGTCCCAGTGGTTTTGTCAAAATCCGGGCCGGTCAAAGCTGTATTGGGCAATCCTGGACCCGTCTTCCAAAAATAACCGGTGGTTCCCCCACGCGTCCAGCAATTATCAACGGTTCCTGGGTCTTGAGTCGCCGTTCCAGGACTCCATGCCGTTCCCGTAAACGTCTCCAGGTACGGTGCGGTTGCGGTTGGAACTACGGGCGCACAAGGCACCTTCACCACCAACGGCCCTACCCAAATGGAGCCACTTCCTACTCCGCAGCTGTCGCGCACCCAAAAGGTGTACGTTGAACCCGGTGTCAAACCAGAAACAGTATAGGGCTTGCTGGAAACCCCCACTCGCGTTCCGGTACCTGCCGCAGCGGTGGCACCCGGAGCATAGCTCACAAGCCAGTTTGACGCACCCCCAGTGGTCCACTGCAAGCGCACCGATGCCGGTGTTGTTTTTTGAACCGCAAACGCCGTCGGTTTGGGACAGGTATTGAGCACCTTGATCTCGTCCAGTGCCAAGTCTGAATAATTTGCCGTACCGCGGGTGGCGCGGAAACGAATGACTACGGTGTCCGACGGAACAGAACCCAAGGATAATGCTGTATCCCGCCAAGCAGCGTTCTGGGTGGCTTGCTGCTGCCCGGAAAATACCGAAACCGGAGCACTCCAACCCGTTTTTGGATTCCAATAATCCACGGCCAAACTGCCCATGGTACCCCCGTGAGCATGGTAGGAGAAGCGAACCTCTGGATTGGCTAAGCCTACCAGTGAAATGGGGCGCGTTTGGAGCAAAGCCACTTGACCGGTTACTCCAGCCGATGATTCTGTATACAGGTAGCGTCCGGTACCGGATTTATCGGACGGTGGGCCGGTAAAAAATGGCGGGTTTTGTGTGGACGTTAATCCGGTGCGAACAGCCCAGTAATAAGCACTGGTGGAACCGGTACCTCGGCCCGGACTGCGCTGCCAACAAGTGCCCAGCGAATCGCCTGCTGAATAAGTTCCCGTGCCGGAAATCCATCCAGCACCGTCGAAGTTTTCGGAAAACGGAGACGGAACAGGTGCGCAAAGGGTTGTGAAGTAAATCGGGCCCACCCAAGCAGAGGAATCCGTTGAAGAACACTTGGATTTCACGAAGACCTGGTAGTTGCTGCCGGAAATCAGACCTGTTGCGTTATACGGGGACGCTCCGGTATTCACTTTGGCCAATGCCGCAAAGGAGGCGGTGCGCAGGCCGTAGGCAATGCGGAAATTGGTGGAGTTGACGGCAGAAAAGGCAATCTGCGCCGTGCTGAAGCCAACATTCGCAACGGACAGTGAAGTAGGTGCGGGACATGCGGGCGCTTGCATTACCTTGAAATCATCCAAAGCCAAATCACCGGTTGTATTTCCCCCAGCGCCAAAGGAGCGAACGGCACGAAAACGGAACTGAAGGGTGTCGCTGGTAAAGGTGTTCAACAAAACCACTGCCGTATCCCACGGAGCCGTTTTGGTGGTTTGTTTTTGACCGGACTGGGACCACACGTTTTGCACCCAACCTGTTGTTGGGCTCCAAACATCCAAAGCCAAGGTGCCGCAATCCGTGCCAAAAGCGTGGGTGGCAAAGCGAACCGACGGGGTAGCTAATCCCGCCACATTGACTAGGGGCGAAACCAAATTCGCCACCGACTGATACGCTCCCAAGGCACTTTCCACGTACACATAGGTTCCCGTGGCGGTACCTGAGGTCTTGTCTACTGCTGGACCCGTTGTTGCTTGCGAGGTAGGGCCCGTACGCGAAGACCAAGCAAACGGACCGTTCGCAACTCCAGTATGCACAGGAGCGGTGGTCCAACAGGTACCCGCAGGCAAGGCGGCACCTGCATTCAAGGCGCCTGCACCGCTGGTCCAGGTCGTAAAGGGTTCTACCGTTGGGGTGTTCAACAAGCCGCAAGCGGTCGCAAAGGAATAAGGTCCGGCCCAAAGACTCACGTTGCCCGCACCGCAGGAGTCGCGAACGTAAAATTCGTAGTTCGTACCTGGGGTCAATCCGGTCACCACGCGGGAAGCGTTGCCCAATGCTTGAAAAACAGTACCTGCAGCAGTCGGAACAAAACCAACAGGGCCCACTTTAACCTGTCCATTGGCCGCACCACCGCCCGTCCACTGAAGTCGGGCCCGATTGGACAACGTCCACGTTGCCGAACCGTTGGACGCAGGGAAGCAAGTGGGCACAACGCCGTGCGTCACCGTCACTTTCCAGGTCCCTTTGACTACTTTTTGAACCGTCGTATCGCACAAAGGCGTACCGGGGGGAGACCACGTTCGAAAGGCATGCAATTCAAAAACCAATCGACCCGAAACCGTAGTGCCGTTGGCCAAGGTTAAACCGGACCGCGTATACGGCTGCAAACCGGCCTGGTTCCCCACTCCGGAAGAAACCAAACCTTCGGACAACCCGCTCGTTCGGCAACGCAAAAAAGATCGTTGTTCGGACTTCCAAGACTGACCCAATGCGTTCATGGTGTATTCCACCGCAACCCCGTAAACATAGCGATTGGCCGGCAATTGCACCACCAAAGAATCCACACACGTGGAAAACGTGGTGGTGGTTACCGCCCCCGCGGACATGGATACCTGCAAGCCGTTTCCGGCATGCGTAGCGGACGTTGTGGTGGTTTGTCCCTGTACATTGCTTCCGAGTGCAGCACAAAGGGACGCTAAAAACAAGAGGTAACGGAGTAAAGATGAATGCATATTGGTGTTTTTTCAGCGGGGGGAATTTACCACTTATTTCGACTTATTTTTGATGCAGATGAACGGACGTGGTTTAATTTTTATCCTCCTCTTGCTGAGGTTTAGCGATCCCTCCTACGGACAAACGTCTGCGGGTTCGCGCATGGCTACCTTGGAATACGGCGGCGGCGGTGATTGGTACGCCAACCCAACGGCGCTGAATAATTTGGCCCGATTCGCCTCAGGCCAAGCAAACATTCCCGTTCTTCCCAATCCGGGAAGCGTGCCGGTGGGCAGCCCCACCCTTTTTTCCTACGACTGGGTGCACCTCACTGGCCACGGCAACATCACCTTCACGGCGCAAGAGGCGCAAAATTTGCGCACCTACTTGCAGCGCGGTGGCTTTTTGCACGTCGACGACAACTACGGAATGGATCCCTACATCCGAAAAGCCCTGAAAAACGTTTGGCCGCAGTCCGACTGGGTTCGACTAACCTCCAACCATCCCCTGTTCCAAGGCCCCTTCCCCTTCCCCAAAGGACTCCCAAAAATTCACGAGCACGACGGCAAAGCACCCGAAGCCTGGGCACTTTACCACGGCAGCCGCATGGTGGTGCTTTACACCCACGAAAGCGATCTTTCCGACGGTTGGGAAGATGCCAACGTCCACAACGATCCTCCCGCCGTTCGCTTGCAAGCCCTCCGAATGGGCGCCAACATCCTGCACTTTGTCTTTCGCGGACAAACTCCGTATTTACCCTAGCTTTTTCGATTTTACCGACATGGACTCGTGGGAAAATGCCCCATTCCCAACGCCAACAGAATGGGCGGAATTCCGCGCGGAAGCGCTGCGCTGGCCGGGAAGGTCCAGCCAAGACTGGGCCCTGAAAAAGCCCGGCCTCAACCCCTTCCTCCTCCACAAATGGGACGCCCTGCAGCGTCAGTCCAAAAAATGGCCCACCTGGCACGACAATCCCAACCTGTGGTTTGCGCCGCGCACCTTTGCGGAGCAAGCCAGCTCCGAAGCCACCGCTCGGGCTAAAGTGCAGTGGTTGCTGCAAAACGGCGCCGTGGAAACCGTCGCGGACCTGACCCTGGGCTCCGGTGCAGACAGCTGGGCTTTGGCCGATGCCGGCATTCAAACCGTCGGCACCGAACCCAACCCCGCGTTGGTGCGCGTACTCCAGCAGCACGAACAAGCGTTGAACCTTCCGCGTCGCACCATTCAAGGTAGCGCTGACGATTTTCCGTGGGAATGTGCTCCGCGCTGGGACGCCGTGCTGGTGGACCCCTCCCGGCGTGCGATTGGCGGCAAGCGTTGGGACTGGGACCACAGCCAACCCAATCCTTTGGAATGCTGGAACTTATGGACTAAAAAAGCCTCTCAGGTACTGATCAAAACCTCTCCTCTGGCCGACGCCGATGCCTTGGAGCGGTCCTTTCCTAACGCCACGGACCTCGTTTTCGTGGCCGTGGACGGCGAAATGAAAGAAATTTGGGTGGTTAAACGTCCGGTGGAAGTAGAGCGCGGAATTATGCGCTGGACCCTACACACCAACTGGCATGCACAACAGTATGCATTCCTTTCTTGGGACCGCAAGGCAACACCGCCGCTGGCAAATTCCCCAGCCACCTACCTCTACCTCCCCGATGCCGCGCTGAAAGCCAGCCGATGCCAAGCCGGCGCCGCAGCCGAATTGGGGCTGGAAGAATGGATGCCGGGCGTTTACACGGCAAACTACCGCCAAGAACAATGGCCCGGCAGAATCTTGCGGTACCAAAATCAAAATACGCCCTACAAAGGTTCGCTGCAGGGTGGGTGGAGCATTATTTCCGTGAACTACCCAGAAAAACCGGACCAGATTCGAAAAAAACTACGGTGCAAGGAGGATTCGGAACGCTTTTTGCTCGCAACAGTGGATCGGGCGGGGCAGCGTTGGTTTGTGACCGCACTGGTGGATAATTCGTAACTTTTGACCGTGGCGATGGCGCAAAATACCTTCCGATTGATCCTGACTTTAAGCCTTTTGAGCTTTGGCGGGAGCTTTTCGTTGGTGCGTGGCCAAGTGCTGACCATCCCCAACGAAGGTCAGTGGACCCATCCGGCCTTGGCGGTCACCCCCCTGGCCCACGGTGCTTTGTTTTGGGACGAATTGGGGTATCGAGCTGTTTTGTGGAACGGAGACCACCACCACGGCGGCCCGCACGCCTTACCCACGTCCGGTTGGAGCGTGTTTCGCTCGCACCTGGGCACATCAGGCTCTCCCCTGCTGGAACCCGTGCGAACCACGGACGCACCGCGGCATTACTTTTTGGGCAACGACGCCAGCCGATGGCGATCCAACGTAGCAGAGTGGACCGCATTTTTGCACAAAGATTTGTATCCGGGCATCGACGCCTGGATTCGGGACTCCACCGGAGATTTGGCGGTGGACTACCGGATTGCACCGGGTGTGGATCCAAACCTCATTCGCTGGCACTACCCAGGAGCCAGCCGGATTGAGTTGGATGCCGACGGAAATGCCCGGATTGAGACCCCAGCGGGAATCCTTTGGGAAACCGCACCCCGGGCTTACCAGCAAACACCCGACGGTGAACGCGAAGTACGCGTCCGTTTTCGCTTGACGGAAACCGAATCCGGCACGGCCCTTTCGTTTGATTTGGGCAAGTACAACAAACAGTTGCCCTTGGTGGTGGACCCCAAGTTGGTCTTTGCTTCTTTTAGTGGCTCAACTTCAGACAACTGGGGATTTACGGCCACCTACGACGACCAAGGCAATCTGTACGGCGGCGGGATTGTGTTCAACCCCGGCTACCCCACCACGCCGGGGGCCTTTGATCCCAACTTTGCTCCGGGCAGCAACAACAGCATCGACGCAGGCATCACCAAGTTCAACGCAATCGGAACGCAACGCGTTTATTCCACCTACCTCGGCGGTGGAAATGCGGACCAGCCCCACTCCATGATTGTGTCCGGCAACGACCTGATTGTCTACGGAGTCACCAGTTCTACCGACTTCCCCATCACGGCCGGTGCGGCTCAATCAACTTTCAGCGGCGGACCGTCGATTACCCCCAACGGATACTCCTTCTTTAACGGTTCCGACTTGTTCGTGACGCGCTTCAACGCCCAAGGCTCGGCGTTGGTGGGCAGTACCTATTTCCACACCACCTCCGCCCAACCCGGGGGGGGAGGCGTGAACGAAGGCCTGTCCGGCATCACGCAGAACTACGGCGACGCTTTTCGCGGTGAGGTGAACCTGACGAGCAACGGAGACATTGTGGTGGCCACCTCCGTGACGAACGCCACCGAAGACGCTCTTTTGGTTCGCTTCAGCCCCAACCTGAACCAGATCCGCTGGTCCACGCAGCTGCAGGGAAACAATGCGGACGCGGCCTACGCCGTGCGCGTGGATCCCAACGACAAAATTTTCATCACGGGCGGAACCCGGAGCAACAACCTCCCCACCACTCCGGGCGTTGTTCAAGGGAACTTGTTGGGCGGGTTGGACGGCTACATTGCCCGATATTCCGGAAACGGTGTTTTGGAAGCGTGTACGTATTTGGGAACTCCGTCCAACGATCAGTCTTTTTGTTTAGACATCGATAAGTTTGGAAGCGTTTATGTTTTTGGGCAGACCCGTGGAACTTGGCCGGTGGTAAATGCGGCATGGTCCACCAACGCGGGCAGCCAATTCATCCACAAACTGGCACCGGACCTCCGGAGCACTTTGATGTCCACCAAATTTGGCACCGGCAACCAAATCAACATTGTTCCCACGGCCTTGGAAGTAGACGACTGCTTGAATATTTTCATCAGCGGCTGGGGCGGCGCAGTGAACGCAGGCAACCAAGGAGGATCCACGGCCGGATTGCCGGTCACCGGAAATGCCCTGCGCAACACCACCGACGGAAGCGACTTTTACTTTTTGGTCCTCTCCAAGAACGCCGGAAGCCTGCAGTACGCCACCTTTTTTGGCGGCTCAAGCTCCGAACACGTGGACGGCGGCACGTCCCGCTTTTCCAAAGAAGGAACCATTTACCAAGCCGTTTGCGCCGCATGTGCCAGTGGAACCTTTCCCACCACACCGGGGGTGATTGCCCCCACCAACACCTCCAACAACTGCAATTTGGGCGTCATTAAGTTTGATTTTGAAACGATTGTTACCGCTAAATCAGAAATTGATTTTGATCGCGATGTGGATACCTTGTGTGAAACTATGCGGATCAATTTCACCAACCAAAGCATCAATGCGAATGCTTATTTCTGGGATTTTGGCAATGGACAAACCAGTACTCTGGCAACTCCTACTGCACAATTCAATATAGGTTCGTACCGCATCGTTCTAACAGCATACGATACGATTTGCGATATCTCTGATACAGTACATATCAACCTAAATTTCACCGAGGGAGCACTACCTGTATCAACTTTTGAAGTTGATTATGTGGAATGCGATCGAACATTTCAAGTACTAACCTCCAACTTGAGTCGGAAAAGTAACGGATATTTTTGGGATTTTGGCGACGGCCAACAAAGCACGCAGTTTGAACCCGTCCACCAGTATTCCGCCCCCGGAACCTACCGAATTCGTTTGCGTGCTTTAGATACTACATGCGGCAAGTGGGACACCTCCTCCGTAGCCGTCAAGTTTGGAAACGACAAGCCCGGGCCCAACATCACCTTGGCTCCCGATACTTGTTTTGACGGGCGCATCCGGTTGAACATCGATTACGGGGGCGACACCGCAACGAAGTTTTTGTACCGATGGACCTTCCCCAACGGCATTGTAGATACGGGGCGTGTCACGGTGTACCAACTGCCGGCGTCGGGCACCTACATCATACAGCTGGAAGCTATTGATTTGATTTGCAACGCGGTCTTTACCTACGAGTTCAACACGACATTGCTGCGAATCAACCAGCGGGTATTTGTTCCCAATGCCTTCACGCCGAACGGAGACAACGTCAACGAGTTTTTTGAAATCAAAGGAAACAACTGCGGCCTAATATCCACTTTGATGGTGCTCAATTCGTTTGGTAACGTGGTATTTGAGACCGACAAGCCCTTTGTTGACTATTGGGACGGTACGATTGCGGGCAAACCGGCACAGTCGGACACCTATACCTACCGTTTGGTGCACGAAGAAGGGGTGTTTACCGGATACGTCACCTTGATTCGCTAGCGCGCAGATGCGCCAGTAAACCGATTGGGATCCTTCTTGGATTTTGCGGATCCCCCGGGGCGAACGAGTGCGTTTTAAACCGTCTTCAGGGCATCCACCAAGGCATCCACTTCATCCGAAGTGTTGTATCGGCTGAAGGACAAGCGCAAGCCGTCGCCGGAACCGATGGCCTCCAACACGTGGCTGCCTTTGCTGGATCCGGAGGAGCACGCACTTCCGCCGGAGACGCAGAAACCCTTAATGTCCAAGGCAAAGGTGAGCATGCCGCGGTTGGGATCTCCTTCCGGCAGACTGATGTTCACTACGGTGTACAAACTGTTGTCCAAATCGCCGGAAGCACCATTGAAGGCAACACCGGGCAGCGCTGTCGTCAACCGCTCAATGGCGTGTGCTTTCAGGGCACGCATGTGCTGATGGTCTGCCTCCATGCGCTCGTGGGCCAATTTAAAGGCCTTGGCCATGCCCACAATGCCTATTACATTCTCCGTACCGCTTCGATGGCCGCGCTCCTGAGAACCCCCGTGGATGAACGGGTGAAGGCCGGAATTGGCCTTGACGTAGGCAAACCCAATGCCCTTGGGGCCGTGGAACTTGTGCGCACTGCACGCCGAAAAATCCAAAGGTAATTGGCTAAAGTCCACCGGGAAATGGGCCAAGGTTTGCACCATGTCCGAATGAAACCAGGCTCCGTACTTCTTGCACAGCGCTCCTACTTCTTCAATGGGCAGCAGGTTACCAATTTCGTTGTTGCCGTGCATCAGGCTGACCAAAACAGACACCCCCTCTGCTTGTGCCGCTTGTAGCTCCTGCTCCAACCAGTGGAGGTTCACGTCTCCGCGCGAATCAACGGGTGCCAAACGGGTGTTGCACAAGCCTTGCGCCGCCAATTCTTCCGCAACATGGAGCACGGCGTGGTGTTCTACGGGGCTTGTTAGGATGCGCCGAACGCCCAAATCGCGAACAGCACCTTTTAGGGCCCAGTTGTCTGCCTCCGTACCGCCGGAAGTGAAGATGATTTCGCCCGGGGTACACCCCACCAAAGCCGCAATTTCCTTGCGAGCGGTCTCCACCAAGGCCCGCGCTTTTCTTCCCTCAGCATGGGTTGAACTGGGATTGCCAAAGGTGTCCAAGACGTCGATCAAGACGGCCTTCACCTCGGGGTCCAAGGAAGTTGTGGCGGCGTTGTCAAAATAAACCATGCGGAAAATCTTAGTCAAAAATTAATGCTCGTGATGAACCTATCTATTCAGCAAATGCGGCAATGAATCGATCTGCAAGGGCGTCGGCTTCTGTTTGGGAGGGAGCTTCGGTGTAAATGCGCACAATGGGTTCCGTGTTGGACTTGCGCAAGTGCACCCAAGATTCTTGAAAATCGATTTTTACCCCGTCCACAGTGGTTACCCGTTCCTCTTTGTACCGGTCTGCAATGCGCGCCAGGGCAGCGTCAACGTCTGCTGCGGGATCCAATTCGGCCTTCTTTTTGGCCATGAAATAAGCCGGATAGCCGCGCCTTAGGGCACTCACCGTTCCACCTTGGTAGGCCAAATGGGTCAGGAACAAGGCGATGCCCACCAGCGAGTCGCGACCGTAGTGCAATTCCGGGTAAATGATTCCTCCGTTTCCTTCGCCGCCAATCACCGCGCCTAATTCTTTCATGGTCTCCACCACGTTTACCTCTCCGACGGCCGAAGCGCGGTACAGGCACTGGTGCCCCAGGGCTACGTCCCGGAGGGCGCGCGAAGAGCTTAGGTTGCTCACGGCCGGGCCGGGGGTGCGGTCCAAAACGTAATCGGCAACGGCCACCAAGGTGTATTCCTCGCCAAACATCTCGCCCGTTTCGTCGATCAAGGCCAGCCGGTCCACGTCCGGATCCACCACGATGCCCAAATGCGCACCTACAGCGGGCACCAACCGGCAAATCTCGCCCAGGTGTTCCTTCAAGGGCTCAGGATTGTGCGGAAATTGCCCATTGGGAGCGCAATAGAGCTCCTCTACCTCGCAACCGAGGGCGTCCAGCAGCAACGGAACGGCGATGCCTCCGGTGGAGTTGACGGCATCCACTACAATCTTGAATTTGCAGGCGCGAATGGCGGGCACGTCCACCAACGGCAACTGAAGAACCGCCTCAACGTGGCGTTCTAGGGCGTCGTAGACGGTG
>Ga0102921_1000541_pt1 | contig 13210 bp, 14 predicted proteins | sample Colrivmeta156802_FD_78205 | JGI IMG/M metagenome (GOLD analysis project Ga0102921, IMG submission 78205) | Estuarine microbial communities from the Columbia River estuary - metaG 1568-02 | ecosystem: Environmental > Aquatic > Marine > Intertidal zone > Estuary | place: USA: Columbia River...
TAATCCTAAAAAAACGAATACATTATCTAATCAAAATGCAATTGATTTATTTAATGAAAATGATGAAGACCTTGAATTATATTTTAATTTTGACGACGTAGAAGGTATTGACTTAGACGATGAAAATGCCAGATATCGAAAAGTATTACGTTTTAGAGATTGTAATAATTTTGAAGTTCCAGTTAATACTGATTTATTTGAAGACTTTGTTTACTTATCAGGTAAAAAAAATCTAAATGATTTAGTTAATGGTACTTTAAATAAAGTGGCTGCCGATTCCTTTGAACAATCTGACGGGTCTTCAATTACCTTAGGTGATTTTCAATTATCAATAAACAATCTTTTTATTTTAAATTTACCCAAGGCACTTATAATGAGTGTAATATCACCAAAAATATTCTTACCGATTGTTGTTGTTTATAAATTATTCAAATCGGTAATTACGTCCACAGCAAGTCAGGTTGTGGAAACCGCTAAAGAGTTTATGAAAAAGTTCTATAAATTATTTAGTGCAATTATTAAAGATCTATTTTGGAAATTTATCAGTGAATTTTGGAAAAGAGTAAAAGTAGATTTATTAAACTTTGTTTTAAAATTAGCACAAAAAATATTAAAAAATAAATTAAAAAGATACTACGGAGTTATAGGAATATTAATTGCGTTATTAACTAAAATTTTAGAACAGGGATTTGATAATTGTTTTGATTTATTCAATGCTGTTATATCAACATTAACTAGTGCAATTAATACGTCTATACCATTAAAAATCCCACCTGTTTTATTGTTAATCACACCGTTCTTACCTGGATATAGTCCAGAAAGAGCATACATGGCGGCAATAGAGGGAATGTCCGCCGCAGGTATACCTACAGGACCAATAAACGGAGAACCAAATGACTTCATTGAGGCACAAAAAAAGATGATATTTGCAATGAACGAAGAAGAAAATAATTTTGGTGCATTTGATGCGGTTACAATTCCTACACCAGCTGGTTACATGGAAACATTTATTAAAAGAAGAGTCGGATAATATGGATAAAGAAAAATTAATAGAAATCGCCACCGATGTTGAGAATAAATCGAACAAAGATTTATTCGTTTGTGTAAATGAACTTTACGCCGAACATCAAAAAACTAAAAACCTCATAATTGACTTAACGAGACATTTAGATAGTGTTGAAAACCTTTATAATACCGTTAACAAAGAAGTTCAAAAAAGAATTAATAAGTAATGAAAATAATTGATATTGCAATATGTGTTGATAATATTGACCCAAAAGGTATGGGTAGAATTCGTTGCGTTAGATACAATGATTATGTGGGGGAAAAAGAAAATTCAACAAAATACGAAAAATGGTCACAAGATGACCCATTTATTGCGTCTCCATTTTTACCAAATAATATTAATTTTGTACCTGAAAATGGTCAATCAGTCAAACTTTTAAATTACAATACCGATAATGAAAACATTAATTTAGAATATGTTGCGGGACCATTCACTACTCAATTTGATTTTAACGGTCAAACATTTTCACAACAAATAGAAAACACCACATATGGTGTTACAACAAAACATAGGGGAGATATAAAAAAATCTAGCGGTGAATTTATTAAAAATAAATCCGAAAATTCACTTGCCAAAGATAAAGATTTTGCAATTTATGGAAAATATGGTTCAGACATTTTATTTACGGAAAATGGATTACAATTAAGGGGAGGTAAACTTCTATCAAAAGAGGCGGCAAGTTATCTTAATAGAGAAACCATGTTAACTCATCCATTGATGTCTGATAAATCATCAAGACTTTACTTGAAAAAATTTCCTAAAAAAATGACATTAGGTAGTAGAAAAGTAAAGAAAACAAATGTTGCGGTTAAAGGTATTAAAACTATTGTTGAGTACGATATTGAAGGTTCCTTTTCGAACGTAACAGGAGTTACTTTTAATGTTTATACTGTTAAAAGTGAGTATGGTGAAACATTTAAGTCTAACTTTTTTACTGAAAATACTTCATTACCAATGGCTTCGGTTAAATTAATTAACACAGACGACTCAAATTCCACCGTTACATACAGAGAAGATGTTTCTTCTGTAGAAGATGCATATAAAACAATTAGAGACACAATCTTTACAATACACGACATTGGATTAGGGGAATTAAATACATTATATACTAATAACGACGAAAGACATCCTATTTTTTTTAGACCTAAAATCGGTGGTGAGTTATCAAGATATGGAGTTAGTATTGATGAAGATAATAATAAAAAAACAATATTAAATAAAATCAGTGTTAGTAGAGTTGGACCAACAAGTGGGTTATTATGGTCAGCAACAAAGACAAAACCTCCCGTATTATCTAAAGATTATGTTGAGGAATTTTTAAAGATAGACCAAAACACGCCAGAACAAACATTTGCCACCGTTACGTCAGATAAAATTTATTTTTTATCTACAGATTTAGGTTCAAATGAAGGGGAGAGTCCAATTAATTTTAAATCATTGGATAAGTATGATTTTACTCAAGAAGATTATATTAAAAATATTGACCCCAAAACATACTCAACCGTTAGGGGGGAAAATCTTTTAATATTACTTAAAAGTATAATTCAAGTAATTTTTACTCATAGACATAATCCACTTAAATCAATTATTGGACAAACTGAATACGCGGAAGGTGAGGAATTAAAAAAACTTTATCAAACTGTAGAAAACGATATTTTAAATAAATCGATTAGAATCAACTAATTTGATATTTATTAATAAAAAAGATGTCATATTTCCGTTCATATTTTGAGAAGAATAATACCATCATTAAAAATTCTCAGGTTAACACCGCAAAAAACCCAACAACTGAGATTTTTTATGGTTCTGGTTTTTCTAAATTTTTATTTAAAGTCGATTTTACAGACTTAATATCTAAAGTCAATTCATACGAATATATTGTTACCACAGGTACGACACACACACTTCATTTAACAAATACCATATTTGGTGATGAGACGTTCTTAGGTGCCAAAAGAGGTACAGGTAGACAAAGAACTAATTCATTTGATTTAATATTATTTAGAATATCTGAATTTTGGGACGAGGGATTAGGATTTGATTATGAAGATGGTGGGTATGATTTTACCACAGGTAACGTTACTTTTGATGAAAGACCATCTAACTGGTATAACAGAACAACAATAAATCAATGGACATCTGAAGGTGTTTATTCTACTTCACCCACTATTGTCGACACAATACATTTTGATAATGGTAATGAGGATTTAAATGTTGATATAACAAGTTATGTCAATGGGATTATTACAGGAAGTACAAATCATGGTTTAGGATTGGCATTTGCGGTGGTGTACCAAGACTTAACACCCGAAGTTGATAGATCCGTCGCTTTCTTTACAAAATACACACAAACATTTTTTGAACCATATGTTGAGTCTTTCTTTGACGATAGAATTGACGACGATAGAAATAATTTCGTGGAAAAGGTTAATCAAAATTTATATCTATACGTCACCAAAGGAACCAATTTCTATAATTTAGACTCACTACCAACGGTTGACATATTAGACAGTACATCAACCCCAATTGTTGGTTTGACAGGATTAACCACCACTCACATTAAAGAGGGTGTATATAAGGTTACATTCGGTTTAGATGGTGTTTTGTGTGATGGTAAAAGATTCTTTTTTGATAAATGGAAAGGGTTATCATTGGACGACATCGACATTTCAGATGTAACACAAAAATTCATTCCTAAACCATACACATCATTATATACCGTTGGTCAAAATCAAACTGATTTAGATAGATATGTTGTACAATTTTTTGGTATAAAACAAAATGAGAAAGTAAAAAGAGGTGAGAAACGTAAAATTGTTGTAACATTCAGATCTATCAATAATCCAATAAATTCGTTATTCGATGAGGTATATTATAGATTATTTATCAAAGAGGGTAGAACCGATGTGATTGTACACGATTGGACACAAATAGATGTAACAAACGAAAATTCATTTACATTAGATACATCGATTTACATACCAAGAGAGTACTATATGGAAATAAAAGGTAAGACTCATAATGAAGAAATATTCTATAATGAGCACATTAAATTCGAGATATTATCTGAGAAATAAAACTATTTATATATTATGAAATTAGATGAAATAATTAGAAAACACTTAAATAAGGTTGTTAAAGAAAATGATAGGACTGAAAATTATATGTTTTTCAGTAACCTACAACAAATACACAGACAATGTGAAATGTTGATGAAAATGAATCCACAAGAATTGGACCAAATTATTCAAAATGGTCACGATTGGGCGGATGATCACGTATCTGAAGCTAAAAACAATATGGACCAAGTTTTTGATTTCTTTATGAACGAAACAAAACGTAAAGATAATGAAGATGTAACTGCGGATGTGGATAGTTTTAGTATGAACGAAGAAAAACAACTTGACGAAAAATGTTGGGATGGTTACAAACGAATCGGTAGTAAGAAAAAAAATGGGAAAATGGTACCAAATTGTGTACCTACAAATGAAGCGAGTAATTCCGCGAAACAAGCGGCCACCGCTATCAATATGAAGAAAAAAGGTATTGAACCTAAAGATGAATCAGAAAAAGAAATGTATGAAGCAATGGCAATAGATGAAAGTAAGAACTGTCCAACTGATCCCGCAAAATGGGCAGCATCTAAGGCTAAAGCTAAATCAAAATTTGACGTATACCCTTCAGCGTATGCAAATGGATTCGCCGCGAAAGATTATAAAGCGAAAGGTGGTGGTTGGAAAAAATGTAAATAATATGAAAATTATTATAACCGAAGATCAAAAAAATACAATTATGAATAGTGGTGATTGGGAAGAGGTAAGTGGTAAACTTATCAAAACATTTTATTTTAAAGACTATAAGGAGGTTATGACATTTGTAAACGAGGTGATGAAAATCTCTAACAAACAAAATCATCACCCTGACATAACAGTTCATTATGATAATGTGAAGTTATCAATTACAGACCACGATAAAGGTAAGGTATCTGATAAGTGTCATAAATTTGTTAATGAGGTAAATAAAATTAAATAATATGAATATTATTGTATCTAAAGAAGATAAAGAATATATTGAGGAATCTATAAAATCAGGAGAAGTTTTAAGGGAAGACCTTGCAAGATGGTTTAAAGAAAAGTGGGTAGACGTTAGTAAAAAGGTAGATGGTAAACACCCACCTTGTGGTAGAAAAGATGCCGATGGTAAATCCTATCCAAAATGTAGACCTTCTAAAAAGGTATCTAAAGAAACCCCAAAAGTTGCTTCATCTTATGATAAAAAAGAAAAGAAAGCAATGACATCACAAAAAAGAAGAGCCGAAAAGAAAGACCCAAAAGTTGGTAAAGGAAATAAACCAACCATGACCAAGTTTGATGAAGAAAGTAGTGTCGATGAAAGAAGTAGAAGTTTCGCTTTTACAAGAAAAAAAAGATTGTTTAGTCAACCAGAAAGAATGTCCAATCCTCTTAGATATAGAGAAGTAGATAGATTATGTGAGAGTGTGGAAAAAAAATTGGTTATACAAATTAGTGAAGACCAATTTCAAAGATTATTTGAATTTAATGAGGAAACTCCGGTTTTAATATATGAAGATGAATTTGGTTCAATTGAAAAGACCAACTTCGAATCAACCAATATGTTAAACGAAGCGGAATATCAAGGACGTAAGGTTCAGTTAGGTAAAATAATGCAAGGTGATATCAAGAAGTTTAAAGTATATGTTAAGAACGATAAAGGTAAAGTTGTTAAGGTAAACTTTGGTTTTGGTGGTAAATCCGCTAAGGGTAAACGAATGGTTATTAAAAAGAATAATCCTGAAAGACGTAAATCATTTAGAGCAAGACATAATTGTGAAAATCCAGGACCACGTTGGAAACCAAGATATTGGGCTTGTCGTACTTGGTAATTAATAATAAATTATATTAACCCCACACTCATTTAAAAGTTGTTTAGCCTTAGTTTGGGATTCGTCCCACTTTTCTTTATTTTTAGTAGTACAGACTTCTTTACAGTATACCGTCTTAATACCAGAATTAACAATTCCTCTGGCACAATCCATACAAGGTAGTCCCGACGTTAAATAAATTGTTGAGTTTTTAAGGGATACACCTTCTAAAGCGGCATTGTATATCGCATTACGTTCTGCATGTTCCATCCAGTAGTATTTCTCGGGTCTCTCTTGACGTTCTTGTAACGAATCATCCAAACCCCTTGGGAATGAATTATAACCCGTAGAAAGGACGTTATTACCCTCACCGACTACGACCGCACCTATCTGTGTAGATTGGTCCTTAGATTTGAGTTTTACCACCTCAGCAATCTGTAAAAAATATTCAATCCAATTCATTATATTAGTTTTTGTGTTGACCAATATTGTAACCTATCATCACAATACCTATGTAAATTACGAGCCTCCTTTTTAATCATTAAATTACCTATTTGTATCAAATGATTTTTATTTTTAATATCTATTCCCACTATAAACCCATTACCGTCCTTTATATAGGTGGTTTCCTTCATAGGGGGTTCATACTTACCCTCATCATCTAATCGCAACATTTTAATCATCTCATCCTTTCTCATTTTACACTCAATACCTCTTGTGTGTATCATTTTTTCAAGGACGTCTAATCTTAACTTATTGTAATCTACTTCGGACATAAAACAAATGTACGTAATATTCTGGAATATACCAAAAATAAAAAACCCCCACATTTCTGTGAGGGTTTTTAATATGATAAATCCTAAGATTATCTTAAAGTGTCCATACTGAATGTTTGTAAACCACTTACGTTAATCAAACCAAAGTAACGGTTGTTAACCATTTTCTTAGCGTATCTAGTCATGATACCCTTAATTGGAGTGAAGTTAAATGGATTGTACATTGTTGGAGTTAATTGTAACGGCACATATGGTGCGTATACATAACCTGCATCTAACAAAGATTTACCTTTGTGACCGATTAAGATTTTACCTGCTGGGAAGTAAGGATCACGGTATACTTGGTAGCGACCTGCCAATGAACCGATTTTCTCGATACCCATGTTGTAAGAATCTTGCTCAGGAGCTGCGTTAGAAACGTGGAAATACTCTAAATCATCGAATACTGCAGAAACTTCTGAAGAAACAACGATCCAGTTAGCACCACCTCTTAACGTAGTCTTGTGGATTTGTGCAGAGATTTGGTTAACTTTAGTAACTAAAGTTTGGTTCCAATCTTTTTGAGTGTAACCTTGGAACGGAGTGCTTCCACTAGCACCATATTTCCACTCATTGTAATCCCATTTTGCAGTCCAAGCCGCACCTTTACGTAAATCACGTAAGATTTCACGGTCAACCTCAGCAGCGATTTGCTCAGATAACAATGCAGTTAACTCAGCTTCAGCATCGATGTTGTGGAATGCACTAACATCTTGTGCCAATTCTGGAGACCAAGAAGCTCTTAATTTTCTTTCAGTTACAGAAACTGTTACTGATTCTAAATCGAAAGAAACCTCACCAATTTCATCTTCAAATTCTAAAGATGCGTATTGACGATAAGTTACTGCGAAATCACCTTTTGCTAATGTAGAACCTGCTACAACATAATTAGAGAAACCTGAAGTTGCTGAGTAAGATTGTAAATCAACGTTGATGTAGATGAAACCATCACCATCACAGATATCATTATAGTTACCAGTAATACCTGCAGATTTTTGACCATATTCAACGATACCCTTACCGTACTTGTTAGTTACTAAGTTAATTGGTAAATTACCAGACATAACTTGAGAACAAGTAACTTGTAAAGAAGCTAAAAACTCTTCAGTATCCATTTCGTTACCGTTAGGACCTGCTAATTTTCCGGCACCTGTTTGAGTGAAACCAGAAACTTTTAAAATCACGTTAGATACTGAAGTACCTGTAGCGATTGCACCTGCTACCGAAGCAACACCTGCAGAGAAAGTAATCATGTCAGCAACAGTTGCCGTAATCGAAGTGAATGCTCCTTTTGAATAATCAAAAAGACCTTGATCGTTTGCATCAGATCCTTCATAGAATCTATCATACAAGTTAGTACCTGTATAACCTGTAGAAGCACTTGCTCCACCAGCACCGCCCGGAATACCGTAAGGAGAATAGTGACCGTTACCTGCAGTTCTTTCTTGAATTTTAGGTACGAAGAAGAACAATTTACCAATTGGTAAGTTCATTGCTTGTACTGAAACGATATCGTTTGCTAATAATTTAGAGAATACACGACGGATAATTGGGAAAACTACTGTCTCGAAAGAACCTGAAGCATCAGAAACTGCTGCTTCGTTGATTAAATAAGACGCTTGGTTTTCATACAATTGCGCGATGTTATCTTTTTGATGACCGTCTAGGCCGTCTAGGAATCCTAATTCATCCCATTTTTTAATGGTATCTTCTTTGATAACTCTTAGGTGTTTTAACCCAATGTTACCGACCATACCTGATTCTAATAATGCTCCCATTTTAGTATTGTTTTTTTTTAGTTTTTATTATTTTATTTTTCCCATTAAATCTTTCATTCTCTTAAATTGTGGGTTTTCATAAGCTTTCGCTTCTGCCAACACTTGTTGAGATGATGATGTCGATGGAGTGTTAGAGATTTTATCAACAACTTTTTCGGTAACCGTAGTTTTTGCACCTAATTCAGATTTGATAGTATTGAATAAACCTTTTGATTCACTCATAGAAGAAACTGAATCAAATCTCTTTAATATATTCAGTTTTTCTTGTTTTGTTGTAGATTGCTCTGTAAATAAACGTGTAGCGTAAGCTAAATTTGCATTGAATACCGCAACTTCGTTAAGTTTATCTTTAAAAAGAACTAACGCCTTTTTATATTCAGCATTTTGTTTCTTTAAAGTTTCAACTTCTTCGTTAATTCCAAAAACACCAGAACCCGCTTTATAAGTTTTCTTACTAGGTAATCCAGCTCTATTAGCACCACCCTTATTTCCATGAGGGTTTGATTTAGTTCTTGCTGCTTCTGTTGCCTCAACTTTCTTAACGTCAGATTCTTCTTCCTCTTCAGACATTTCACTATCTTTAGATTCTTCTTCCTCTTCTTCTTCGAATTCGATTTCGTAAAGAGTTTCTTCTTCAGCCATGTCAGAATCCATAGAATCCATAGACATTTCGTCCATATCACCCATTTCATCTTCAACCTCAGTTTCTTCTTCACCATCAAGTTTGATGATATATTCGTCCTGATCAGTAGTGAATTCAATGTTCTCTCCGTCTTTCTTAACTACGATACCATCTTCTGGTTTCATTGCTTTGAAAACTTTCAATACTTCATCGTCAGACGCTCCTGTCATGTCCATAAAGTCATCTTCGTCATCCGTTGACTCTTCACCATCTAATGATAGTTCGTCGTCTAAAGATGGATTATCTTCTCCTGATTCGTCAGATGCTGGTAATTCCTCACCACCTTCTTCAGAATCTAAAGAATCGATTCCTTTAGTTGGGTCTTCGTTATCGAGGTCATCTACATTTTCAGAATCGTCGGCGTTCGCCTCATCATCTGACATATCATCTGTTTCCTCTTCTTCAGAATCGGGTTGTTCAGACATTTCAGTGTCTTTTACTTCCTCTTCCTCTTCTTCCAATGATTCTTTAAGCAAATCGTTTAGTTCTTGCTTCATTGTTGACGCAAGTATACCTTTTGCATTTTGCTTCACGGCCTCTTCAAGAGTTTGTACTTGAAGTAACGCATTTTCTAAAATTGATTTTTCGTTCATTGTGAAATTTTTGTTTTTATTATCTTATAAATACTTTGATTTTATGAAAAATTTACTTTTTTCAATATAACTACACCAATAAAATTGATTATTTGGATAAAAAACTATCCAAATTACCCATTAGTTTAGCCATTCTATTGTCTAGTGTTGGTTTTTTTGTCTCCTCCTCTTGATATTGTTCTCTTTCTGAAGGGTCACTAAAAATGTAAGCACCAGGTGTTGATGGTGACGATACTAAATCGAAACACACCAACTCAAAGTCCTCTTGAACAATATTTTGTCCTTTTACATTTTTAAGTGAACCAACACCACGAGAGGAGATACCCAATGTTGCACCATTCATAATTAACATTGCAGCTTGATCACCTTTGGTAGATACAATACCCATCTTCCTCCAACCTGGAGAAGTAAATAATTTTATTTTACCCATAAGGATTTTACCATCCCAATAAGTTTCAAGAACCGAATGTGAGACTCTATCTAAGTCGATAAGTGAGGATGAAGGGTGATTTAATTCGTTTAACGCACCACCCTTCTTAATAAGATTTTGGTATTTTTCGTTTTCTCTCTTTAATAAATTTTCAGGGTATATTCTACCGTTTTTATTTGGAGTGTCGAATTTTTGTAAAACGGCATAAAGAATAAGGTCTTCTGAGAAGTCCAAATTCTTCATTTCCGATATAATTTTCTTGTTGTCGTCAGGAGACACATGACCGGCGTCATATTCAATTAATATTCCGTGTCCTATCTCCGTTGGTCCTAATATTTTCATTTATGGAATTAATATTCCTATAAATACATCAATATCTAAGTTATTTTTTAGTTTTATAAAAATTGAACAACTTTTTATCGTTTAAACCATCTTCTATTAAGTTTTCCATAATAGTTTTCACCATATGTTTTACTTCTTTTGATTTAACATCGAATTGCCTATCAATATATAGAGTTACCTCTAAATTCATGAAAGACCTTTTTTCAAGTTTTATTCCTTTTGTTCTTATATCTAAGTCAACAATAGATTGTTGTTTAAAATGTGGATTTTGTAAATTATAAATTATTTCTTTTATTTTCCGTCTTGATTTAAGAATGGTATGATTAAAATCATCCGTTTCATTATCTGGTTGTAACCAAGAATTTAATTTTAAGTAAATTGTCTTTAAGTTTTTGTAATCTACGGTACCATAACCGATTTTCACATCTTGGTATGTCCCTAATGGGATATACTTTCCATTTTTCATTATTTCATCATATTATTTTATTTATGGTGTAATTAAAATATAAATAAAATAACTTATAAATCCAAAAAATATTTTGTATATTTTAGAATATTTATAAATTATGATTATAATTGACGTAACAAAAGAAAAAAGTCTTGAAAGTGCCCTTAGAACTTATAAACATAAAGTTCAAAAAATTAAACAAGTTCAAAAATTAAGAGCAAGACAGGCGTTCGTTAAACCTTCAGTGAATAAAAGAAAAGAGGTTTTGAAAGCAATATATGTTCAACAAAAGAAAAATGGTCTTAGTTAAGACCATTTTTCAATTCAGTTAATCTGTAGTAATTATACTTAGATGTTGTCATTTGATTAACTTCATCTTTTACCTTATTTAATTTAGTAGTTAAATCAATATCATTTGATTCACTTATGAGTGTTGAAACTTTTTCTAAAATGGACTCGTGTAATTCATTACTTTTAATAATCAAATCATCGTAAGAAATCGATAAAATATTTTTTAACTCTTCTTTTTCTGATTCTGACAATGTATTAGAATATAATACGTTAAAATTATTTGTTAAAACGGCATTTAATAATGATTCATTAGGAACTAAAGTCGTATCCTTTGATTCTGTTATTTTTTTCTTAGTTGTCAAATGTTCAACTAATTTCTTTTTTGCAATAACCTTTTTTTCAATATTTGATAATGAATCTCTTTCAGATAAGATATCTAAAGACTCATATAATTCATTAATCTTTACTTCAACATTACCCAATTTATTATGTAGAGATTCACAAAACACATTTAAATTATTCCAATTACCCATTGGTTGACCAAAATATGTATTTAATCCTTCAACATATAGTTTTGCGGTTTCTTTGTCTTCAATATATTTGTTTTCAATTTCTTCATAAAACAAATACATTTCTTTGAAATCTTTGTTTTCTTTAATTGTTTTTAATATATCTTTAACTTCAGTCTTATTTTCTTTTGTATATGACTCAGTTAACTTTGTTAACATTTTGTTTTTTAATTCCCCGAATTTGTTCATTTTTGTTCGTTTAATATGTCGTTTAATTTAGTTTCTATCTCATAAATATTCTGTTGTGCTTTATTAATATCAAATAATTGAGATATATCATCTCCTTCACCCAACATTCCTAATATTTTTGATTTTTTAGATTCACTTAACGGAGCATCTCCTCCCGCTGCCGGTTCAGGTGGGGGTGGTGATCCACCTCCCATATCCATTCCACCACCCGGCGCTTCACCTGCACCGGCCGCCTCAACTTTAGTCCTCTCTTCTTCAGGTATACCATATTTTTTATCTACCACATCGAAGACACCAGAACGTTTAATGATATTTTGTGTATTTGTTAATTCAAATCCCATTGCTCTTTCAAGTCTTTGTTGTTGTAAATCTAAAATAACTTCAGCTTCACTCATACCTAAAATATTTTTCTTAGCCCATGTATGTGAAACAGGTAATATACCTACTTGAGATTGGTCGGAAGTTGCGTCTTTATATAAAGTAATTTTTTCTTTCCATTGTTCAATACGTAATAAATCAGATTGTGCCGATGGGTTCGTTAACGATAAATTAAAATTATTTAATTCATCTTCCATCCCAGTTAGGTAAAGATGTATTAATGCAATTTTATTTAATTCTTGAATTAATGATTTTTGAATTCTATTGATTGTACGAGCAAAACGAATATCCATTAATGCTAAACTCTTACCCTCACCAACAACCTCCTCAAATCCTAAGAAAGCTTTAGGTATACGTAATGCCGCTAATAATTTCTTTTGGATATATTCAATGTCAGCAATCTCTCCTAAATTTTGTGCTCCAGGTAATGTTTCAATTGGATTTGATTGTGCAGGATCACGAACGGGTATGAAATAATCTTGGTCAACTGCCATCTGATTATATCTCATATCTACCTGACCGTTACGAGGGTCTGAAATTTGATCTCTTTTAAATTTATTAGCAACACGTTGTACATAAGGTTCAATGTCCTTATCGTCCATGTTACCCACAAATACTTTAAACACACGTCTTTCAGGAGCTCTTGATGTTCTGTAAATTAACATAGCATCTTCAGCAAGTAAAAGTTGTTTCCAAATTCTTCTAATCTTATCTAACATAGAAGTACCGTAAGGTAATTTTCTATCA
>Ga0102921_1000549_pt1 | contig 13019 bp, 6 predicted proteins | sample Colrivmeta156802_FD_78205 | JGI IMG/M metagenome (GOLD analysis project Ga0102921, IMG submission 78205) | Estuarine microbial communities from the Columbia River estuary - metaG 1568-02 | ecosystem: Environmental > Aquatic > Marine > Intertidal zone > Estuary | place: USA: Columbia River Estuary...
CCCATGCGGGAATTGTTCTGACGGCATCGCACAACCCCAAAGAATACAACGGCTACAAAGTTTATTGGTCCGACGGCGGCCAGTTGGTCCCTCCCCACGACCAGGCCTTGTTGGAACAAGTACGTTCCACGCGTTTGGAAGACGTCCGCTGGAGCGGAGGAACGGGTTCTGTTATGCCTTTGGGCGCTGAATTGGACGAGGCCTACCTTCAGGCGTTGCAATCCGTTCGGTGGTCCGACGCGGGCAAACGAGATTTGCGCATCGTGTTTACGCCGCTCCACGGAACCTCCATCACGTTGTTGCCTCAAGCCTTGGAGCGCAGCGGATTTACCCAAGTGGATTTAGTGGATGCTCAGGCCCAGCCGGACGGAAACTTTCCAACCGTCCACTCCCCCAACCCTGAAGAGCCGGCCGCCTTGGCTTTAGCCGTAGAACAGGCGCAAAAATCGAATGCTGATTTGGTGGTGGGCTGCGACCCAGACACGGACCGTGTGGGATTGGCCGTCCCCAAACCGGACGGCTCGTGGGTATTGCTCAATGGCAACGAAACGGCAGCGGTTTTGGTGGATTACGTCCTGGCGCAACACCTTGCAGCGGGAACCCTTCCGAACCATGCATTTGTGGCGCGTACCATCGTTACTACCCCTTTGTTGGACGCCATTGCGGCTCGGTACGGGGTGGCTGTAGAAGTTTGCCTCACGGGCTTCAAATGGATTGCTCAATTGATTGAACGCTATCAGGGCAAAAAGCAATTTTTGGTGGGCGGCGAAGAGAGCTACGGTTATTTAATCGGCGACTTTGTTCGGGACAAAGATGCCGTTTCCGCCGCGGTTGTTTTGGCGGAAGCGGCCGCGTGGCACAAAGCGCAGGGAAGAAGCTTTTACGAACAACTGCAACTGCTGTATGCGGAGCACGGAATTTATCGGGAAAAACTGGTGTCCGTAACGCGGCAAGGTCGCGCTGGAGCAGAGGCCATAGCGGCGAGTATGCGTCGATTCCGGGAAGCTCCTATGCGCCAAATCGCAGGTATTGAGGTTGCTGCCCTGTCCGACTACAAGACGCAAACGCGAACCAACTACGGCACGGGGTTGAGCGAACCCCTGGACCTCCCTGCTTCCGACGTGCTCCAATGGCACATGAGTAACGGCGACGTCTTGACGGCGCGGCCGTCGGGTACCGAACCCAAAATCAAATTTTACTTTTGTGCGGTAGGCGCCGGCGGTGAAGACCGACTTTCCGCCTACGCAAACGAATTTTCACAAGCATGAACTACCCGATGAACCCAATCCTTCGCTGGAGAACCGCGGCCTTACTCTGTGCAGTACTTGCTGTTTTATCCAGCTCCGCTGCGGCGCAAGACGCGCAACGGTACCGAGGGGTGCTGCAATTAAACGACAGCATTTCTTTGCCGTTTCACTGGACGTGGAGCCAGGCCGAAGGAGCCCCAGCCGTTTTGTTCAACGCGGACGAGCGCATTTCCATGCACCCTGAAGAGCCCATTGGTGATTCCATGGTCTTCTCTTTCCCGGTGTTCAACAACGCTTTTCACCTGGCAGTTGCCGAAAACGGTCAATTTTTGCGCGGCTTCTGGGTTCGGTACGACGCAGGAAACCAACGCTACCCCTTGGAACTTCGCCAAGACGACGGCAATCGATTTCCAGGCGAACACGCCGAAGGATTCCCGGCGGTGGTGCGCCCCCGGTACCAAATGACCTTGGAGTCCGATGCGGTCGCACCAACCCCGGCGGTTTGGGAATTGGACCGCGTCAGCATCAATGGATTTTACGGCAGTATTTTGACGGAATCGGGCGACTACCGCTTTTTGCAGGGAAATGTGGTGGATAAAACCCTGTGGATGAGCACGTTTGACGGTATTCACGCCTACGTTTTCAAAGCCCAAATCGCGCGCGACGGTTCGTTGCGCGGGCACCATTTTAGCGGTAAAAAATACGCCGCACCTTTTACCGCACAGCCCAGCGAAACGTTTGCGTTGCAGGATCCCGAATCCATCGCAAGAATGAAGCCGGGTGCGCGCATCAGTGCGGTGCTGCCCGAATGGAACACCGGAGAATCCATTGACTTGGGCGGTCTCATCCGTGGAAAAGTAGCGGTCCTACAAATCATGGGTTCGTGGTGCCCCAATTGCATGGACGAAACCCGGATGATGGTGGATTTTCACCGCAACTGGGCACCCAAGGGGGTGGAATTTGTTGCCGTGGCATTTGAGCGTTCCAGCAACCGGGAAGAAGCCCAGGTTCCCTTAGCCAAATGCGTTCGGGACTTGCAAATCCCCTACCCCGTTTTGTTTGGCGGTAAAATTGGCGCCGTGGGCTCTGTATTCCCAGACCTAGAGCAATTTGGCGGTTATCCAACCACCTTGTTTGTGGACAAAAAAGGCACGGTTCGGGTGGTCTCCACCGGGTTTTACGGGCCCGGAACGCGGAAGTACCTGGAACACCGGGACCGGCAATGGGCCCTTCTGGCTAAATTGGTAAGGGAGTGAATAACCGCAAAAAGAACCAGCCAACCTCTGTTTTCGCGTCCCTCTTTCGGCAGTTAAAGCAGCGTACTCCCCGGGATTTAGACACCGTGGTGCACACGGCGCATCGGCAAGCTTTTGCCAAAATAGATTGCCTGGATTGTGCCCAGTGCTGCAAAACCACCGGGCCGATATGGATTGATAAAGACGTTGAACGCGTTGCGAAACGTCTGCGGATGAAGGCCGTCGATTTTTTCAAGACGTACTTGCGGGTGGACGAGGACGGCGACACGGTGCTTCAGCAGGTGCCTTGTGCCTTTTTGGCCGCGGACAATGCGTGCACCATTTACGACGATCGACCCAAGGCCTGCCGGGAGTTTCCCCACACGGACCGCCCAAAACAAGCCCAAATTTTGGAGCTGACGGAACGAAATGCGGCTGTGTGTCCGGCCGTTGCGCATATTGCGGAAAAATTGGAGTCCGTCTACCGTCGGTTGGACCCACCCGCTCGATAGATAAATCCTTACCCGCAATGGGTAAATTCTATGACTCCTGGGACCCAATGCGCCGGTTTCTTCCCGATATTGGACGCTATGAAAAAGCTATTTGCGGGTCTTTTGGCCCTTAGTTCGTTTGTTACCGTTGGTCAACGAGTTCATTTTCAATCAGGTACATACGTACTGACGCCGCAAAATGAGTCCGTCGCAACCGCGGATGCAGACGAAAAAGAGGCCCAAAATATGTACCGTGTGGTTGCTTTTGACCGGGTATTGACCGACGCGGAAAAAGGAACATGGCAAAAAGCGGGTTGGGAACTGGTTGGATACCTTCCGGACCGAGCCTATTTGCTTCGCGGAATTCCCGGACGTGTGAAAGCGACGGCAGAACCCCAAGCGCTGGCTTGGTCTCGCCTGTCGGCAGAAATGAAGCTGACGCAGTTGCTTTCCAACGGAAACGTCCCCGATTATGTGGAGGTTCGGGACCGGTGGGAGGTTTTGTTTTTGCTGGCGGACCCTCGTTCTGCCTTGCGTTTTGAAGAACAACTTTCGAGCTCTTCCGTCGCGCAGGTTGCTCGGATGGAAACCGATGAGCCTCAGGTGGTTCGTGTTCACGTGGTACCCCACGCACTGCGCGCTTTGGCGGCCCACCCTGCGGTTCAGTTTGTGCAGCAAAAGGAGGCCCCAGCTGAGCCAGAAAACAATGTGGGACGCAAAAACCACCGCACCAACGCCATCCAAAACGAGTACACCGGTGGCCGCGCTTACGACGGGACGGGTGTGGTCGTAGGACATGGCGACGACGGAGACATTGGACCGCACGTGGATTTCACCGGCCGCATTTTGGCCAATTATTCCAATGCGTCGCAGGGCAACCACGGGGACCACGTGGCCGGCACCATTCTGGGCGGCGGAAACAAAGATCCGCGCGGACGGGGAAATGCACCGGGTGCTGATTTGGTCTATTATTCGTATCCGGGCAACCTCAGCCAGGTAGACAACCACTACGGGCTTCACGCCGTTCGCATCACCAATTCGTCGTATTCCGACGGTTGCAACGCGGGGTACACGATGAACACCCGAAACATGGACCAAGACATCCGCCAAAACAAAAAATTGATGCACGTCTTCTCTGCAGGAAACAACGGCACGGCCAACTGCAACTACGGTGCGGGCGCCGGCTGGGGAAACATTACGGGCGGCCACAAGCAGGGGAAAAACGTTATTGCCGTAGCTAATTTGGACGGCAACGACGCCATTGCAGGCAGCAGCAGTCGCGGTCCGGCCCACGACGGCCGCATCAAACCAGAGGTTGCCGCGCTCGGAACAAACGTTTTTTCCACCATTGAGAACCACAGCTACGCCTCCTTCACCGGCACGTCCATGGCGTGTCCGGGTACGGCAGGCACTTTGGCCACGCTCTACCACGCTTATCGTTCCACCCACACCGGCCAAGATCCCGACGGTGGATTGGTCAAAGCCATTTTGATGAACACCGCGGATGATTTGGGCAATGCCGGACCGGACTTTTTGTACGGTTATGGACGGGTCAACGCATTGCGCGCAGCAAGGGCCATCGAACAGAACCGATTCCTGATTGATTCACTGAGCGCTGGGCAAACCGATACCCTGAACCTGAACATACCTGCCAATACGAAGGAGCTTCGCGTGCTGGTGTATTGGACGGATCCAGAGGCATTGGCCAACGCCGGGCGCGCACTGGTGAATAACTTGAATTTCCGCTTACTTCGCGACGGTCAATTTTGGCTGCCGTGGGTACTCAATCCCAATAAAGTTGCGGCAAGCTTGAACGCCCCTGCGGTTCGTGCCGTAGACTCCCTGAACAACGTGGAGCAGGTGACCTTGGCAGACCCGCTGGCCGGACCGTACAAGCTGTTGGTGAATGGATTCAACGTGCCTCAAGGACCGCAGAAGTACTATGTGGTGTATGAATTTGTTCCGGATTACGTGGAACTGACCTACCCCATGGGCGGCGAGGCCGTGGTTCCCGGTTCCAATGAGTCCATTCGCTGGGATGCATCGGCCGGAACGACTCCGTTCACTTTGGAATGGAGCTCCAACGGGGGCACTTCTTGGTCCTCAGCGGGCACTGCACCGGCAGCTGCTCGGTCCGCCAACTGGAGCGTGCCCAACACCCCCACAGGGGATTTGCGTTTGCGCATTGTTCGCGGTACGCAATCCGACGAAACCAATGCCCCGCTCAAGAATATTGGCGTACCTGGAGGTTTAGCGGTCTCCTGGATGTGCCCGGACTCCACCCAACTTTCGTGGAACGTTGTTGCAGGCGCATCGGCCTACACGGTCTACCGTCTGGGTGCACGGGACATGGACTCCTTAACCACCGTAGTGGCTCCAACCTTGACGGTGGTTATGCCCGCCATCCAAAACACCTGGTTTGCCGTGGCCGCAGTAACCTCCAACGGCCGTAGCGGAGGACGAAGCATCGCTATTGAGAAAGGCACCACTTTGAGCGGATGCATCCTTCTGAAAGACGCTGCGGTTCAGTCCATCACCGCACCCGTTGCTGGGCAACTTCCGTCGTGCCAGCCTACCGGAAACATCAACGTTCAATTTGTTTGGAAGAATGCCGGGACGGATACGCTGACGTCGGTGCCATTTTCCTATAAATTAAACAACGGAATACCCGTCTCGCAGACGGCAACCGGGACGTTTCTTCCGGGTTACCAAGGGCCCGTTTCCTTTACCCTTCCTGCCAACGCCAGCGCACTAGGCACCTACACCCTGGCGGTATACAGCTCGCTGGCAGGAGACCAGAACCGCTACAACGACACGGCCAAGGTGGTGATTAATGTAGTGGCTTCCGGGCCGGTTGCGACGTTGCCGTACGTTCAAAATTTTGACGCTTTCATCAATTGTGCGACCACCTCCAACTGCGCCAGCACAGTCTGTGCGTTGGGAGGAGGTCTGACCAATGCTCCCAACGGTTCGGTGGACGGAATTGATTGGCGGGTTCACAACGGCACCACCCCCACCAACAACACCGGGCCCAACGGAGACCACACCACCGGCACCGGTAAATACCTCTATTTGGAATCCTCCAATTGCTTCAACCAAGTGGCCCATTTGCTGCTTCCTTGCGTGAATTTGGCCAACACCACCTTGCCCGAATTAAGCGTTTGGGTAAACATGAACGGCGCGAGTATTGGAACCTTTGCCATCGATGTTTTGGTAGACAACGTCTGGAACTTGAATGCAGTACCGCCCAAGTCCGGCCCCCAAGGAGCCAACTGGTTTCAAGTAAAAGCTTCCTTGGCAAACTTCGTGGGCAAAGTGGTTCAAATTCGACTTCGCGGTACCACGGGCGCAACGGGATCTTCGGACCTGGCGGTGGACGACATCTCCATTCAGGAGATTACCGCCGCTCCTGTCGCATCCTTCAATGCTGCCCCCTCCAATGCGTGTCCCGGACAAACGATCACCTTGAGCGACGCCAGTACCAACGGTTCGATTTCGCGCGTTTGGCGCATTCAGCCCAGCGGTGGGGTATTCGTCAATGGAACGGATTCCACTTCGGCCGTAGCAAAAATCCAATTGAACGCAGTGGGCGTTTACGCCGTAACCCTACGCGTTACCAACCCGTTTGGATCAGACACCACAACAGTATCCAATGCGTTAACAATCAGTAACGGTGCCCTATTACCCTTAACGCAAAACTTCAACAGCGTTTGGGTTCCTTCGGGCTGGTCCTTGGGCAATCCAGACAACGGCACTACATGGGACCGTGTGAATGTGGTGAACCGCGACGGCACCTCCAGCCAAGCGGCTCGTTTAGACAACTTTAACTACAATGCCCCACTGGCTGAGGACTACCTCGCCACGCCGACACTCAATGTTCAAGGTGCTGCCGGCAAAATGACCTTTGAGGTAGCGTACGCGCCGTACAGCGCCAGTTACCCCGACGGTCTACGGGTGGACCTCTCTACGGACTGCGGCCAAACATGGACCCCATCCGGTTACGCAAAACCGTGGAACATATTGGCCACCACTGCCGCAACGACGTCTGCATTCACCCCCAACAACGCCGCCCAATGGCGGGTAGACACCGTTAACTTCCCAGCCAACTTGACCTCAATTGCGTTCCGATTTGCCAGCATCAACGGCTACGGAAACAACCTGTACGTGGACAACGTCAACATCGTTTTGAATACGGCCGTAGCGCCCGTGGCGAACATCGCACCTGTAAACGGTACGGTCTGTTTGGCGGTGAACAAAAACTATTCGGCACAAAACGTGGTTTCCACCAGCACGTATTCGTGGAATTTTGGACCCAACGCCGCCCCTTCGGTAGCCTCCGGCCCGGGCCCCCACTCCGTTATGTACGTCATGCCCGGTGCGCAGAATGTAGTGCTTACGGTTACCAACAGCGTGGGTACCGCCGTGGATACCTTGGCCCTCAATGTTCCCGCCCCGCTGGTGCCTCAATACAGTTACACCTCAAACTTTGGGCAGCAAACGGTGGATTTCACGGACCTAACCGCGCAACCCACCACCTCGCGATTGTGGACTTTTTCCGACGGCACCACCAGTGCCTTGGCTTCACTTACCAAGCCTTTCCCCAGCACGGGCGGAACCTTCTCGGTTCAACTGCGCGTAACGGATGCCTGCGGCCCCGTGGACACCAGCTTCACGGTGTACGTGAGCGGTGTTGGATTGGGCGAAGACGGTTTGGCACTTTGGGCGGTTCCCAACCCAACGACTGGTTGGGTGCGTTGGGAGAGCAACGGGTTGTCCGTTCGGTCTTGGAAAGCGGTTGACGCACTCGGACGTGTGGTGCGCGTGTCCGGCCCCGAGGAACTGACGCGGGTGGACCTCTCCCAAGTTCCTGCCGGTTTGTACACCTTGGAGGCAATCACGGACCGAGGTGCCGTGTCTGTGCGGGTTCAGGTGATGCCGCAGTAGACTGTAGACCAACTTGATCCGCGGTACGAGCGGACAAAAAAAGGCCCGCGGCGCTCTGCGCCGCGGGCCTTGTGCGTGCTGCGCAAAACTCCTACTTTAAGCCGCCCGACACGAAAACACCGCCAACAGCAGGAACGCCAAACCGCCGTTTAGTAAAATCAACTCAAAACCAAAAGTATATCCCCACCACAACGGGGCTTGGGATTGAATCCAATACGTTAGAAGCGGCGAAGCCAAAGCCGCAACCGGCGGCGCCCAATGCCGTATACCGCGGCGCGTAAACAGGGCAAAGGCAAACAAGCCCAACAACGGACCGTAGGTGTAGCCAGCGGCCTTGAACACCCCGTTGACCACGCTGTCGTTGGAAAGGGATTGGAACAACACAATCACCACGGCCATGGCAACCGTCGTACCCACGTGGACCCAGCGTCGGGTTCTGACCGCTTGCTCCTCCGGCATTCGATCCACTTCCAAAATATCGACGCTGAAGGAGGTTGTAAGTGCCGCCAAAGCAGAGTCTGCACTGGAATAGGCCGCGGCAATCAATCCGATGACAAAAATTCCGGCAGCCAATGGGGGTAAATAACCGGCCAACGCCACCGTTGGATAGAGCGAATCACCACGCGCTGCAATTCCCTCCGCCACGGCGTAATCGTTCAATAAAATGCCCAAAAACAAAAAGAGCACATTAACGCCAATAAGCACCACGCTGAACCAAAGCATATTCTTTTGCGCCTCCGGCAACGAGCGGCAAGTCAAGTTCTTTTGCATCATGTCTTGATCCAAGCCGGTCATGGCAATCGTGATGAAAATCCCAGCCACAAACTGCTTCCAGAAATAGGTTGGCTCGCTGGGGTTGTTAAAAAAGAAAATGCGCCCCAAAGGATTTTCGTTCCAATAACCCATCAGCGATTGACCGTCGGGTACTACAGCTGGATAAAGCAAGAGCACCGTCCAGACCACCGCCGCCAAAAGAAAAAAAGTTTGCAACGTATCGGTCCATACAATCGTTTTGATGCCGCCTTTGTAGGTGTACACCCAAATGAGCAAAAGCGTCACCGCGGTGGTGGCCCAGAACGGCCAACCGATGGAGTCAAAAACCGATTTTTGCAAAACCAGTGCCACCAAGAACAACCGGAAGGCGGACCCCACCATACGGCTGACCAAAAAGAGCCACGCACCCGTTTTGTAGGCACTTCGTCCAAAGCGTTCCTCCAAATAACTGTAGATGGTGATGCGCTGAACGCGATAATAGACGGGAAGCAAGCCATACGCCACCACCATATAGCCCACAAAGTACCCCAATACCATTTGCAGGTAGCTCAAGGAAGAGACCCCCACGCTTCCGGGTATTGAAATAAAAGTCACGCCACTCAGCGATGCTCCAATCATTCCAAAACTGACCACGTACCACGGGGACTGTCTGTTGCCTGTAAAAAAGGCCGTGTTGGAGGAGGACTTAGTGGTCCAATGAGCAACAAAAATGAGGAGGCCAAAATACGCGGCCATCAACCCAACAATCCAATGTGGTTCCATCCTGCAAAGATTCCTATTTTTGGGGTTCCATGGAAATCCCTTCCCAACCTTTTGAGCGCGCCGTTGCAGAATTGGCAAAATTGCCCGGTTTGGGCCGTCGTTCCGCCTTGCGCATGGCCCTGCACCTCCACCGCAGAGGGCCCGCACCCACGCTGCAATTGGCGGAAGCTTTGCGCGGTTTGGCGGAAAACGTTCACTTGTGTGCCCAATGCCACAGTTTAGCGGAGGCAAATATTTGCATCATCTGCGCCAACCCGGTTCGGAACAACGGACAAATTTGCGTGGTGGAAGACCTTCGCGACGTCTTGGCCTTGGAAAATACCCAAGCCTTCAACGGGCGTTACCACGTATTGGGCGGATTGATCAGCCCCATGGACGGAATAGGTCCCAACGACCTGAACACAACTTCCTTGCTGGAACGCGCTCAGGAGGCCTCTGAGGTGGTTTTTGCCTTAAGTGCCACTATGGAGGGAGACACTACCGCGTATTATTTATTCAAAAAATTAGAGCCTTTGGGCGTCAAAATTACGGCCATAGCCCGCGGACTGCCCATGGGAGATGCTCTGGAATATGCAGACGAAATGACCTTGAGCCGGTCCATGGACCAGCGAGTTCCCTACGAACAAACCTTGAAAAACCGCGGATGAGCGCTTCCTTGCCGTCCGTAACCGTGGTGGTGGTGTCCTACAACGCGAAGGCGTGGTTGGACCAAACCCTCAAGGCCGCCCTGCGGTCCTTGGAAGGCCTATCCGGTGAACTGTGGGTGGTGGACAACGCCTCCCCGGACGGCAGTGCCGAGTGGGTACAAAAGCACTTTCCCACCGTTCGGTGCATCGCCAACACGCTCAACCCGGGTTTTGGCACCGCCAACAATCAAGTGCTGCACCACCTCACCACCGATACGGCATTGGTTTTGAATCCAGACACCTTATTGACTCCGGAAAATTTGCGAACAGCACTGCGGTGGATGCAATCAGACCCCACCATCGGATCGCTGGGGTGCCGCATGATCGACGGTTCGGGTTCGTTTTTGCCGGAAAGCAAACGCGGTCTTCCCACCCCCTTGGTGGCCTTGGCCAAATTAACGGGCTTGCATCGGTTGTTTCCCCGCCACTCGGTACTGGGCCGGTACTACTGGAATTTTCTTCGCCCTAACGATAACGGACCGGTGGAAATACACTGCGGCGCGTACATGCTGGTGCGAAAAGAGGCCGTTGAAGCTACCGGTGGGTTTGATGAATCGTTCTTCATGTACGGGGAAGATATTGACTGGTCCTACCGCATGCTTCAAGCCGGATACACCAACGTCTACCTGGGGTCCGAACCCGTGGTCCATTTCAAAGGAGAATCCACCAAAAAAGGCAGTTTAAACTACGTCCGGGTTTTTTACGAGGCCATGGTGGTCTTTGCCAAAAAGCACTTTGCTCCCCAAGCAGCCGTTGGATTTGAGGCGCTTATTGGCCTTGGCGTTTTTGCGCGGGCGGCTTTGTCCGTGGCCAAACGTGCAGTGCACCGGTGGCGATGGCCTTTGCTCGATGCCGCCGCTTCCTGGCTGGCTCTGGCGGGCTGGACGCGCTACTGGGAAAATAACCACCGCTACATTCAGGGCGGTTCGTATCCGGATTCGTACTGGTATTTTTTTGCGCCTGCTTTGGTTTTGGTGGCCATCGCTGCGCGGGCCGCGGTTGACGGCTACCGAAGACCCAGTCGCATTACTCCCTTGGTAACCGGGTTGTTTTTGGGGCTTGGGGTGGCACTCGCCGGCTACGCCCTCCTGCCGGAGGATCTTCGTTTTTCGCGTGCTTTGGTGGTGTTGGGTACTGCTACCTCCGCCCTGTTGGCCTTGTTCTTTCGCACCGTAGCCAGTTTGCTGGGGTGGGGCGGCATCAATTGGATTCAATTGCAACAAAGACGAATTGTGCACGTGCGCAATCTTGCGGCCTCTGCGCAAAACACCGATTTCCAAAAAATAGCCAACGGCCCCATTCCGCAGGCGCAATGGACGGTGGGGCTGAACGATTTGCCGGAGGCCGTGGCGGCTTTGGGCATTACTGAAATTCAGTTTTATCCCGACGAATTGGATTTGACGCAAGTGGTTCGTTTTATGGCCGAACACCCCAATAAAAGTTACCGATTTGCGTATCCAGACCGCGGCTGGGTGCTGGCTTCAGAATCCAAAGACCTTCAAGGATTTCAATCCGATGAGTCCGCAACGGGTTTATTGGACCCCATCAACCGGCGCAGAAAACGTCAATTCGATGGGTCGGTGGCCTTGGTCTTGTTGCCCTTTTGGCCGCTTCTCTGGCTGCACCCCAACACACGGCCTGCCGCACGGGGATGGCTCGGCGTTGTCTGGGGAAAAAAATCTTGGGTTGGCCCCACAGATGCGGTGTTTCGACCCTTTCCCCAATATGCCGAATCGTCGACTTCCTTGCCCGACTCCCCCGCGGACGTCTACCAAAAACACTGGGATGTTCAAGTGGATCTAGCAATCCTGTTGCGCGCCTTGCGTGGGAAACGCGCTTGATTGCGTACCTTTGCGCCACAACCCGTGACCCATGGCTCAGTACGAATTGCTCTTGCCCAAGATGGGCGAATCCGTCGCCGAAGCAACCATTACCCAATGGCTGAAACAACCCGGTGACTCCATCGCCATGGACGAATCCGTCCTGACCATCGCCACCGACAAAGTTGACTCCGATGTTCCATCCCCGGTGGCCGGGACCTTGGTTAAATGGTTGTACGAGGTGAACGACGTGGTTCAAGTGGGCCAAGCCCTGGCCCTCGTTGAAACGGAATCAGGCTCTGCTTCCGCCACCGCACCGGCTTCCGCCGCCGCACCCCAAGCTTCCGCCTCAGCCCCTGCTGCGCCTGCCGCCGCTGAAGCTCCAGAAGCAATACCCTTTGTACCGACAACCGAAGCGCTGCCCGTGGGCCGTACTTCGTCCGGACGTTTCTACTCGCCTTTGGTGCGCAGCATTGCCGCCAAAGAAGGTTTGGGCGCCGCAGAATTGGATCAAATTCCCGGCAGTGGTGCGGACGGTCGTTTGAACAAGGCAGACCTCTTGGCCTATTTGGCAAACCGAGGTTCTGCTTCAGCCCCCGCTGCGCTTGCCGCTCCTGCGGTTTCCGCGCCTGTTGCTGCAGCTCCCGCTGCCAGTTCGACCCCAAAAACGTCCAGTTACAGCCCGCAAGAAGGAGACGAAATTATTGAAATGGACCGCATGCGCAAGCTCATTGCGGACCACATGGTGATGAGCAAATCCACCTCCCCCCACGTCACCAGTTTTGTGGAGGCAGACGTCACCAACTTGGTTCGCTGGCGGGACAACGTGAAGCAGGCGTTTGAAAAGCGGGAAGGCGAAAAAATCACCTTTACCCCCATTTTCATCGAAGCCGTTGCGAAGGCCATTAAGGATTTCCCCCTAATCAACATCAGCATTGACGGGGATAAAATATACCGCCACAAGAACATCAACATTGGCATGGCCACTGCGCTTCCCACCGGAAACCTAATCGTTCCGGTCATCAAGAACGCGGACCAGCTCAATTTGAGCGGCATCACC
>Ga0102921_1000564_pt1 | contig 12844 bp, 9 predicted proteins | sample Colrivmeta156802_FD_78205 | JGI IMG/M metagenome (GOLD analysis project Ga0102921, IMG submission 78205) | Estuarine microbial communities from the Columbia River estuary - metaG 1568-02 | ecosystem: Environmental > Aquatic > Marine > Intertidal zone > Estuary | place: USA: Columbia River Estuary...
AGGACGGCCAAGCAATTTATCCCGCACAAACCCACCCACCACAAAGGCTTCGACGCCAAGGGATGAAGCAGATTCAGCAATTTTAGCGATGATCAAGGCCTCCGGCTTCTCTAAAGAAAAATGCATATTGGCAAAGTTAACAAAATTGAAAGGGTTCAAACTTGCATTTTACCTAAGCAGTATTTATGAGGAAGCCCCAACTGCCGGGGTTTAAGGGGTTTAAGGGGTTTAAGGGGTTGAAGGAAATACTTAAACCACTTCAACAGGCCGCAGGCCGACCCAGCCTTCGGCTGGCAGGTTTAACCCCTTCGACTTCTTCAACGTTTACACAGCTACATTAAAATCCCTCAACGCATCATTCAAGCTCGTTTTAAGGTCTGTGCTGGGCTTGCGCTGGCCAATGATGAGTGCACATCCCACCTGATAATTTCCTGCAGGAAACTCCTTTGTATAGGTTCCTGGAATCACCACTGAACGGGCAGGAACACGGCCCTTGTATTCAATCGGTTCCGGCCCACTGACATCAATGATTTTGGTTGACTTGGTCAACACCACATTGGCACCAAGCACGGCCTCTTTTTCTACAATCACACCTTCCACTACAATACACCGGCTTCCCACAAAGCAACCATCTTCAATGATCACAGGGTTGGCCTGAAGAGGCTCAAGCACTCCGCCTATGCCAACGCCACCACTGAGGTGCACGCCGTTGCCAATTTGTGCACAACTGCCCACAGTCGCCCAGGTATCCACCATGGTTCCCTCGTCAACATAGGCGCCAATGTTCACATAAGAGGGCATCAGGATCACATTCTTGGCAAGATAAGCCCCGTAGCGGGCAACGGCATGGGGTACTGCACGCACGCCCAATGATTTATAGTCTTTTTTGAGCAGCATTTTATCATAGAACTCAAATGGAGCAAGTTCCCATGTTTGCATTTGTTGAATACCGAAATACATCAGGATGGCTTGCTTCACCCACTCGTTCACCTGCCAATCATCCCCTATCTTTTCCGCCACACGAAGCCTGCCCTTGTCAACCTCTTCTATCACAGCCCTGACGGCGTCTGCATATTCAGCGTTTTTCAACAATTCACGATCGTTCCAGGCAGCCAGTATTGATTCTTTAAGTTCCATATATGTATTTTTGGCAAAAGTAATAAAATGATCTCTACTGCAGTCATCAGCCATGGAATCTCTGCCCGAACTTTTCATATTCCATTCATCACCACCCATCCTGGATTTTCCCTGGACATGATCCTCGAGAGAACTGGAGATACTGCAAAACAACAATACCCACACATAAAACTAGCAAGGACTATAGAGGAAGTATTGAATGACCCAACCATTGAGTTGGTTGTGATTTGCAGCCCCAACGAGACACACTTCCCCTATGCCAAGGCCGCACTGCTGGCGGGGAAACATGTTGTTGTTGAAAAACCCTTTACCAATACCTCAGCAGAGGCAAAAGAACTCATTGAACTGTCTGCTTCAACCGGGAAGGTCTGCTCGGTTTACCAAAACCGCCGGTATGTCACTGATTTTTTGACCATGAAAAAAATTGTAGATGATGGAATACTTGGAGAGCCAAGAGAATTTTTTGCGCATTACGATCGATACAGGCCAGACCCCAGGACCTACGGGCTTTGGAGAGAACAGGAACTCCCAGGCAGTGGTATTTTCTATGACCTTGGGCCACACCTGATCGACCAGGCCCTGATGCTGTTTGGCAAACCTACATACATCAGTGCTGATATCAGGAGAATGAAACCCTATTCGAAAGTGGACGATTGTTTTGATGTGAAACTCGAATATAACAACCTGATCGTTACGCTGCATGCCAGCATGCTTGTTCGCGAGATGGGACCACGGTATATGATCCATGGTACGAAAGGTTCCTACATCAAATCTGGCGAAGACCCACAGGAGGAATTGCTCAAGGCGGGTGCAAAACCCATTGGACCAGATTGGGGAAAGGAAGACTCCTCCATTCATGGGCTGATCCATACTGAAGTAGGTGGAGAAATCATCCGCAGGCCCTACCCTTCTTTACAGGCCAGCTACGGAGATTACTACAAGAACTTGTACAGTACAATTAAAAATGGCGCCCCCTTGAAAGAGACGCCATTGGATGGTTATAATGTTATTCGATTGATTGAACTTGCGTTTCAAAGCAGCAAGGAAAAAAGAACCATTACTTGTTGATGGCCTCAATGGCCTGCCTAACGCCCAAAACAGTGTACAAATCATATTTTGCGGACGAATTGGGATTGCCAAGGGCTTCCAACACATCCTTGTCTTTGAGTTTGATTTTGTTCAATTCAGCTGTAACCCTGTTATAAATATAGTAGTCATAATACTGTTCAAAAAGCTTGATGTCTTTTGAATACATGTCAGCAGGATCTGCAACCAGCCTGATCCTGTATTGCCTTAGAAAGGCAAACTTTGATCCGTCTGTAATGACATTTAAATAGCCTTTGAGGTTTACTTTGGGCAGGTTAGCAGCATTGATGAAATTGAGTTTTTCACCCCCAAAATTCTCAGAAAGCTGGATGAAAAAACCAGAGACGTCTCCATCAGGAGACACAAATTTCTTATCGAGATCCACCCCAACTTTTTGGTCATAAATATCATAGAGGATTTTCTTGTCAACAGTTACTACACCCGTCTTCATGGTAATATCCCCATTGAAAGAATCACCCAACAAATATGGGCTGCCTTTTACCCTGTATTGGCTCACACGGATATATTCATGCGTCCATTTTTCTATCACGTGTTTATTGAAATTACCGATAGGATCCGGCTGGGCATTCACCATCAAAGCACTAAAAAAAGCGAAAATTATAAGAACCTGTTTCATGTTGTATAAATTAAAAGCCGCTTCAAATATACTGAAGCGGCTTTTATAAGTAATGTTAATACTGCAAACTATCGCTTACTTTTATACTTTAATACAACAGTATATTCTCTTGTTGCAGCAGCAGGGTTCCACCTGAAATTTAAAGTAAACGTCTTTGTAGCCGGAACATAATTATTTACTTTTCCAGCCCAATTGGTAAGGGTGGCATTTCCAGAACAAGACCAAGTGACCAGATTTGTTGTAGGATTTATTGCCATTCTTAATCCATCAATACCACCTATACCACCGTTACCTGACCATCTGAATGAACCATTACCACTGGCAGGTATGTCTACCTCAGATACACCTGATGTAATCAAGTAGACATCTGAATTTCCAGCCAAAGAACCACTGAGTGCATCATTGGCAGGAACACCTGGAGAATTGTAACGCGTTACCAATCCTGATACTACTGTATAAATACCATCCCATTGGTTTTTCAATGCAATCTTATACACAACAGTCTTCAAGTTTTTAGCGATAGCAACACCCGACTTGCTTACTGAGCTGATGGTGAATGCCATACCATAGTTTTTGGTTGGATCAAGCGTTCCGGTATTGATCTGACAAACGAAATTAGGAGAAACCCTTGTTCCCTGTTTGATAACAACAGTTGGATTAGCAGATGTGAATGTCAAAACACTGGCTGGAAGAAGGGTTAGGCCACCAACAGCAGTAACTGCTGCATCATCTTTTGTAAAGGTTACCGTGATGTCTTCAGGAGCCTTGTCTACATTTTCGTAGTTCACTGAAAAAAGTTCCAGTGGTTGGTTGCCTGATTTTGAGTCTAAGGCAATTGAGAAAGGGCTGCTTGAGGCCGCTGGCACTGCAACAAATGTACCACCTGCAAAACCACCCATACCATAGGTGCCGTTTTCAAATCCTTCGTCTTTTAAGCAAGATGAAAGGCTGAATACCGCGAAAGCGATCAGCGTGGGAATCTTGTATTTTGAAAAAATATTGTTCATTTCTTTACTTTTTGTGTGTGAATACATTGAAGTTTATTTGTGCCAGAATACTTTGGATGTAAACTGACTGATTGTTCCTTCAGCTTTAACATTTTCAGCATTGTAGTTGTACTCCGAAGTTGGATAAAGCAACCTCGATGGGATTTGGTTTGTTCCCCTTTCAGGAGCAACGGAAAGTGCTGGCGAAACTACTTTCAACCTGCGCACATCATTCCAAGTTTCCAGGATTCCAATGCCGTTCAAAGCAAGGTATTTCTGCCAGGCTATAGCAGTAATCTGGTTGGCCAAGGTTCCGCCAACAGGCCAAGCAACTTCAACATTTGTTTTGCGCAGATAGGCGTCAGCTGCAGTTGCTGCATTGGGTACTCCCAACCAGCTGAAAGATTCCCTTACAGCAAGGTTATATGCTGTTTGAGCGTTTCCACTGATCCAACCCCTGGCAGTTGCCTCAGCCACATAAAATGCAGCCTCAACAGAAGTCATTACCCACATTGGCATGGTAAATGACTTGCCTATTCCAAATCCTACTCCTGACGTGTTGTCAGAAGAATTGACGATCAATGGATCAGAACCATAAGTTGTTCCCTTTAAAGCACCTCCGGCTTTGGGCGCACGATATACATAAGATACCCTTGGGTCAGCAAGTGTATTCATCAGACTGAGGGTGAAATTATTAGCCCTGTTGTAGTTGTCATTTTCATTGCCATTGATAGCATTGAACATGTGTGCACTATAGAAAGGATTCGGCCTGTCAGCAACATAGCCTGGTTGAACTTCTGCACTCAAACCATTTCCGAGGTAGCCCGATCCTTCCGTGTTGATCTTCGCGATCTCGGCAGCAGGACTGAACGTGCTTGTACCCGTGGTGTGAATGAGCATCTTCAGTTTGACGGTATTGACAAATTTTGCCCATTTAACCTTGTCTCCAAAAAACATGATATCCCTTTTGAGGATGTTGGTGTTCTTGTTAACATCAGCCGCTTTAATCAAAGCCAAACCAGCATCCAACTGGGCATATAATGCCTTGTACACATCTTCTCCTTTGTCGTATGTAGGGCGGATGTTACCAACAAGATCAAAAGCCTTTGAATAGGGAACATTGTTATAGAGATCCACCAAATTGATCATTTCATAGGCACCAAGTACTTTGGCAATTCCTTCATAATAGGTCCAACCCAATTCCTTGGATTTCTTCTCAATTGCTTTGTATTGACCTGCGGTGTAGTAAACACCTTCAAAAATGCCGGCTCCAAAATCATTGGTGATGTTGTAGCTCATTTCGACGGTAGAACGAGAATAAGAACCTGCAGCACTCCAATAACCCAGCCAGCGTGCCATAAAATCCCAGCTGCTTGCATTGCGGGCAGCAGTGGTTGTGATTTGGGGGGCAAGAGCGAGATCGGGAGTGATAAGCGACTCAGTGGCCGAATTAGGATTCGTATTGATGTTCAGGTAATCTTTCTTACAGCCGGTCAGGATCAATCCTGCAAAGGCTGCGATCATTATATATTTTGTTTTAAACATGGTTGTGGTTTTACGTGTGATTGTATTAGAAACGCAGGTTAACGTTAAAACCATAGATCCTTGAAGGAGGAAGCTGGCCAGTTCCGTTTACACCCAATGCATTTCCTGTGGTGTTCGCAAACTCAGGGTCAGACCATTCGTTCGTTTTAGGCAGAAACATGAGCAAGTTCCTACCAACCAAACCAATTGAAACTCCTTTGATGAATCTTGCGCTCTTGATCAGTGATGATGGCAAATCGTAAGAAAGGGCAAGTTCCCTGATTTTCCAGGCCGCAGCGCTGGTCAAATAGTTGGATTGAATTCCTCTGTTGGTTGCAGACGCTTCAAAGAAACCGTAGCCACCTGCACGAACAAGTACATCGGTGTTTTGTACATATTTACCACTTGCATCAGCATACACCGAGTTTGGAACCACAAAGCGCATACGGCCATTTGTAGCACTGCGAATAGATATACCCGTGAAATCCATGTCTGGACCTGCTCCGTTGTACACCTGATGACCAGCCCTGTAATCTGCGGTAACTGTCAGGCTTAAACCTCTCCACTCAAACGAAGGCGTAACACCGAGGATGTATTTGGGCATTGTCCTTCCAAACATTGTAACGATAGGATTTTGAGAAGGAAGGCCTGTTGTTGCATTTACAATCACTTTTCCTTCTGGAGAGCGGATGTAATCTGTCAATTTGAACATAAAGGCAGGATAGCCCGTAATAGCAAAGTTAGAATTACCGATACCCACTTCGGGCAACCCTTCATATACTGAGTTTACCTTGCTGTCTTGCAATGTAAAGTTTCCTTTGAAGTTGAACCTGAATTCACCAAGATCAACTACCGGCGTAAGGCGAAGATCAAACTCCAACCCTTTGTTGGTAAAGTCAGCAGCGTTTACCAATGAAGAAGAATAACCAGTAGAACGGCTCAACTGGATGCTAAGGATCTGGTTAGTATTGTCTTGGACATAGGCAGTTGCTTCAATGCTTACCCTGTTTTTGAACAAGGACAATTCGAAACCAACTTCTTTTGACAATACAAACTCAGGTTTGATACCAGGATTGTTTACGCTTGAGCTGGCTTGGAAACCAGGTAAACTTCCATAGGGGAAACCGCCAGCAACACCATAAGTAGGCTCAAGTGAGTAAGCACCAAGGTTTACGTTACCTGACTGGGAAACCGATCCCCTTAATTTTAAATAAGAAATTACATCGCTGTTTTTGATGGCCTTGATGGCATCGCTCAGTACAACTGAAGCAGAAGCTCCGGGATAAAAGAAAGATCTTCCAGTGATGGGCAAACGGGAATCCCAGTCGTTGCGACCAGTTACCTCCAAGAAAGCCCAGTTGTCATATCCAACCGATGCTTTTCCAAATACACCCATGAGCTTGGTTTCAGAGAAGCTTGCGCTTGCGCCTGGTTCACCCGTTCTGTTGGATATATTGAAAAGTGTCGGGATAATCAGGTTGCTACCAGAAACACTAACCGATTTGGAGAATGTTTCACGGTAAGATTGACCAATCAAACCATCAACAGAGATCTTTCCAAAGTCTTTTTGACCAGCAAGGAAGGCCTCTGAGGTAATTCTTGTTCCTATGCTCTGTCCATCAGAAACGCTGGCAAAAACATCATTCACAGAATTGTACTTACCTGATGTTTTTGCAAAGGGAGAGTATGTAAAGGCCTCAGATGTACTCCGTGAATAACTTGAACCGACTGTTGTACCCAAACGGTAAGTGGCAGTCAACCAAGGAAGAATTTTATAGTTCAGGGTTGAAGTACCGATAAGGTCATGGGTAGTTCCCGTTGAACGAGCCCTGTCCAAAATGTAATAAGGATTGCTGGCATAATCATTGAAATAATCATTAGGAGTAGACCATTCATCCGTTCTCCAATTCTTATAACTTGTCAAAGGAATATTCTGGGCAGTATTGAATACTTCATAATACGCGCCGTTAGAAGCCACGTCGTATTGAGACTTGGTATACGTAATGGTGAAGTCAGCATTGAACTTGCCGAACTCTTTGGCAGACTTGAAGCTGAAGGTTGTCCTTCTGTTCTTGTCGCCGGCCAATGTACCAGAGATGGTTGCATCCTGAAAAGAAAGGTAAAAATCCTTGGCAGACATGGAAATATCACTTTGTGAAGTGATGCCAGTCTCAAAGTATTTCATTTTTTCACCTGGAAGTGCTGAATAAGGAATCTTCTGTATCTCTCCTTTTGCATTTGGACGACCCAATTCCCTTATTGAACCATCAAACTCATCACCATATTGTTGGTTTTCAACGGGATCAAAAACCCCAATACCGTTTGCGTCAATAGCTGAACCTTGTCCAAACTGTGTTTGGAACTCAGGAAGAAAAGCGATTTGCTCAAACTGGGTAGAATTGCTTATGTTGATGACAGGATTTCCACTTTTGGTTCCCCTTTTGGTTTTAACAAGGATAACCCCATTAACACCATCCGGTCCATACAAAGAAGCCGCAGATGCACCTTTAAGGATACTGATATCATCAACATCGTTGGGGTTCAAGCGGTTTAGGAATCCAAGCGCTACAGGTACTCCATCAATAACCAACAAAGGCTGGTTGTTTCCCGTCAGTGAACGGATACCACGAAGGGTAATCCTTGTATCGGCAAATACACCATTGTTTACAGTGGAAATGTTCAAACCGGAAACTTTACCGGTAAGACCATTTTGGATGTTAACCGCCTTGGCTGTAGTGATATCCTTGCCGGAAACCTTTGCAACAGAATAACCAAGCTGCCTTGGTTGCTTCTGGATACCGAGTGCCGTTACAACTACTTCCTGCATCTGGCCTTCGCTTGTGGCCAAGATTACAGTTGTGGTGTTTCCAGCAACAGCAACAACTTTACCAGTGAATCCTGTAGCGGAAACACTGAGTTGTCCTTTTTCCTTGATCGAAATCTTAAAATTACCGTTAGCATCCGCTTTTACGGCGTTTTGCGTTCCCATTTCCGTAACCGTTGCAAAGGGAACTGATTCTCCCTTGTCATTTTTGATCACGCCGGAAACGGTTCTTGTCTGGGCGAAAACTGTCATGCCAAACAGCAGACAGATCACCAGCATAGAGGCCAATTTTCTCATGTACCGAGTTTTATGGTTATTAAATAGTTGATAAACACACCAATTGTGTGTAGTTATCAACACAATATTAATATTTTTTATCAAATTGTTAAAATTTTCCTAAGAATAGATGAAATATTCAATAATAAGGTAAAAAAAAGGGAGAATTTAGATTTTATTCTATATTCCCCCCTTTAACTATATAATATCTATAGAAACTGGTAAGCCTATATGTATTGGTTGATGATGTTTTCCAACCACTCTTGGCGACCAGAGGTCATTTTGGGCTCACCGGCCTTGAATGCAAAATTCCTTAAATCCTCCAGGCTGAGCTTTCCTTCCTCAAACAATTTGCCTTCTCCTGCGTCAAAGGAAGCATACCGGTTTTTGCGGAATTCACTATAAGGGGATTTTTGCAGGATATTGTCCGCCACAACCAAGGCCCTTGCAAAAGCATCCATTCCGCCAATATGGGCATGGAAAATATCCTCCATGTCTGTAGAATTCCTCCTGGTCTTGGCATCAAAATTAACACCACCCCCTGCAAATCCTTTTGCTTCGAGGATGATCAACATTGACTCCACCAGTTCATTCAGGTGCATGGGAAACTGGTCCGTATCCCATCCATTCTGGGAATCGCCCCTGTTGGCATCGATGCTGCCCAACATGCCAGCGTCTACAGCAGTCTGCAGTTCGTGCTGGAAAGTATGTCCGGCAAGGGTGGCATGGTTAACTTCAATGTTCAATTTGAAATCATCTTGTAAGCCATACCTGTTCAGGAAACCAATAACGGTGGCTGAATCATAATCGTATTGGTGCTTGGTGGGTTCGCAGGGCTTGGGTTCAATGAAGAACGTCCCTTTGAAACCATTCTTTCGCGCATAGTCTTTTGCCGTATGAAGGAACCTTGCCAGGTGCTCCTGCTCCCGCTTCATGTCTGTATTCAGCAAGGTCATATAGCCTTCCCTACCGCCCCAGAATACATAGTTTTCTCCACCCAAACGGATGGTGGCATCCAGTGCATTCTTTACCTGCGTTGCCGCATGGGCCAATACATTGAAATCAGGATTGGTGCTGGCGCCATTCATGTAACGGGGGTTGGAAAATACATTGGCTGTACCCCAAAGCAGCTTCACACCACTCGCTTTTTGCTTCAGGTCTGCATAATCAACAATGGCAGACAGGTTGCTTTCATATTCAGCAAGATTGGCGCCTTCATCAACCAAATCAATGTCGTGGAAACAATAATAAGGAACCCCAAGCTTGGTGATGAACTCAAACGCAGCATCCATCTTCTCCTTGGCCCTGTCAACAGCATTGGATGCAGTATCCCATGCAAATTGTTTGGTGCCAGGTCCGAATGGATCAGCACCGGTATTGCAGAAACTATGCCAATAGGCTACAGCAAAACGGAAATGTTCTTTCATTGACTTTCCTGCGATGACCTGGTTTTCATTGTACCATTTGTAGGCCAATGGATTGTCTGACCCGACCCCTTCAAAGTTTATTTTACCAATTCCGGGGAAAAATTCCTTGTTGCCCAATGTTACAGACATACGATTTGTGTTTTTAAAATTTTATAATGATAAAGATAGAGCTGTTCTTTTAAAATGAGATTGATCGCAGGTTTAAAATTGAAGGCTATTTAACCAATTGCCATACGCATCTTTGTATTGTGCAGTCAATGCAGCTTTGGGTTCGACCCTTCCCAAAACCTTCAATCCTTGAAATGCTTCCTTTGTGTCCTTGAAAATTCCTGATCCCAGGCCTGCCCCTCTTGCTGCCCCTTGGGCGCCATCGGTATTGACAAGCTCAATGGTTGCACCAGTAGTATTGGCAAATGCTTCAGTAAAAATATCACTCTGGAACATGTTGGCTTTTCCTGCCCTGACGGTATTGATGTTAAGCCCCATTTTCACCATGATTTCAATACCGTAGAAAAGGGAAAAAACAATCCCCTCCTGTGAAGCCCTTGCCAGGTGGGCATTGTTGTGGCGGTTGAAATGCAGGTTCTTGATCATGGAGCCTGGATCCCTGTTTTCCAGCACCCGCTCTGCCCCATTTCCGAAAGGATAACAAAGCAACCCTTCAGACCCCACAGGAACAGCAGATGCCAGCCTGTTCATTTCAGGATAAGAATGGCCACTGAATACATTTTTCTGCAACCAACTGTTGAGGATCCCTGTACCATTGATACAGAGCAATACACCATATCTTTTTTCTGCTGCGGTATGGTTGACATGAACGAAGGTATTGACCCTTGATTGAGGATCATAGGAGGGTTGATCGATGACCCCATACACAACGCCTGAAGTACCTGCCGTTGCTGCTATTTCACCAGGCTCTAATACATTCAAAGAAAAGGCATTGTTGGGCTGGTCTCCCGCCCTGTATGACACAGGAACATTGGCTGAAATCCCCAATGCTTCAGCCGCCTGAGGCGTCACAAAACCCTGCTCTCCAAACTGAGAGACGGTTGAACAAAGCAAGCTTTCATTGATGCCATAATGCTTTAGCAAATCATGGGAAATGGTCTCATTTTTGGCATCCCACAAGATGCCTTCGGAAAGACCGGAAACAGTTGTTTTCATTTCACCCGTGATGCGAAAAGCAATATAATCTCCAGGCAACATGATCTTGTGAATCCTTGCATAGGTTTCTGGCCTGTTGTCCTTTACCCATTTCAATTTTGAGGCAGTAAGATTGCCAGGAGAATTCAAATAATGCGCAAGACAAAATTCCTCGCCCAAAGATTTGAAGGCAGCGTTACCGGTTTCAACAGCACGGCTATCGCACCAAATGATGGAAGGCATCACCGGTACCCCATCCCGATCCACTGCCACCAGGCCATGCATCTGGTAGGATATGCCAATGGCTGCAATTTCATCTTTATCAAAGGCATATTCATTGGCCAATAGGCTCATGGCATTGCAGAGTTCATCCCACCAAAGATTGGGATCCTGTTCAGCAAATCCCTTTTCAGGAGAAACAATTTTCATCTCCGATGAAGGAGAAAATGCAGAAGCAACACATTCACCACTATCAATGGCTACCAAGGCACATTTTACTGATGATGACCCAATATCTACTCCCAATAAATACTTCATTGTTTTATTTTTTTATCCTGACGCTGATCGGGTAAAATTTCAAACCAAGCGACCTAAGAAATTATTTGATGGTTGAAAAACGATAAATGGTCTGGCTTTTCCAGGTTTCTCCCGGTTTCAACAAAGTTGTTGGAAACGAAGGCTGGTTGGGGGAATCAGGAAAATGTTGTGTTTCCAAGCAGAACGCAGTCCTGTATTGATACGCTATACCCCTTCCTTTTTCTTTGCCACTCAAGAAATTACCTGTGTAAAACTGGACACCAGGTTCTGTGGTAAAAACTTCCATTTTTCTGCCAGATGTTTTCTCGGTTACTACCACCGCAGGTGTTTTGTTATCATTTGCATTGAACACAAAATTATGGTCATACCCCAGGCCGTAAATCAATTGCTGCTCATTGGCTGCGATGTCCTTCCCTATTGGCTTTGCTGTAGTAAAATCAAAAGCTGTTCCTGCTACTTCCTTCAATTCTCCAGTTGGTATCAAGGTACTGTCTACAGGCGTAAACCTGGATGCATTGATCATCATGTCATGATCGAGAATGGTCTTGGAAGGATCACCCGTCAGGTTGAAATACGCATGGTTGGTTACATTGACAAGGGTGGGTTTATCTGTTGTGGCAGCATAGTCAATGACCAGGCTGTTGTCCTCCCGCAGGGAATAAATAACGGTAAGGTTCATTTCACCCGGATACCCATTTTCACCATCTTTTATTTTGATGGAAAAACTGATCGCATCATTCATCTGCTTCGCATCCCAGACCTGTTTATCAATGCTATTGACGCCACCATGAAGGGAGTTTACACCGTTGTTTTGAGGTGCTGAAAATGACTGGCCATCAATGCTAAATTTTCCTTTGGCGATGCGGTTGGCATAGCGCCCTACAATACACCCAAAATAAGATTTACCGGCAAAAAGATCCTTGGCACTGTCGTATCCCAAAACAACATTTTCCATCTTTCCTTTTTTGTTGGGAACCTGGATGCTCAAAATGGTTGCCCCGTAGTTTGAAAAAGCCACAGACATCCCCTCCTTGTTCGACAACCTGAACATCTGCACTTTTTTCCCATCGAGGGTGTCTGTAAAAGCCTTTTCCATTTCCATATCAGTTTTGGTTTTATTGTTTTTTTCTGGCTCAATCACACAGGAGGAGAAGCCAAGAAGAAGCATTTGCACAATGACAAGCAATTTTTTCATTTTATTCGTTTAAAGGTCAGCCAGGATTGTCTGGAAATGCAATATAATATTTTGCTGCGAATCAACCCTCCT
>Ga0102921_1000566_pt1 | contig 12826 bp, 5 predicted proteins | sample Colrivmeta156802_FD_78205 | JGI IMG/M metagenome (GOLD analysis project Ga0102921, IMG submission 78205) | Estuarine microbial communities from the Columbia River estuary - metaG 1568-02 | ecosystem: Environmental > Aquatic > Marine > Intertidal zone > Estuary | place: USA: Columbia River Estuary...
AGCGTCGTTCTGCCCAGCACTCTGGGAATTGATCCGCTGCGCTCACGAAGGCCCGAAAATCAGGAGCAACCCATCTCCATGATCTACGGCTTCGTCTACGTGACCGACCGTGAGGAAGGGTTGGTCAGTGTGATGGCGGGAACGCTGCTGGATGGCGACCCGGCGAACAATTTTTTCACGGAAGCCGACGTGGTGCGGTTCAATCCGGGAGGGCAATTGAATGGCGCGTCCCACGCTTACATGGCCGGCCACCGGCTTTACGTGGTCTGCTCCGCCGGTCTGGTCGTGGTCGATATCAAGGATCCGCGCCAGCCTCGTATCGTCGGCCGCTCTCCCCAAGGCGCCTTGGATCGCCCGCGCCAGATTGCCGTGCAGCATCTGCACGCCTTCGTGACCGACGCGGAGGGGGTCAAGGTCTTCGACCTGTCCGATCCCGTGAACCCTCGGCCGCTGCCCGGGGCGACGATCGCCCTCTGGAACGCCCAGGGAGTCTATGCCGCCCGCACCTACCTTTACGTCGCGGCGGGAAGCGAGGGACTCGCGATCATCGACATCAAGAACCCGGCCGCACCCGCCTTACGCGAGAAATTCACCGCGGGTGGGGCGTTGAATGACACCCGTGCGGTCCAGATTGGATCCATCAACGCCTCGATGTTCGCCCTCGTCGCCGACGGAAAAAACGGCCTCCGGGTCATTCAGATGATTTCCCCGGAAAACGTTCCGGGACACATGGGCTTCAGTCCTCCTCCTGCGCCGAAACTCATCGCCACTTACCCGACGGCGCACGAGGCGTTGGCCGTGAGCCGAGGTCTCGATCGCGATCGCATCGTTGATGAGACCGGTAATCAGACGGTGGTCTTTGGTCGTCGCGGCAGCCGGCCTTTCAATGAGGAGGAGATGGCGGGGTTCCTTCGCCGGGAAGATCAGTCGCTTTACCGGGTCGAGGATGTGTTCGTGCGGGATGGTCGGTTGGAAACGAAGTCGGGTAAGCCCCTGAATCCGACCGAAGTCCCCGAGAAAAAGCCGGAGCCGGCGGTTGATCGGCCCCGGCGTGAGCGACTCGAGCGGCGATCTGCTGGCGGATAGGCGAAGGCAAGTTGCCGCGGGTGATGCAGGGCCCTGGGCTCAGTATGCTGGACATCCCAGTCCAAACTGCCGCTCGGATTCAGTAGGGCGATGGGCTAAGCTGTCAGCCTTCCGTCTTCCGGCGGCGATTGATTGAAGGCACAGGAGGTTTCACATTTGGTCCGGGCTGCGCCGCAACCATCGCATGGCAGGTCCGGCCTGCCTGCTTGCGGTCTAGGTGAGAGAGGCGATAATGGAATGTGATTCGGCTAGGAAGCGTCTCGGCGTTGTGCAATTCGCAACCGTCCATTGCGCATGCGGGCGTCTTCTCTCGTGCCTATGGGTTTTCCTCCGTCGATCTCTTCTAGCCGATCTACTTAGGGACTTAGTACGACTATCGATTCCGCGAAAATAGCCGGTAAAGTTTTGGCTTTGGTGTCGGGCGACGCCGCTTTGGCTCGCCTTTCGGCTTGCGGCGACTGGTGACCGCCGGCTTGTTCGAGGGCCCGATTAGGGCGCGGTAGCCAAGTGGTAAGGCCGAGGTCTGCAAAACCTCTATGCGCCGGTTCGATTCCGGCCCGCGCCTCCAATGTTTTGGGTTTCGGGCACAGGGGCGGTTGAGTTTGGGGTGGGCGCGACGTAACCCGAACTTGACGCGGCTGCTGCCGGGCGGTGTCGATCGTGACATGGCAGAAACCCTCCTGTGGCGCGCGCTGGCGTCGGGCCTCGTGCTTGGGGCGGCGCTGGCGGCGACGGCCGGTTGCCAGCGGGCCCCGGGTGTGACGCAAGCGGCGGACGCGGGCGCGAGGATCTACCGCGAGAAATGCGCGGGTTGCCATGGCGCGAAGGGGGAGGGGGTGGACGACAAATACGCCGCTGCGCTGACCGGCGAATGGTCGTTGGCGCGGCTCACCCGATACACGGCGCTGAACATGCCCGATGACGCGCCGGAGACCTTGTCACCCGCGGAGGCGCACGCGGTTTCGGCGTATGTCTTCGATGCCTTCTACTCCCCGGCCGCGCAGGCGAAGTCGCGCCCGGCCCGCGTCGAGCTCGCGCGCCTGACCAACCGCCAATACGCCGTCACGGTCGCCGATCTGCTGGGTGGGTTCGCGCCGGCTCCGGCGGGCGAAGGCGAGGATTCCTCCGGCCTGGCGGCAACCTACTACAGCGTCGCGCAGCGCGGACGGTTCGACCCGGCTAAGATCGCGTACCGCGGCACCGACGCGGTGGTTGATTTCGTCTTCCCTGAGAACGGCGATCTCCGCGCGCGGCTCGCCTTGCCGCCGCTCGATCGTCCCCCGACGCCCAACTCCACCGCGCCGGCGGGCTTCTCCGCGCAGTGGCGCGGATCCATCCTGGCCGAGGAGACCGGCGACCACGAATTCGTGATCCGCACGCCCAACAGCGTCCGCGTCTGGATCAACACGGAGTCCGAGCCGCGCGGCGCCGCCGAACCCACGCTGGACATCAACGTTTCCACGCCGGCCAGCCCGGACCACCGGGTGACGGTGCGCCTCCTGGGCGGTCGGCGTTACCCTATCGCGATCGACTGGTGGGCCCTGCCGGAAAAGACGGGCTCCCCGGTGGTGCCGGCGATCGCGCTGCGCTGGAAGCCGCCGCACGGGAGCGAGCGCCCGGTGCCCGCGCGCAACCTATCGACGGCGAGGCCCGCGCCCGTGTTTGTCCTCACCACGCGATTTCCCGCGGACGACAGCAGCGAAGGTTACGAGCGGGGCGTTTCCGTGGCGAAGGCCTGGGACGAGGCGACGACGAACGCAGCCTTCGAGGTCGCGCAGCAGGTCGTGAGGCGCGCCGACCGCCTGGCGGGCACGCGGCGCGACGATCCGGAACGGCCGGCCCGGATCGAGGCCTTCGCCGCTCGCTTCGTGGGCGCCGCGTTCCGGCGTCCGCTCACGCCCGCCGAGGAAGGGCGCGAGGTGACGGCGCTTTTCCGCGCCGCGCCCGACGTTGAGACCGGGCTCCGGCGAGTGGTGCTGCTGGCGTTGAAGTCCCCGCATTTCCTTTACCCCGACCTGCCGGTGGCGGCCGCGGGTGATCGGCGGCGCGCGGCGCGCCTGTCCTTCGCGCTCTGGGATTCCGCGCCGGACGCCGAGCTGGCGCGCGCCGCGGCGGAGGGCCGGCTGCGCACGAGTGGGGAGGTGGCCGCGCAGGCGGCGCGCCTGCTGGGGGACGCGCGGGCGCGGGCCAAGGTGCGCGAGTTCTTCCACCACTGGCTGCAACTTCGCTTCGTCGAAGATCTGGGCAAGGACGCGGGGCTGTTCCCCGATTTCACGCCGGAACTGATCGACGACCTGCGCGCGTCGCTCGACCGGTTTGTCGACGAAGTCGTGTGGGGAGGGAGCTCCGATTTCCGCGAGCTGCTGCGGGCGGACTACCTCTTCGCCAACGAACGCCTCGCGGGATTCTATGGCCTGCCGGCGCCGGCGGATGCGGCGGCTCCCGGGGAATTCGCGCGGGTCATCGCGCCGGCGGGCCAGCGCGCGGGGGTGCTGACCCACCCGTACCTGCTCGCGGCGCTCTCTTACAAGGCGACGAGCTCGCCGATCCACCGGGGTGTTTTCCTGACGCGGAGCATCGTGGGCCGAGGGCTGAGGCCGCCGCCGGTGGCGCAGGCCTTCGACGAGACCTCGTTCGAGCACGGCCTGACGATGCGGGAGAAGGTCACGAAGCTGACGCGCTCGGAGAATTGCCAGGGATGCCATGCGGTGATCAACCCGCTCGGCTTCAGTCTGGAGCACTTCGACGCCGTCGGCCGCTTCCGCGCGACGGATGCGGGCCGGCCCGTGGACGCCGCCAGCGATTACGCCGACGAGGAGGGGGAGGTGGTGCGCCTCGCGGGCGCGCGCGACGTCGCCGAGTTCGCTATCGCCAGCGCGCGCGCCAACCGCAGCTTCATCGAGCAGCTCTTCCAGCATCTGGTGAAGCAGTCGCCCCGCGCCTACGGACCCGACACCACCGCGCGCCTGCGGGATTCTTTCGTCGCTTCGGGCTACAATCTCCGCCAACTGATGGCCGACATCGCGACGCTCGCCGCGCTCCAAGGCGACGAGCCGCCGCGGGTAGCCGCCGTCGACAACCCCCGAGCCCCATGAACCCGCTCCACCGCCGCGAATTCCTCCGCCGGGCCGGCCTTTCCGCGGCCGTGCTGCCGTTCATCACCGGACTGCCCAGCCTCTCGCTCGCCGCACCCGCGCGGCCGCGGCAGCGGCTGGTCGTGGTATTTTCGCCCAACGGCACGATCCCCTCCGAGTTCTGGCCGGACGAGACCGGGCGTGATTTCGCGCTCAAGCGGATCCTTGCGCCGCTGGCGCCGCACCGTGAACGGCTGCTGACGCTGCAGGGCGTCTCCAATCGTATCCGCGGGGACGGCGACGGCCACATGCGCGGCATGAGCTGCCTGCTCACGGCGATCGAGCTGTTGCCCGGCAACATCATGGGCGGCTCCGGCCAGCCCGCCGGCTGGGCCAGCGGCATCTCGATCGACCAGGAGATCCGGAACTTTTTCCAGTCCAGGGAGAACACCCGCACGCGTTTCGGATCCCTGGAGTTCGGGGTGGGCGTGCAGGATCGGGCGGATCCGTGGACGCGGATGTCCTATGCGGGTGCGGGCAAGCCGGTGGCGCCGATCTCCGACCCGTACCAGATGTACGAGAAGCTCTACGGGCGCACCAAGGACCGGGAGAGTCTGCGCAGCGTGCTCGACCCCCTGCGGGGCGAGCTCTCCCGGGTGCGCGGCCTCGTGGGCGCGGAGGACCGGCGGATGCTCGAGGAGCACGAGACGCTCGTGCGCCAGCTGGAGCGGGAGTTGGCCGATGGCATCGGCGCGGACTTCCGCCTCGCGCCGCCCGAGCTCGAGCGCGGCGTCGCCGCCGACCAGAACGACCAGGTGCCGCGGCTCAGCCGGATGCAGATCGACCTGCTGGTGAACTCCCTGGCGAACGACATGGCCCGCGTCGCGACGCTGCAGTACACAAAGTCGGTCGGTGGCGCGCGCATGAGCTGGCTCGGGATTTCCGACGGGCACCATGGCCTTTCGCACGAGCCGGACAGCGACGCCGCCGCCCGGGAGAAGCTCATCAAGATCAACGAGTGGTTCGCCGGCGAAGTGCGCTACCTCGCCGATCGCCTCGCCGCGACGCCCGAGCCCGGCGGCGGGGGATCGATGCTAGACCACACGCTCATCGTGTGGACCAACGAGCTCGGCAAAGGCAACAGCCACACGCTCGACAACATCCCGTTCGTGATGCTGGGCGGCGGCTTTGGCTTCGGGATGGGCCGCGCGCTGAAATTCGAAAAAGTCCCGCATAACCGTCTGCACCTCGCGCTTGCGCACGCCGTCGGGCACCGCATCGAGATCTTCGGCAAGGCCGATCTCTGCGCCGAGGGACCGCTGGTGCTGGGCTGACGGGGCGGGACCGAGGAAGGGCGGGAGGCGGGACGGGGATTGTGCCCGGCCGCCGAGTAACCGGCTACAGGTCGAAGGTCGCGTTCAGGATGAACTGGCGGGGATCGACGATGCGGTAGGCGTTGGGCGTGCCGTCCGGAAACGCGCTGACGGGCTGCAGCCGGCCGCTTTCCTGCACGTTGCGCACATTCAACTGCAGCGTGGCGTTCCACCGCCCCCAGACCTTGAGGCGGTAGCTTGTGAACAGGTCCACGTAGGCGCGTGCGGCGTCATAGACGGGGCGATTCGGATCCAGCGCCGTGATGATCGCCGGGAGCTGCTCCACCCCGTAATAGCCGATGGCCCCGCGATCCTCCCAGCGGACCGCGCCGCCCACGGTCAGGCGCTTCAGCCACGCGCGGTCCGTTCCCAGCCCGGCGAGCCGGTAGCTTGTGCTGAGGTTGAACCGGTAGGGCCGGATCTGCGGCCGGCTCTTCCCTTGGTTCGCCACGGCCACGTCGTACGGCGTCTTCACGCTGCTGGCGAAGAACTGCGCGGGCGAATTGCTGCCGTTGTAGCGCTCCGTCCACCACGGGCGGTTGATCTCGGGGTCGACGATGCTGGTCCACACCGGCAGCCGCTCCGTGATCCAGCGCGTCACGGCGGGTGACATCTTGGAGTCGATCGACTCCTGTTTGGTCAGGTTGAACTTCGCCGTCCAGAACGGCGTCGGGTTCCAGTTAACCTCGATCTCGATGCCCTTCGCGGTGATGTCCTGCGTCTCGGACACGAGCTCGTTCTGTTCCTGGCGGGTCTCCGGCCGGGTGAAGTGGGCGATGTCGAGCTTCGTGAGCCGCACGACCTCCTGGAGGATCTGCTCGTTGGTGAGGGTGCGGCCCTGCGCGGCGGCGGCGTTGGTCACCCACGACTGGGCTCGCGTCGCGAGGTTGAAGAACTGGTTGCCGTTGGGTGAGTCGAAATCGAGGTTCCGGATGCGCTGCGCGATGATCCGCATGCTCCCGTTGCGCGAGTCGATCTGCGTCGTCTCGTACGCGTTGGCCCGCAGTACCAGCTTCCCGCCGGCGAGATTCAGCGAGAAACCGTAGTCGCGGCCGTGCCCGGTGGGATCCGGCAGGGGGCCGAGGTACAGCCCGACCGCGTAACCCTGCGGCTGGAAGCTGTTCGACTGGTTGTAGTGGAAGTTGAGCCATCGCGCCGCCTTCGCCACCACGCCGGCCGTGCTGGTGCTGCCGCCCGCCCGCACCCAGTCCGCGGGGTTGAGGTTGAACGTCGAGGGATAGTCGAGCACGACCGAGCCGTCCGGCAGGGCGCGGAAGAGCGGCGTGCCGCGCTGCCGCTGGCTGCGCTCATCCTTCCGGTAGCCGAGGGTGGTGATCACGCGGTCGCCCAGCAGGTGGCTCTGCAGCACCGCGCCCCGCGTCCGCAGCAGGGTGCGGTCCCACGTGGTAGTGGAGTCGAACCAGTAGTCCGGCGCGAGCTGCGCCTGCTCGGTGACGAAGTTCGGCGTCGCCGCCGGCGTCCCCGGGTTGATCCAGCCGCCCCAGCGGTACGGATAGGTTCCGGGCTGGAAGTCCCGCGGTGCGCGGTCGGCGTTGTGGCCGACGTTGTCGCCCACGTAGTACCGGTAATAGGTGTAGGCGACATTGAGGGGGGTGAAGTTGGACGAGGTTCCGGTGCGGGCCGGCTTCCACGGGTGCGTCGAGACGAGCAGGTCGCGCCAGATCGTGCCGCGCGACCGGTTCAGCTTGTACTCGCCGTACCCCAGCACCTGCTGCAACCCCAGCCACCGCAGCAGCCCGGGCTCCTTCCGGAGGTCCAGCCGGTAGGCGAGCTGTCCCCGGAAGGTCTCCCGTTCCGACGGCCCGCCGGAGATGCCCTTGGAGTTCCAGAAGCCGATGTAAGGGCGTTGGAAGAAGGGGTTCGGGCTGCCATCCGGCAGGCGCTCGTTGGCGTCGATGTGGAGGAACCCCGTCGCGCCCGAGCTCCCGGCCGTGCCGTAGAGGCTGCGGTTGTCGCGCCGCGAGGCCTCGCGGAAATAGCCCGCCTGCAGCGCCAGCTGCTGCCGCGACGTCTCGAGCAGGACCTGCTCCACCTGCAGGTGCGTCATCAGCGTCGTCTCGTTCAGGCGGTTCATCGCCGCCAGGTTCACGTGCCTCCAGTCGTAGATCGCCGTGCTCGTCACCGAGGGGTCGCTGGAGAAGAGCGGCTGCGTCGCCCGGATCTGCTCCGGGGTGGTGTTGACGAGAACGATGTTCTGGTTGCGCCCCTCCGGCGACGCCGTGCTGCTTGTTCGCCCGGGTCCCCAGTAACCGATGCGGCCGTCGGTATCGATGAAGAGCGCGGATTGGTCGCGGAGGCTCGCGCTGGTGAAGTAGGCGGGGAGGGTGCTCGCGGTGAAGGCGCCGGGCACCGGCACCCCGTTGATGCGAGCGGTGGTCGTCACCGGGTCCCAGGTGGGCCGGCCCGCCTTGAGCCACCCGGTGATCGCGTCGCGGGGCGGGGTGGTGTTGGGCCGGTTGCCGTCGATGTGGTAGTAGAAGTGCGAGGCGGTGAGCGTGGTCCCCCGGAACGGCTGGTAGCGTACCATCGCGTTCAAGCGGCGGGTGTCGGTGCCGGAAGGCTTCCGTACGTATCCGTCACGCTGGTACACCGCGCTGGCGCGGAAGGCGAGGACGTTGGGCCGGAGGACGCGGTTGAGGTCGAGGCTGGTGCGGCCGCCGTCGTAGCTGTCGAAACGCACTGCGATCTGGGTGCGGTCGCGGCTGGTGTTGGCGGAAGCGGGCGCCATGTTCACCGTGCCGGACGCGTTCCCCAGGCCGAACACGGTGGAATTGGGTCCGCGGCTGATCTCGACGGCGTCGAGCACCGAAGGATCCAGCGGCATGCGGCCGCTGGTCTCGAAGTTGGCGAAGGAGATGTTCGCGGAGCCGACGCCCCGCACACGGTTGGAGCCGTTCGGGTTGAGCGAGTTGTCGGTCGGGCTGCCGTTGCGGTCGACCGCGAACTCCGTGTAGGTCCCGATCCCCTCGGTGCCGGCCTCGTACAGGAAGATGTCGTTGATATCGAGGAGCGCGAAATCGGCCATCTGCTCCTTGGTGATGACGGTGATCGAGGACGCGAGGTCCTCGACCCGAGAGTTGAGCCGCGTGCCCGACATGGTGTTCGACGCGTAATAGCCCCGGCCCGAGCCGGAGACCTCGAAGGGCGAGAGGACGACGGTGTCCCCGGCGCGGGGGGCGGTCGTCGTCCCCGCGGGGGACGGCGCGGCCGCGGGAGGCAGGCTGCCGTTTTCGCGTCGCGCGACGGAGGCGGGGTCCTCCGGCGGGGTCTGGGCGGGCAGAAGCGTGGCGAGCAGGGGTAGGAGCCACGCGTGCGCGGCAAGGCGGCGGCACGGCGGCAGGGCGCGTTCGTTGGGCATGGCGGGGTGGGGTGGGGGCTCTGGCGCTCGACCAGTTCGGCGCCGATCGTCTGAGACACCAGCGTGGCGATTCAGACAAGCCCGGACAAGGGTCTTCGTCGGAGAATCCCCGTTGGCCGCGATCCCGCCCGCAAAAGGTGAATCCTCGTCCTCGCGTCTCCGGAGGCTGGCACGACCAACGCATTTTCCCGGACCCACTCCTCATTCTCCGGTGCTCGACCATCCCTGCATCATGGCGGTGGCAGGGCATCCGCGAGACTCATGCCGATGCTGCGACGCAGCCGCTCCGAGCGTGTCCGGACCGCGCCAGCCTACCAGGGATCCGCTCCCCTGGCCGGCTAGAACGTGCCCTTCAGGCCGAAGTTCCAGTTCGCGCCGTACTCCTGGTAAAGGCGCAGGACGCGTTGGCGGCGTTCGGCGACGCCCGGCGGGGTGTCGAACCAGCGGAGTGGCTGGCCGGTGATGTTGCGGCCCTGCACGTAGAGCGAGATCTTCGGGGTGAGCCGCCAGTTCAGCGACGTGTCGAACTGCAGGACGGCCTCCCGAAAGCGGCCGTAGACCCCGTCGGCTCGCTCGTCGGTGAAGACGCCGCCGATCGATCCGTTGAACCGCCGGTAGGCGTAACCGAGACGGCCGGAAACGCGGTGCGGCGCGAGCCCGTTGCGCCTTTGGCTGGCGGTCGTGCGGGAGTACGAAAGGTTGACGCTCGTGCCGCGCAGCAGCTCCGGCAGGAACCCGAGGGTCTGTTGGTAGGAGAGCTCGAGGTTCCGGAAGCGGCGGGTCTCGACGCTGTTACGGGTGGTGCGGAAAACGTACGTCTGCAGGTCGGGATCCTCCTCGCCGAACTCCGATGCGGTGAAATCGAAGGTCTCCCGGAGATTTCGGATGTCGTTCTGGGAGACCTGCAGCGTGAGCTGACCGGGGGCGCGGTTGCCGAAATAGTAGGCGAGCCGCGCCTGGTAGTTCTTGGAGTACTCGGGCTGGAGCTCGGCGTTGGGCGCGTCGACGCGTTGGGCATCCTCCACCACGTTGTAGACACCGGTGAGGGAATCGATCGGCGGCCTCGAGATCGACTGGTTGAAGCCGGCCTGGAACTCGAGGTTCGGCGTGAAGCGGTATTTGCTCAGCACCGAGGGGAACGCGTTGAGATACTCGCTCGTCCGCGCGACTCGCGGCTGGCTGAAGAACTGGTACTCGATGCCGGGAATAGTTGTGGCCCGGCCGGCGGCGTTGACCGGAAAGCCCGCGGCGATGATCTCGCGGCGCAGGCGCGGATCATACTCCATGAAGCGGTTCTGCGTGCGCTCGAGGCGCACGCCGCCGCGCAGCGTCCAGCGCGACACCGGGCTGACGTCGAGCTGGCCGTAGCCGGCGGTGACCGTCTGCCGGAAGTTGCGGCGGTTGCCGATGAAGGCCGTGTAGTAGTTGTCGACCGTGGCGGCGCGGACGAAGTCCTGTGGCCGCGACTGAAACAGCTCGCCGATGCGCTTGCGGTCGGCGCGGGGCAGATGGCCGGTCACCCCGGCCGGACTGGTGAAGGTGAGGGCGTTCGTGGTGCCGGTCTCGAATGGATGGATCGCGATGAAACCGAGATTGGCCCAGTTGCCGTTGGTCGTGATCACGGGCAGACCGGTGGTCGCGTTATACCCTGTCAGGGTGTCGCCGCCCGGTCCGATGTAGCGCCAGAGCTGCCAGGGGGCGTAATTGTTGTTCTTGCGGTTTTCCTCCGTCCACTTGCCGCCGAACTTCAGCACCGCCGGCAGGCGGCCGAACAGCGGGAACGTCCACCTCGCGTTGGCCGAGGCGAGGTAGATCTCGGTGATCCAGCGGCTATTGGCGCTTTGCACCCGGGTGCCGCCGGTCCAGTTCCGCAGATCGAACGGGTCGGGGCCCGAGGTCTGCCGGACGCTCCACTCGTGGGAATCGGCGCGCGGCCGGGTCGCCGTCCAGTCGACCGGGATGGAGAGTGTCTCCGCCTGCGAGATGCCGCGCTCGAGCGAGACGTAGCTGTTGACGGCCCGCGAGTAATTGAACCCGCCGTCGACCGTCAGGGCGTCGAGCTTGTACTCGAACTTGGGCGAGACGGTGCGGGTGTAGTTTTCAGCCGCGGCGGTGCCGCCGCCGTTGTTGACGTTCGTGTTGGAGTTGGCGGCGACGAAGGTGAAGTTGCGGTTCCAGAACTCGCCCTCGACGTAGGTGTAGATCGCGCTGAGCGAGAGCACGAGGCGAGGCGTGGCCTTGAAATCCGACGCGATCGAGAAGGCGTCCTTCCAGATCATCTTCGGGCCGTCCTTGAAATCGAGCTGGCGGATCACGAGCGGCCGCGGGTCGGCGGCCATCGGGGTGCGGTTGTAGTCCTGGGAGAACGAGTATTGCTCCGTGTAGGAGTTGGCGCGGCTCGTGGTGAGGATCACGCCGAGGCGACGGTCGAGGAAGGTTTCGGAGTACTCCAGCTGGGCGTTGGGGCGCCATTTGTAGCGCTCGCGTTCCGCGGGGCCGGGCGTCTTGCGGAGCGTGAATTCCTCGGCGTTGAAGTTCAGGCTGAAGTTGTAGCCGAGAACGCGCCCGCGGCGGTCGAAGGCGCGCCGCGTCTTCATGTTGATGGTGCCGGACGGCGAGTCGGCGTCCGACTCGGCGCTGGTGGTGCGGCTGATCTCGATCGATTCGATACCGGTGATGAGGATGCTCTCGAAACTGGTCGCGCGCGAGGCGTCGCCGCCGCCGCGGTTGGAGTCGGCGCTGGCGGAACGCATGCCGTCAACCGTCACGCCCACGTACTGTCCGTCCATGCCGCCCAGCCGCGGACCGCGGGCCTCGGACTCCACGTAATCGATGTCGACCCCGGGCAGGTACTTCAGGAACTCCCCCATGTTGCCGTCGGTGATGTCGCCGAACACGTCCGAGGAGACGGAGGTCGTGATGTCCATGTTGCGCCGCTGGGCCTGCACGGCCTTGGCGTTACCCTCGCGCTCCGAGGAGACGGTGAAGGCCTGCAGTTGGACCTTGCCGTCCTTCACCGCGGTCGGCGTCGCGGCGGCGCTGGTGAGGTTGATCTCGCGCACGGCGGTCTGTCCCGCGACGACGGCGAAAGACTCCGTGGCCGGCGTGTAGCCGGAAAAGTTGACGGTTATCGAGGCGGGTCCGGGTACCACGCCGGGGAACGTGAAGGCGCCGTCGCTTTCCGTGAAGATGACCCGATCCGAGCCGTTGAGCCGCACTTCGGCGTTGCCGACGTACTCGCGCGAGGCGGGGTTGAAGACGCGTCCCTGCACCGTGCCGGTCGCGGCCTGCGCGAAGCCATCGGCGGCGGTGAGGGAGGCGAGCACGAAGGTCGCCAGGATGCGGACGGGCAGAAGGAGGCGGACGGCGGAAGTCACGGGGTAAGGGGATGCTTCGATGGGCGTAACTGGACAATGACCGGTTGGCAACCCGCCCACCTTCGCCGAGCCTGCGGCGGGCAGCCTCCGCAGGCTTTCTGCACCCTTTGCTGGCTGACGCCAGTCAGCCGGTGGATTTGGCCTGCCAGCCGCAGGCTCGGCGGGGGCTGGCGGAGAGGGGGGGATTCGAACCCCCGGTAGGTTTTTACGCCTACAACGCTTTAGCAAAGCGCCGCTTTCGGCCACTCAGCCACCTCTCCGGACAGTGCGGCGGAGCCAAACGCTGGTGCCTTAAAGTGCAAGGCGGATTTCCGCCTCAGTTTTGTTCCTCGTCCTCGTCGTCGTCCTCGTCGGGACGCTCCAGCTCGTCGCGGCACTCGGTGATGACACGCAGCCAGATCTCGCGGAGGTCGAAGAGACGTGCCCGCGCTTCCTCGCTCCAGACGGCCGCGGACCGATGGCGGCAGGTGTCGTCGTCGGCAAGCGTGGCCAGCGAGTTGTTGAGCGCTCCCAGCGCCCGCTTGAAGAGGCTTACTG
>Ga0102921_1000573_pt1 | contig 12782 bp, 13 predicted proteins | sample Colrivmeta156802_FD_78205 | JGI IMG/M metagenome (GOLD analysis project Ga0102921, IMG submission 78205) | Estuarine microbial communities from the Columbia River estuary - metaG 1568-02 | ecosystem: Environmental > Aquatic > Marine > Intertidal zone > Estuary | place: USA: Columbia River...
CCGACCTTTCAACCAAGATGCGCGTCCTTTCAACCAAGATGCGCGTCCTTTCAACCGTGAGGACCGACCTTTCAACCGTGAAAATCGCCCATACAACCGCGAGGAGCAAGGTGATTACGGTACGGAACGTCGAAACTCCGCGTACACCAAGCCGCAAAGTGCCTACAAAGGCGGTCGTCCGGTGACCGGGAACCCCGCCAAGCGTTGGCATGCACCCACTGTTAAAACCGCAGAAACACACGGTTTAACCGACGGGGACATTCGTTTGAACCGATTCCTGGCGCGCGCAGGTGTTTGCTCCCGTCGGGATGCAGATAAACTCATTGCGGACGGCATGGTCATGGTAAACGGCGAGGTCGTTTTGGAAATGGGCCACAAAGTAATGCCCTCCGACGAAGTTCGCTATGCGGGTGAGGTTTTGAAGTCTGAAAAGAAGATGTACCTCGTGTTGAACAAACCGAAGGGTTTCATTACGTCCATGGACGACGAAAAAGCACGGAAGACCGTGATGGAGCTGATTCGCGGTGCATGCCGCGAACGTATTTATCCGGTTGGCCGACTGGACCGCGCCACCACCGGCGTTTTGTTGTTTACCAACGACGGCGACATGGCCAAGAAATTGACCCACCCCAGCCACGGCGCCAAAAAAATCTACTCCATTTCCCTGGACAAGCCGTTGAGCAAAGCCCATTTTGCGGAACTGGCCCAAGGAATTGAACTGGAAGACGGCCCCATCAAAGCGGACGAAATCAGCCAAGTTGAGGCCCAAGACGCGCGCGAAATTGGCGTTTCCTTGCACAGCGGCCGCAACCGAATCGTTCGTCGGATGTTTGAGCATTTGGGGTACGAGGTGGTGCGACTGGACCGCGTTCAATTTGGTCCCATCACCAAGAAAAATTTGGCGCGTGGGCATTACCGCTTGCTGAACGATAAAGAAATTGCCTTTTTGAAAATGCTGGGGTAAACCCCTGAGTTGCACACATTGTGCACATACGCTAAAACGGGGCGGTCTTTTGCGAGGCCGCCCCGTTCTGTTAATACCAACAAAAAAGGTCTTAAAATCAAAAATAAATCTTCCCGCGTTAAAGGAAGCAAATAATGGTGAATAAAAAAGGGCTACCTCGCTGAGAGATAGCCCTTTACAGGGTGGAAGACGGGGTTCGAACCCGCGACCTCCGGAACCACAATCCGGCGCTCTAACCTACTGAGCTACAACCACCATTTTACGGAGTGCAAATATACGAAAAAACCGAATCACACAAAGGGCTATAACGCACGTTTTATCGGTCCCGAAGGGAGTACTTTTGCCCCGTGAAAGCACTGCTGCAAGACCCCATGCTTTGGTTCCTCTTGGCCGGAATCACCGTGGGGCAAATCCCGTGGGCCGTTCGGAACTACGCATCCTTTTTTAAACTTCTGGAGAAACACGGTTTGGCCTGGACCATCGCCTTGCTTGGTTTGCGCATCGGGCCGGATCAGCTGCTCCATCCCTACCTGGCGGTTGTAGTGGGCGTTTTTGCGGCCTTTTGGGTTTTGAGTCGACGACTGGCGCCCCGGTTTGGCTTGAGCGCAGAAGCCGGATGCTTGGTTTCTTTTGGAACTACTATTTGCGGCGCAACGGCCGTCGCAACGGCTGCGCCCTTGCTCCAAAAAAAATCCAACTTATCCGGGGGTGAGGTAGGAGCTGCAGTGGCCACCGTTAACTTTCTGGGAGCTTTAGGCATTGTTCTTGTACCACTTTTGGCCAATCTCGTGAACTTTTCACCGGCACAAGGTGGAATTCTAGCGGGCGGCACCTTGCACGCTGTGGGCCAGGCACTGGCCGCCGGCTTTGCCCTAGGAGACGATGCGGGAGAATGGGCCACTTTGATCAAAATGAGTAGAGTAGCTCTCTTAATTCCCCTTTTACTTTACCTCAATCTCCTGGTCCAAAAAAAGAGCCTCAGCGAATCCGCAGCACCCGTGCGCGAAGCAGCAAGGAACTTGTGGTTCATCGGGGCGTTTGTGGTGCTGTCGGTTGCTCAGATGTGGATTTCCTGGCCTGAAAGTTTGGTTAAAATCGGAGGGGTATTGGAAAAATGGGCCTTCTGGGTGGCCCTTTTTGGCATGGGCACCTCCATCCGCTTGTCCGACCTGTGGAAGAACGGATTGTCCATCGTGGGATTTGGAGCCGTACTGTTTGCTTTGAACCTCAGCATTTGGATCGCGGTGCTGTTGCTCCTTCCCGTTTGAGCGCGTCCTTCAATCCTTCTACGTCGGCACTGGGTTGCGCTTAACTGAGCTCCGTATCTTCGCACCATGACCCCCTCCTGGCTACACTGGACCACCGCCTTTCCGCATGCAGACGACCCCCAAAACGGGCTGTTTGTGGCCCACGGGCTGGAAGCCGTTCCCGGAGTAGACCACTGCGTTTGGCACATCAAAGCAAACCAAACACCGGGCAACGCGCCCTTGCCGACTGGCCCCTGGAAGGGGGTTTGCATCAACAGTCCCGGCGGATGGCGCGGTCTTCGGTGGAAGGCCCATTCCTTGCACGCCGTTCGCTTTCCGGTAGACGCCGTACTGTTGCACTTACCCAATCCCGACGCTTGGCCCGTGTGGGTGTGGGCCAAAATGCGCGGTATACCCGTGGGCATTGTGGAGCACCGATCTGCTTGGTTGCGGGATTTCCCCAACAAATCAGGTGCCTACAAGTGGTTCTTAAGGGCCTTGTTTAATGCGTCCAATGGCGTGACCGTGCCGTCTGAATTTCTAGGAGATGCACTCCGAAAAGCCGGTGTAAAAACGCCCATAACCGTCTTGGGCAATCCATTGCCTGCTCCAAAAACCGAGTACCCCAGAACACCAGTACGCGGGCATCGATTTGGGCATTTGGGAGACAGCCTTGGGGCCGTAAAAGGTCAAGAATTTCTTTTGAATGCCTGGTCCCTGCATGCCGCAACCCACCCCAACGACACGCTACAACTGCTTGGAAACGGACCCGAACGGGCGCAATGGGAGCAACGGTGGGGGCACCTCCCAGGACTCACGTTTGGAGACGGCGTACCGCGCGAGGATGTAGAACGCGCCTTTTACGGGTGGGATACCCTGGTGGTGAACAGCCCGGTGGAAACTTTTGGCCTGGCCGCCGCCGAAGCGTTGGACCGCGGCTGTGCCGTATTGAGTACCCAAAATGGAGGCGTCACCAGCTGGGGGGCTCACCTGCCAGGCATTCGTTTTCGAATGGGCGCCTGGAACGACGTTCCTGACCTCGTAGAAGCATTGGCGCTCTGTGCACAACAAGCTCCTCCTTCTGCCCAAGATCGTGAAACGTGCCGCACTTTTTTTGAGCCCCTTCGGCCCAAATCCTGGGGGGCAGACTTTAGGGACTGGGTTCGTCGGTTAAAGCCGACCCCACAACCGCGCTAGTCGCGCGGCCCTCCGCAAGGACTTTCGCCCCCCGCAACCAAGACCGCTGCGCTTACAATGCATCAATTACAGCAACTGCATGAGGTGCGAAACCCCCAGGGTACGCGGAGCCACCAATGCTTCCGCGTGCTCCACGCCAATTTGTTGGCCCCAAACGGATGTTCGAGCCCGCACCTGGTCCAAAAAGGCGGCGGAGGACAAAACGGTCTCCGGCTCCTGACGGGTTGGGTCGTAAAATTGGGAAGAATAGGCGCGAATGGCCTCCATTTTCACCCCTTCGTACCCGGTAATGTCTACCGAAAAGGAGGGGGTTAAATCGTAGTATTGGATGTAGTGGTAAACGTGGTCCGGGCGCCACGGTTTCTGAACTTCCCCATTCCATGAGGTTTCCAACTTTCGCAAACCCGCGTAAAACCATGCTTCCAAGGCCAGTTGCGCGCCACGCCCATGGTCCGGGTGTCGGTCTGACGGTGCGTTGATCAGGAGTACTTTGGGCCGGAACCGACGAATCTGGGTCATTACGGCGTTTCGGTGCGCTTCGTCCACCAAAAAACGACCGTCTTCAAAACCCAAGTTGTGTCGGGCCGACAATCCCAAAATTTTGGAGGCCTGGGCTGCTTCTTGCCGACGTTCCGCAACAGAACCGCGCGTTCCCAGCTGACCTTCGGTCAAATCCAGGATTCCCACACGGTACCCCAGGGCGGCGTGCTTGGCCAAAATGCCGCCACAACCCAGCTCTGCGTCGTCCGGGTGGGCCGCAATGGCCAGTAAATCCAATTGTTCCTCCATGGTTTTTTCGCTCATTTGCCTGCGGCAAAGGAACGAATTCTTCCGCCAACGGGTGAACTGGTGGACAGTAAACTTTCCACCCAATTGCCGTTTTCGTCGATCAAAAACTTGTGAAAATTCCAACGAACCTCAGCATTCGAAACCCCATTCTTCTCTTTTTGCGTCAACCACGTGTAGAGCGGATGCTGATTGGGTCCCTTGGTGGCCACCTTGGCCATCATGGGGAAGGTAACACCGTAGTTTTTCTCGCAGAAATCTGCCACCTCTGCGTTGGATCCCGGCTCTTGCTGGCCAAAATCGTTTGCCGGAAATCCAAGGATGATAAATTTTGAGGTATCCACCAAACCCCAGAGCTCCTGGAGTTCTTTGTACTGTGGGGTGAAACCGCATTTGGACGCCGTGTTCACAACCAATACCCGCTTGCCCCGCAAGCGCGCGAAATCAAAAGTTCCGCCGTCCAGCGTTTCCACCTTAAACGAGTAAAAATCCACGGGAGCTGCTGAAGAAGCAGATGGAGCTGGCGAATCTGCCGGAACGGCATCGGGAGCAGAGGACGGTTGGGCGCAAGCGCTTGCTGCGAACAACAAAGAGGCACCTAGAAGTAGAGCTGTTTTCATACTGTAAAGAACGGATGGAAATCGGAAATGTTCGGCACCCCGCCCGTACCTTTGTACGGTGAAAAAGATGCGTCCGCTGTTTTCCGCCCTGCAACTGGAGTGGGCTTTGGAATTCCGCCAAAAGTCTGCCCTTCTTGCCGGCCTTCTTTTTGTAGCCGGATCTGCTTTTTTGGCGAGTAAAACGTATTTGGGCACGCCCCCGTCCAAGGCGTGGAATGCCTTGCTTTGGATCGTTTTGCTTTTTAGCGCACTGCATGCCGCTACCCGCAGTTTTGCCGGAGTTCCGGCTGCGCGTTGGTGGCTGGTGGGTCAGTGGATGACGCCGGTAACCTGGCTGTGGGCCAAAGGAATCGTCACAGCTTTTCAATTGGTGGTTTTGGGTGTATTTAGCTTGGCGATGTTCTCCTTTCTGTTGGGATTGCCCGTGGGCAACCCTTTTGGATTTTTGTTGGTGGTGGTTCTGGGGAGTGCGGGCTTGTCTGGCGTACTCACTACCACAGCTGCCCTAGCGGCCCAAGTGGACGCACGCGCCAGTTTGATGGCCGTCCTCAGTATTCCGCTTCTGCTCCCAACGTTGGCCACCATCCAACGCGCCGCGCTCTTAGCCACTGCGGGGGTATCTACATTTGATCTGCTGGCACCACTCGGTTCCGTAGCGCTGCTGGCAGGCGTTCCGGTGGTGTTGGGAACCCTGCTCTTCCCTTACCTTTGGAAACCATGAAAAACGCTTGGAACTACTTGGGATTGGCCTTGGTGGGCTACAGTCTGGTCTACGGCCTGATTTCCACAGTCCCCGCCTTACCCATCGTCAACGAAACCATCCGGAATTTGTACTACCACGTTCCCATGTGGTTCACCATGATTTCGTTGATGGGGGCGTCGTTTGGGTATAGTATAGGTGCATTGCAGTCTAATTCTCTGAAAAAAGACCGCACTGCAGCGGCTTTTTCAGAAGTGGCCCTGGTGTTTGCGGCCGCAGGATTGTTGACCGGAATGCTGTGGGCCAAGTTTACCTGGGGTGCCTTTTGGACGCCGGACCCAAAACTGAACGGAACGGCCATCACCATCCTCATTTACTTGGCTTATTTCGTCTTGCGCGGCAGCGTGGACGACCCCGAAAAACGATTGCGACTGAGCGCCACCTACAACATCTTTGCCTTTGTGCTCATGCTGGTTTTCATTATGGTCTTGCCCCGTCTTACGGACTCTTTGCACCCAGGAAACGGCGGAAATCCTGCCTTTGGAGCATACGATTTGGACAACACCATGCGTCTGGTGTTTTACCCTGCGGTGGTGGGTTGGATTTTGGTGGGCTTTTGGATGGCCAGACTGCGCGCCCGCCTGGAAAACCTCCGCCAACCGCTGGACCTCCACTAATCCCAACAAACAAGAACCATGAACACTTTTCTGCAAACCTCTGTTGAAATGGCAGACGCCTTCCGTGAAGATGGCAAAATCTGGGTGGTCGTAGGCGTAATCGCCCTCGTATTCTTCGTCTTGGCCGGGTATTTGCTGTGGATGGACCGGCGATTGAGCGCGCTCGAAAAATCCAAAAAATGAAAAGAAACCACCTCCTGGGTTTGATCGTATTGGCCGTTTTGGCGGGTGTCTTTTTAGCCACGTTCCAGGACGCCAGCACCTACCAAACCTTTCCCACGGCGGAAGGGCAAATGGGCGAAGAGTGCGTGGTCATTGGAACGTTGGATCTCAACGACTCCATTACGTTCAACAAAGACAAAATGTTGCTGCGGTTTACCGCCGTGGACAAGGATGGAAATTCCAGGACGGTGTACTACAACAAGCCCAAACCCACGGATTTTGAACGATCGGAGGAAATTACGCTCACCGGATTTGCTACGGACACGGCGTTTGTAACCACGAACATCCTGATGAAGTGCCCGTCCAAATACAAGGAGAAAGAAAAATTGCAACAAACATGAGCTACGTAGGCGAACACACTTGGATCGGTGACTTGGGCCGACTGATGGTGGCCCTTTCCTTTGTGTGGGCCACTTTTTCGTCTGTGGCGTACGCCCTGCACCTGCGCCGGCCGCAGTCCCACTGGTTGGCTACGGCCCGTTGGAGCTTTCGCCTACACGCTTTGGCCGTGGTGGGCATCGTGGCCGTTCTATTTGTGGCCATTTGGAACCACTGGTTTGAATTTGACTACGTTTGGCGGCACAGCTCCACGGACCTCCCCCTTCGCTACATATTCTCCTGTTTTTGGGAAGGTCAAGAAGGCAGTTTCTTGCTGTGGACTTTCTGGCAGGCGGTATTGGGCTGGATATTGATCCACAAATCCCACGAATGGGAAGCCGGAGTGATGCTTACCGTTGCTGCAGTTCAGGCGTTTTTGTCTTCCATGCTGTTGGGGGTTTATGTATTCGGCATCAAATTGGGCTCGAGTCCGTTTGTTTTGATTCGTGACTTGCCGGAAAATCTGGGCTTGCCGTGGACGCAAATGGCGGATTACCTGACGTCCTTTCCGGCGTTTCAGGAAGGCAATGGCCTCAATCCCCTGCTGCAAAATTGGTGGATGACCATCCACCCCCCCACCTTGTTTTTGGGTTTTGCCTTGACAGTGGTTCCCTTCGCCTATGCGGTTGCTGGTTTGTTGACCAAACGTTATTCCGACTGGGTAAAGCCAGCCCTCTCCTGGACTTTTGCAGGAGTAGCTGTTTTGGGCGTGGGGATTTTGATGGGAGGCGCCTGGGCCTACGAAGCACTGAGTTTTGGCGGTTTCTGGGCTTGGGATCCCGTGGAAAACGCCTCGCTGGTACCTTGGTTGACTCTGGTAGCAGCCGGTCACTTGATGATGGTGGAAAAGCACAAGCATTCCGCCACGGGCATTACCCTGTTCATGGCGTTGTTCACCTTTTGGCTGGTCCTTTATTCCACCTTCCTGACGCGCTCCGGGGTCTTGGGAGATTCCTCCGTCCACTCGTTTGTGGATTTGGGACTCAGCGGTCAGTTGCTGGTGTACCTGTTGTTTTTCGTGGTAGGAACGGCTGCTTTGCTGGCGATTCGATGGAAGTCGTTTCCAAAAAACGCCACCGATGAACTGTTGGGTTCGCGTGAGTTTTGGATGTTCATTGGCTCCATAACCCTGCTGCTGTCCGCCCTCCAAATTGCCTTCTCCACCTCCCTGCCGGTCTTCAATAAGATGATTGGACCCGACGGCTGGATTCCTTTGCTGGGCGATGCCTTGGCTCCTCCCACCAACGCCAACGAACACTACAACCGGCTGCAAATGCCTTTTGCCATTGTGGTATCGGTATTGATGGCCGTAGGGCCCTTTTTGGTTTGGCGCTCCAACAGTCCGTTGTTTTGGAAACGCATTTTGCCTGCGGCAGCCGGGTCGGTGGTTTTGGGCGGTCTGATCGCGTGGGGCATGACCATCCAGCATCCGGTACACGTGGTGCTCCTGATGGTTTCGCTCTTTTCGGCCTTGGCCAACGTGGACCTTTGGCTGCGACTCTGGCGCGGAAACTCACGTCATTTGGGGATGACCACGGCCCACGTGGGGTTTGCCTTGGTGCTTTTGGGTTCCTTAATCTCTCAAGGTAAAAAAGAGTTTTTGAGCGTCAACAAGTCGTTCATCCACAAGGATTTTCCAGCCAACGAAAACTCCGTATTGGAACTCAAGGATACGGTGAGTATGGTTCCTTACTGGGTCACTTGGACGGGCGAACGCAGCGAAGGCCAAAACCACTACTACGACCTGACCTTCATGGAAAAACGCGGCGATACGGCCTTTACTCTGTCTCCGTTCATCCAAATGAACGAGCGCATGGGCAACGTTCCGGAGCCCGATACCCGTCATTTCTGGAACCGAGACATCTACACCCACGTGACCTTTGCCGATTTGCGCGATGTGCCGGACAGCACGCAATGGAAGCGTCCGTTGGAGGTTACCCTCAAAGCGGGTGAAGAAGCCATTGTGTACGACAACTTCATTCTGCACTGCGACACGTTGGAAGTGCGCGACGCCGTTTTTACGACGGACGGCAGCAACATCAAGCGTTTGAACATGGCCCTGCAACTGCGGTTGGTGGCCATGGACGGCAGCGAAGAAGCCCTGCTCCCCATCTATTCCTTGGCCGGAGACCAATTGACGCAAACGGATGCCGTTGCCGAACGGAGCGGGGTGAAAGCCCGGTTTGCGTCGGTGGAAACAGAGGAAGGTCGATTCAAAATCCAGCTGTGGCGCCGCAGCGAGGAGGACCAACCGTTTATCCTCATTCAAGCCATTGCCTTTCCGTGGATCAACCTCTTGTGGTTGGGCAGTGTCTTGATGGGCTTGGGTTCTGCGCTTGCGGTGGTTCAACGCGTGCAGCGCGACCGCGAAAAAGCTAAAAAAGCTTCGGTATGAAGTATGCTGTAGTGGGCAGCGGAAATGCCGCCTGGGTGGTGGCGCAGGCTTGGTCCGAGCGCGAAAACGCGTGCCACGGGGTTTTGTCCCGCGATGCAAAGAGCGGACAAGCACTGGCAACAGCCCTGCACGCCCAAAACCTGCCTTTGTGGCCTACCAGCAATCCTTTTGCGGGAGTGGTGCTTTTGGCCGTCAGCGACGACGCGCTGCCCGCAGTGGCCCAAGAAGCTCGCCGTGCGTTCCCCAACGCCCTGCTTCTGCACCTTTCCGGAGCCACAGACCGCAAGGTGCTTCCAGGCAGGTCCGCGGTGGTTTGGCCCATGGCCAGCCTGCAGCGTGGAGGACGTTTGAACCACAGCAAAACGCACGTTTACTGGGAGGTGTCGGACGAAGCGGACCGCTTAGAGGTGGAAAAATTGGCCCACGCCCTGTCCAACCACTGCCACGAGTTGCTTTCCGACGCTCGGTTGGCCCTGCACACCGCGGCGACCCTTTCCAATAACTTTGTGACCCACTTGTTGGTGGAATCCCGCCGCCTGTGCAACGAATTCAACGTGGACCCGCGTTGGCTGCACGATTTATGGGAACAGACCGTAAAAATGCAGATCAACCACCCCACCGGTGACTGGCAAACCGGTCCCGCCCGTCGAAGGGACGAACGAACGCTGTCTGGCCATTTGCGAATCTTGAACGAACGCCCGGAACTGGCCCAGGCCTACCAAGCGCTCACCGCCAGCATCCAAGCATCCTACCCTTCCACCAGCGCAGATCCGTCGGTTACGGAAGATGCCTTGAAGCAAGCCCCAAATTCCTTGTAAAATTCGGAACCTCCCGGCCAACACCCTGCCCGTTTTCGCATGAACTACAAACAAAAACTCGCCCAGATTCGGCTCTTTGTCTTCGACGTTGACGGGGTCATGACGGATGGATCCGTTCACGCCCTCCCCGGCATGCAACCCTACCGCGTTTTCAACACCAAAGACGGCTACGCGGTGGCCCGCGCACTGGAACAAGGATTGGAAGTGGCCATCATTTCCGGCGGACTTTCCGAAGCCGTACGCGAGCGGTTCCACAACCTCGGATGTCGGTTTATCTATTTGGGCAAGCGCGATAAAGTAGAACCGTTGGAAGAAATTCTCTTGGCCTTGGACCTGTCGGCCGAACACGTCGCTTACATGGGCGATGACTTGCCGGACCTCGCGCCCATGGCGCTCGTGGGTTTGCCGTGCGCCCCCCAAGACGCCGCTCCGGAGGTAAAGGAGGCTGCGCTCTACGTATCCCCCTATACCGGCGGCAAAGGCTGCGTACGCGACCTGATTGAACAAACACTTCGGGTGCAAGGGAAATGGGGCGTCGGTCCTTTGCCTCAATAATTCGGATTGACTCGCTATGAAAACAGTTGGTAGCACACCCCTTTGGGCAAGGCCACTCGCGCAAAACGTTGCCCTTCACTTTGCATTGTTGGTTGGCGGATTTTGGGCCCTGCACGCCGGTTATTTTGGCTGGGACGGATACCAAACGGCCCTAACCGGATGGGAAATCGGTGCCGTCCACCTCTTTTTGCTGGGGTTGGTGGGCATCAGCGAAACCAGCCGCGGCACGGCAGAGTCTAGCGCCCAGGAGCAAAACGACGATGAGGCTTACGACGAAACGGAGTACGCCGCTTGGGCGGCGTGGGGTTGCGCCGCAGTGGGGGCACTTCCGCTGATCTGGAACACGGACCTCACGTTTTTGAGCGGTTTGCTCCTACTGTCTGTAGCTGCAGTATGGGGTTTTCGCTTGGCGCCTTGGCTCCTGATTCGCCGAATCTTGGCCCTCCTACTGGGCGCCGGTTTCCCCTGGCTGGTCTGGACGCTGGACGTGGTCCCCACCCTCGCCTCCGACAACTACGAATTTCAACTGCAATCCGTCCCCGTGGTGGGCATGTTCTCGTTGTTTGCCGCACTGGCGGCATGGGCCGGGCACGCCCACGCTGAGCCGTTTAAGGCTCCCGCGGTTCAACGTTTGGAGGAACGCTTGGCCTGGGGACTCTGGAGCGCCACCGCAACCGTTTACGCGATCTTGTTCGCCCAAATTGGCTTGTGGTCGGCATCCGTACCTGGTTTTCTTGCGGCGTCTGCGGCATTGCTTCTGGCGACCCCACTAGCGTCCGTTCGCACGACCAAATGGGGCGCATTTGCCGCGCAGCTATTTGCCTTGCTTTGGCTGCTTTGGACCACCGGTCTTCTACAAAACGTAGAACCGGTCGTAGGATGAGCCCTTTTGCGCTAAAACCGGAGTTTTCTCTGGTGCTGGGATCCGGATCCCCGCGCAGAAAAGAACTGCTGGCGGCCGTCGGTTTGGAATTTACCGTGCGCACCTCCGATGCAGACGAAACTTCACCGTCCAACCTAACGGACGTGGAAACCGTTCAGTTCGTGGCAGAACAAAAGGCCCGAGACCTTCTGCCAACTCTGCGCGCGGGCGAAGTTCTGCTGTGTGCGGATACCGAAGTGTGGCAGAACGGTGAGCGCTTTGGCAAGCCCGCAGACCGCGCCGATGCCCTGCGCATGCTTCAGCGGTTGTCCGGCAGCACGCACCGCGTCATTTCCGCCGTTTGCGCCACCGACGGCACCCACTGGTCCCGCACCCACTGCATTACGGAAATCGAATTTCACCCACTCCCGCTGGGCGTTTTGGAGCACTACGTAGATACGTATCGCCCGTTTGACAAGGCCGGCGCCTGGGGCGCTCAAGAATTCATTGGCTACGTGGGCATCAAATCCCTGAACGGAAGCTACACCAATGTGGTGGGCCTTCCCGTGCCCGAAGCGCTGGAAGCCCTCCGACCGTGGTGCGCGGAACCCAAATAATCCGCATCTTTAAAGCATGAAGTTTGTTCAACCCTCGGCCATCCCTTTGTGGGCGGCCCTTTTGCCTTTGTTTTTCTTGTTGGGTGCCCTTGCCTACAACGTGGGTTGGGTTTTTGGGGACGACGCCGTTGCCGGTTCCAACCAGTTGATTTTGCTGGCCAGTGCCTTTTTTGCCGCCGGCGTAGCCGCGTTTTTTGGCCGACGGTTCTCGGATTTGTTCGACGGGGTCGCCAACAATTTACGCGAAGCGGGAAAGGCCATGATCATCCTGCTCTTGATCGGTGCCCTGAGCGGCACTTGGCTGGTCAGCGGAGTGATTCCCACCCTGATTGCGTACGGAGTGGACCTCCTGGATCCCTCCTACTTTTTGGTGGCCGCGGTACTCTTTTGTTCCGTGGTCAGCATGGCCACCGGCAGTTCTTGGTCCACCAGCGCCACCGTGGGCATTGCCTTGATGGGGGTGGGGCAGGCCTTGGGTTTTCCGGCGCCCGTGGTGGCCGGTGCTGTGATCTCCGGCGCCTACTTTGGCGACAAACTCTCCCCCTTCTCAGACACCACCAACCTGGCTCCGGCCATGGCGGGCACGGACTTGTTCACCCACATCCGGTACATGACCATCACCACCGTTCCCAGTTACTTGGTGACGCTGCTCTTTTTTATTGGGTACACCCTGTGGTTTCCCGTGGAAGAAGCCAACATCTCTTTAAGCTGGCTCAACACCCTGCGCGAAACCATGAACCTCAC
>Ga0102921_1000577_pt1 | contig 12755 bp, 7 predicted proteins | sample Colrivmeta156802_FD_78205 | JGI IMG/M metagenome (GOLD analysis project Ga0102921, IMG submission 78205) | Estuarine microbial communities from the Columbia River estuary - metaG 1568-02 | ecosystem: Environmental > Aquatic > Marine > Intertidal zone > Estuary | place: USA: Columbia River Estuary...
GTTGCTTTCCGGTCTATCAAATCGAATTGCAATTCACTGTAACGGGCAATCAGATCAAAGGAAAAGCCTATCATTTTTCTGACTCATCCAACTACATCAGCGACGAATTGGTTGGTCTCTGGGATTCTACCAAACAAACCGTTTTGCTCCGAGAAACCGGCATTGTTACTTTTCGAATTCATGAGGATTGTGTACCCTGCCTGAAAAATTATGCATTGACCTTGCACACCGGATCTGGCAATCGAGTGCGTGAAGTACAGCTTCGAGGCAATTGGTCAACGCCTTCCGGGCGAGCCATTGATGGCCGAACGCCCTGTACACCCGGCAGCATCGTCCTAACCCGATTTGACAAAGCAACATTCCCCGCCTCTCCCACCCCGAAAAAAGAGGCGCCAAAAAAGATCGATCAGCTGGTGCAGGAGATCCGACTCGACAGTGGAAAGGTGCAACTGGCACTCTACGACAATGGACAAATAGACGGCGATACCGTATCGGTATTCGTCAATAAAAAATCGGTCATCGATCACCAAATGCTAAAAACACAGCCACTTAAATTGGAGGTACTGATCGATCCCAAGCACCCGTTGCAGGAAGTCGTTATGGTGGGTGAAAATCTAGGTCAAATCCCACCCAATACCGCCCTGATGGTGGTAACTACCTCCACCCAACGCTATCAGTTGTATCTGACCGCCGACGATCAGAAAAATGCACTGGTACGATTCATCTACGACCCGACCGCCGCAAAGAAAAAAAATTAGAACTTGAAATTCCACGTAACCGATGGAAGGATCGGGAATAGCGAAACCTGACGGGCTTCTACCTGTAAATCCCCATTCGACAATTGACCGGTTTGATCAAAGTATAGAAAGTAAGGGTTTTGACGGCTATACAAATTATAAATACTGAACACCCAGGAATTGGAACCTTTCCGGCCCGGTTTGGGCTTGGGCGTATAGGTGGCCGATACATCCATACGGTGGTATGCGGCCATCCGGTATTGGTTTAACCGACTGTATTCTTGTGTCAACGCCCCATTGATGAAATAAAAACGCTCCGGCAACGTGATCGCATTTCCCGTTCCATACACAAAAACAGCACCCAACTTCCAGCGACGATTCCAATCCCAATTCGCAACGACCGATATATCGTGCCTACGATCATAACGAGCCGGATAAACCTCCCCTTCATTTAGGTCGGGGAATTTTCGCATCGTCCACGATAAGGTATAACCCACCCATCCGGTCAGCCGTCCTTTCACTTTGTTTATCAACCACTCGCTTCCGTAACTCCAACCCCGACCAAATACAAATTCGGATTCCGGATCGCTCAGTCCGGGCGTATACCCTTCCCGATACTCAATCTGATTTTGCATGGATTTGTAATACACCTCCCAAGAGGTTTCAATGGAATTATCGGCTAAATTCTGAAAATAACCCAGCGCATACAACCAACTCTGCTGAGGCTTGACCGCATAAGTGCTGGGCACCCAGAGGTCAGTTGGCAACGTACTTCCTGCATTGGTGACGAGATGTATGTACTGATTATTGCGACTAATGGCTGCCTTAATAGAACGCTGTTCATCCCAACCATATCGGATGGTCAACCGTGGCTCCCAGCCTCCATAAGTTTTAATCGATTGCCCTCGACCATAGGTCACGCTGTCCAATTTATTGCCATCCGCGTCCCGTATATACCGAGTGAATGGCCCGATCTGAGTAAACCGGCTGTAGCGAATTCCATAATTGATCTTCCAACGCTCTCCGATCGACCAATCATCCTGCAAATAAACAGCCGACTCCAAAGCAAACTTAGCGGATGTATTGTTTGGTTGAAAGACGATGCTGTCCTGTCGGCCACTGACCACATTCGGCACGAATTTGTGTCGAGTCAGGGATACGCCCATTTTTAGTTTGTGTTGTGGGTTCGGATAAAAATCCAAGTCGGTCTTCCAGCCGAGATCGCGAATGCCGGAAGAAAGCCCCACTTCAAAATTTTCCTGCCGGGCCGTGAAATCGAACTGATAATCGTTGAATACAAGTGTGGTATTGGCGAACGCCCGCGGGCTAAACACGTGATTCCATCGAACGGTTCCGGTCGCGTTTCCCCAGGGAACACGCGTTGAAAAATTACGCTTGTCGTTATTGAAATTAAATACGTCTCGACCGAAATAACCACTCAGAAAAAGCCGGTCTTTATCCGAAAATCGATAATTCATTTTGGCATTGAGGTCGTAGAAATAATAACCCGATCCGTAAAACCCGCTGCTCTTTTTCAAAAAAGGCTTGACCAATGCATCGATGTAAGTACGACGAGCCGAAATAATGAAAGAGGAACGATCCTTTTGGATCGGCCCTTGCAACGAAAAACGACTGGCGATCAATCCGATGCCCCCCTCCCCTTGAAACCGATTCACATTCCCTTCCTTCATGGCCACATCCAGCACCGAGGATAGACGCCCGCCATATTGGGCCGGCATGCCCCCTTTGATTAATGACACGTTTTTGATGGCATCTCCATTGAAAATAGAAAAGAAACCAAATAAGTGACCGGTATTATATACAGTGGCATCATCCAGCAAGATCAAATTCTGGTCCGGTCCCCCACCGCGCACATAAAACCCGGCATTGCCCTCACCAGCGCTTTGAACCCCCGGCAACAATTGAATCGCTTTGAGTATATCGACTTCCCCCAAAAAAGCGGGGATGGATCGGATCTGATTCATCGACAGATCCACTTTGCCCATCTGCGCGTTCTTGACGTTCCCATCTTTTTTCTTATTGTACACCACCACTTCCTGCAGCGCTGCGGAGCGCGGACCCAACAAAACCGTTTGAGTCAACGAACGATCCAACGGAATCCGTATGCCTTTTGACTCATAAGAAACGTGCGAGAACAGGATCTCGTAATCGCCCGCCGGCAAGGTGATGGAGAAAAACCCATAATTGTTCGTGAGCAGGCTTCGGCTGGAGCCGACCACCTGTACCGTTGCCCCGATGATGGATTCACCGGTCAGACTGTCCCGAACATACCCATTGAATGTAAAACGGTCTTGCGCCTGCACGGTCTGTACAAATAGTAAAAAAAAGAGAATTCGACGTATCACGGCGCAAAGCTAGACCGAACCTACCAATTGACGCTGCTTTGGGACAAGGAATGTGCTAATTTTGCGGCGGATTCAACCATGTTAGCCGGATTTCAAAACCTCACCTTCGAATTTGGTGCACGTACCATCGTCGCCGACGCCACCTGGCATATACAGCCCGGTGAACGCATTGGCCTAATTGGATACAACGGCACTGGCAAATCGACCCTCCTCAAAGTATTGACCGGTGAATACACGCCCAGTGCCGGAACGCTGGAACGAAGCCGCAGTACAACCATCGGATACCTGCATCAAGACCTGCTCAGCTTCGAAACATCCGATTCCATTTTAGGAGTTGCGCTCACCGCCTTTCAACACATTCACGACCTGGAGGCTGAGATCGAGCGATTGGGCCATGAATTGGAGCGTACCGGGGATGAACAAACACTGATTGCCTACACCGATAAATTACATGAACTGGAAACCTTGGGCGGGTACAACATTCACCACCGCACCGAGGAAGTGTTGCAAGGTTTGGGATTCACCCCCGCGGATCTGAAACGCCCCTATGCGGAATTCAGTGGTGGCTGGCGCATGCGCGTATTGCTGGCCAAGATGATCTTGCAAAAACCCGATCTGCTGCTGCTCGATGAACCGACCAACCACTTAGATCTGCCCTCCATCGAATGGCTGGAAAAATACCTGTTGCATTACGAAGGCGCTGTAGTTATCGTGAGCCACGATAAATATTTTCTCAACCGAATGGTGACTAAGATTGTGGAACTCTATCAGCAGGAACTGCATATCTATTCGGGAAACTTCGACTTCTACGAGCGCGAAAAAGCCGTTCGTATCGACCTTCAGAAAAAAGCATTTGAGAACCAACAGGACTACATCCGTCAACAAGAACGCATCGCAGAACGGTTCCGCGCCAAAGCCTCTAAAGCCGCGATGGCCCAAAGTATTCTGAAGCGACTCGACAGGCTGGACCGCATCGAAGATGCCAACATGGAGCGCCCCAATATCCGAATCAATTTCCGGGTCGACAAAACGCCCGGTAAAGTGCTGGTGGAATTGAACGGACTAAACAAATCATACGGCGACCTCCAGATCCTAAATAATAGCAAAGCGGAGATCGAACGAGGAGATAAAATCGCGCTGATCGGCGCTAACGGAAAAGGGAAAACTACCCTATTACGCATCATCGCCGGCATCGAGACATACGAAGGAGAGAGAAGATGGGGCCACAACGTGGAAGAGAGTTTCTACGCACAACATCAGCTGGAAGCGCTGAACATGCAGAATACGATTTTGGAGGAAATGCAAGGATGCGGCAGTCAAATGTCCGACCTAGAATTACGCGCTTTGCTGGGTTGCTTCCTGTTCAGCGGAGACGATACGGACAAGCGGATTAAAATACTAAGTGGTGGAGAGAAAGCTCGGGTAGCGTTGGCCAAGGTTATCGTCAGCAAGGCGAATTTTCTGATGCTGGATGAACCCACCAATCACCTCGACATGCACAGTTGCGACCTGCTGATCGAGTCGCTGAATCGATATGAAGGAACCATCCTGCTTGTGAGCCACGACCGACACTTTGTATCCAAAACGGCCAATAAGATCTGGGAGATCGCAGACGGGGAAGTCAAAGAATTCAAAGGCGGTTATGAAGAGTGGGTGCAATGGAAGCAACGAATGAGTAAGCAAGCTTCGGATTCATCCAATAAATCGAATTCAAAAAACAACAACTCCACATCGCAAGCCACCAAGCAGACTCAAAAGCAGCCGCCAGCTGCAGCAACAGCTCCCACCCCGCCAAGCAACAACACCCCAATTGATAAGGAAAAGAAAAAAGAACTTCAGCGGGTACAAAAAGAATTTCAACAACTGGAAGCTAAGTTGGCGGAACTGACAGATAAGAAGGAAAAGCTGGAAGCCGATCTGGCAAATCCGGACGTCTATTCCGATAGACAACGATTCCAATTGGCTGAAGGTGCTTACCAACAGGCAGCACAAGAATGGCAGACGACCAACCGTCGTTACGAACAAGTTTTTGAACGCATGGTCCTGTTACAGGAAAATCCCTGATCAGAGCTGACTGATCTGCTTATCTACAATCGACCGAATGCGCGTCTCCGCTTCCATGGCTTGCGTCTCCATCAATGCCCCCGCTTCCAAAATAGATTTGACATAAACGGCATCGGTACAGCCAGCCGCATTGATCCGTACATTCATGAATGCCCCCAGCACGGCGGTACGTGCACAAAGAGCGCCCACTCCAGCATCAGAAACGGAATTCGGATTGCCAATGGTAGCCATTGCCTCTATGACCTCCATGCTCTTCATGGAGATTCGCATGACGTCCAATGGAACTTCCATCGCTTGTTTGGTCGCGGCTTGAATTGCCTCGGTGCGTAATTTCTTTTCGCTGTCGTTGGATTTTGGTAAGCCAAAGGCCGACATGATCGCATCGAAGGATCGGGTATCAGCGTCCACCAACAACAACAACTGTCGGCGCAAAGCCTCTCCCTTTTCGGCCCATTCGCTGAACTCAGACCAACGATTGTCCCACCCTTTTTTATGTGCGGAAAGATTGGCCACCATCGTAGCCAATGAAATACCCAATGTCCCTACATAAGCAGCGATGGATCCACCGCCTGGAGCCGGACTCTCACTGGCAGTCTCCTCCGCAAATCGGCTTAGCGATTGACGAATCAGTTTCTGTTCAGCCGGGTCTTGCAACAAATACTCGATCACCCGTTCTTCGGGGTTAAAGGGACTTAGCTCATCCAATCCCATGGATCGAACGGCGATGTCGATCAGTGCTTTTTCCGACACACCGGTCGATCGCTGTTGTTTCCGAAGAAAATACTTGCCCGCTTCGGTGAGGGCCTGTAGTGGAACCAACCCAACCAATTCGCTGCCGGTTATGCGCATGCCTCGATCCCGCGCCCGTTCACAAACCTCGTCGAATGCGACATGCAAAGGCGTGACCCGAATATTGGTCAAATTCATACTGATCTGGGCAATGCCATATTCTTCGATGTACCAGCCAATCGCTTTTACTGATTTTAATGAACCCGGAGTTGAGACCGGATTGCCGTTGGCGTCTTTCACCACTTGTCCGTTCTCGCGCTTGACTCGACCGGCCTCGCGCACATCAAAGGCCACTGCATTGGCCCGACGCGTGGAGGTAGTATTTAGATTGACGTTGTATGCAATAAGAAAATCTCGGGCACCGATTACCGTGGCTCCGCGTTTGGCATCCATCACCGTCGGACCAAAATCGGGTGTCCATTCCGGCTGCTGAATCTTTTTGAAAAAACCCTCGTATTCGCCGGCACGTATAACGGACAAATTCTTTCGATTCGGATCCGGTTGCGCTTCTTCGTAAACGTAAACAGGCAGATTTAACTCCGTTCCTACCCGTTCAGCCAATTGACGGGCATACTGAGCTGTTTCTTCCATCGAAACCCCGCTGATGGGTATGAGCGGACAAACATCGGTAGCCCCCATTCGAGGATGCTCGCCCGTGTGTTGGGACATGTCGATCAACTCGCCCGCTTTACGAATCGCTTGAAAAGCCGCTTCAATCACCGCTTCCGGCGTTCCAACAAACGTAACCACCGTACGATGGGTTGCCTTGCCTGGATCCACGTTGAGTAAGCGCACCCCTTCAACCGATTCAATCGTTTCGGTGATCTGACGAATCACCTCCGGGTTACGGCCCTCACTGAAATTGGGTACACACTCAATGATACGTTTCATAATATTCGATTTCAAATTCAATCCTGAAAAACCCCATTGATCATCACTCGTTGCACTGGATTTTCCCCGAACGAGTAAGGAAGATAAGCCAGGTTATTCATTGGTTTGGTAAAGATCAGGTTGGCACGTTTGCCCACAGCGATACTCCCTACCTCTTTTTGCAGATCCATGGCAAAAGCCCCTTGTATGGTTGCGGCATTGATGGCCTCTTCCGGCAACATGCGCATCTGCGAACAAGCAAGCGCCACTACCAAGTTCATGTTGAAGGATGGTGAACTGCCGGGGTTGTAATCCGAGGCAATCGAAATGGCCGCCCCGGATTCGATGAGTTTTCGCGCAGGTGGGTATGGCGAGCGCAAAAACAATGCACAACCGGGCAACAAGGTGCCGATGGTCGAGGAACCTGACAAGCAATTGATCGATCCCTCATCCATGTACTCCAAATGATCAACACTGCGGGCCCCATTGGCTACACCCACTTCCACCCCACCGGAAACACCCAATTGATTGGCGTGGATCTTTGGAGTCAGTCCGTGAACTGCACCAGCCTTTAACAACCGATCGGTTTCTGCTGGATTAAAAAATCCGTCCTCGCAAAAGACATCGATGTAATCAGCCAACCCCTGTGCAGCAATCTGTGGCAACATCTCTTCTAGGATGGAACGGATATATCCATCATGATCCGATCTGTATTCGATTGGATAGGCATGAGCCCCTAAAAAACTGGCTTTGATTGGAATGGGAGAATGGAGTTTCAATCGCTTAATTACACGCAACATTTTGAGTTCTGCCTCGACAGTCAACCCATAACCACTTTTGATTTCGATGGCACCTGTACCCAAACGTATGGCGGCTTGCAACCGTTTCCAGGCGAGTTCATACAATTCATCCTCCGATGTTTCTTGCAACTTTCGGGCCGAATTTAGTATGCCGCCCCCTTTCGCTGCAATTTCAGCGTACGACAGGCCCAGTATCTTATCAACAAACTCTTCTTCTCGAGTAGCCGCAAAGACCAGATGCGTATGACTATCACACCAGGTTGGCAATACCTGATATTGATCGGCTTCGAAGATGGCATCAAATTGGGCAGGATCTGCTGGAAGCGAATCCATAGTACCCAGGCCAGCGATCTTTCCAGCCTCCACGATGAGGTAGGCATTCGAGCGTTGAGGCAACACCGAAAGTCCTTTGTTTCGAAGTGGAACGTTGGGATCCTGCACCCCGACCAACTGTTGAATATTTCGAATCAGTAAAGCCATCAGAATACCCGTTCGAGTACCAGCGCGCTGGCTCCACCGCCTCCATTACAGATGCCGGCAGCACCGTATCGTGCCTGGTGTTGGTTGAGCACGTTGATCAAAGTAACCAATATCCGGGCTCCACTACAACCTAATGGATGTCCCAATGAAACTGCACCTCCGTAAACATTGACACGGGCGGGGTCTAATTTCAAACGCTTCATGTTTTCGAGCGCCACTACTGAAAATGCTTCGTTGATCTCCCAGTATTCGATCTGATCCATATCCAATCCGGCTTTTTTTACGGCAGCGGGTATGGCCAAAGAGGGGCTGGTCGTGAACCATTCTGGCGCTTGCTCTGCATCCGCATGAGCACGTACGATAGCCAGCGGTTTCAATCCAAGTTCAATCGCTTTATCGAAGGCCATTAAAACCAGGGCTGCCGCTCCGTCGTTCATGGTAGATGCATTGGCAGCGGTAACGGTTCCATCTTTGATAAAAGCAGGAGATAATTGAGGAATCTTATCGAATTTGACCTGAAAAGGTTCTTCGTCTTTTGTAATTACGATCGGATCTCCTTTGCGTTGAGGAATGGAGACGGGTACGATCTCGGCATCAAATTTTCCTTCATTCCAAGCTTTTTGGGAACGCTGATAACTTTCAATGGCGAAGGCATCCTGATCCACTCGTGGGATCTCGCAAGTGCTGGCACAAAGTTCAGCTGCAATGCCCATGGCCTTTCCATCATAGACATCGGTTAATCCATCTTTAACCAATCCGTCGACCAAAGTCACGTTTCCGTATTTATTGCCCCAACGAACATGTTCGGAATAAAAGGGCACATTGCTCATGCTTTCCATCCCACCAGCAACGACCACCTCGGCATCCCCCAATTGGATGTGTTGCAGAGCCATCGCTACTGCTTTCATGCCGCTGGCACAAACTTTATTCACGGTGGTACAATTCACAGAATTGGGCAGGCCGGCAAATTTGGCGGCTTGACGAGCTGGGGCCTGTCCCAGATTGGCTTGGATAACCGAGCCCATGAACACGTCGGTAACCAATTCTGGATTCAACGAAATGCGATCCAAAGCTCCTCTGATGGCAATGGCCCCTAATTGGGTCGCGGTTAACGATTTGAGCGAGCCTCCGAAACTGCCCATCGGTGTACGGACAGCCGAAACGATTGCAACTTGACGCATGGCAAACATTGTTTGGGCTAAGTTACTACAATGAGTAGAAGTACTTGTACAAAGATTGATTCTCGTCAATCCAAATGCCGTTACAGATAATTCAACTAATTTAGACCTAGAAATCAACTCAACCAATATCCATGAAATTATTTGTAGCTGGACTCCCATACGACATGGACGATGCAGAACTCGAAGAATTCTTTGACAAATTTGGCATCGTTCATTCAGCCAAAGTCACCATGGACAAGGAGACCGGTAAAAGCCGTGGATTCGCATTCGTTGACATGCCCAATGCCGATGAGGCTCGTGAAGCCATCGACGGCTTGAACAATTTAGCCATTGGGAAAAAAGTAATGATTGTAAAAGAGGCCGAAGAACGCCGTGGCCCCGGTCCAGCCGGTCCAAGTCGTCCTTCCGGAGGCCCCCGTTTCAGCCCGGGCAGTCGTCCACCCAGCGACCGTTATTGATACAATACTTGCAGGGTTCGAGGACGCACCCGAATGCTTCTGATTTCATCCCGCGTATATACCGATCGATTGTTGACGATGGCCGGTTTCCAACCGGATTCGATTTGCCATTCTTTTTCTGCGATTGATCCTTGATAGCGGACCCAGATCCGCTTCCAGGAATCTCCTGCTTGTCCGGCATCGATTTGAAATCCGACCACCCCACTGGTATCGATCTCGTCAAATCGAATGGAATTCAACACCTGATCTCTTTGTTGCATGCGGAATGCCGGATGTGTTTTCCTCAATTGAATCAACCCACGCACATATTGATAGAAATCGAAGTGGTCGGATTTAAGCGACCAATCGATGGCATTGATGCTATCGGGCGATTCAAAGGAGTTTTCCACGCCTCGTTTGCTGCGTCGAAACTCCGTACCGGCATGCAAAAAAACGATGCCTTGGCTGGTGAGCAAGATGCCCAGCGCCAACCGGTGCATTTCAGCACGCACGGAATCGTTCGCGTCGGGAGCCGAAATATCCAATTTGTCGCGCAGGACGTGGTTGTCGTGACACTCGGCATAGGTTATGGTGTGATGTGGTTGACTGGCATAAGGCGCACGCGTATTGCTCACGCGCGAGAAATCGATTTGCGCATGCGGCAACGATGCGATCACTCCGCAGCGAATGGATTGTTCAGCGCCTGCCTTTCCGGATACAAATCCCGGATCCTGGTGATCGAATACGCTTCCTTTGATCCCGTCGCGGATGTCGTCGCTGAACACAGCAATCCGATCGAGTAACTGAGCATTGGCTTTGATGGCCCGTTTGGATTCCGGAAGCGGACTACTTCCTGCTGTCCACCCTTCTCCATACAATAACACATCGGGTTTGATTCGATGCAAATCGGCCGAGATCAAATTCATGGTCTCGATGTCATGAATACCCATCAGATCAACCCGAAACCCATCGATGTGATACTCCTGCACCCAATGACGCATGGACTCCAACATGAATTTCCGAAACATCGGACGTTCGCTAGCGGTCTCATTGCCACATGCGGATGCATTGGAAAATCCTCCTTGCGCATTTTGGCGGTAATAGTAGCCGGGCACCAATTGGTTGAAATTCGATTGTTCGGTCAGCGCCGTATGGTTGTAGACTACATCCATGATGACCCGGACCCCTTTTTGGTGCAGCGTTTGTACCAACTGCTTGAATTCGTTGATCCGCACCGCGCCATTGTACGGATCCGTTGAGTAAGAGCCTTCCGGTACGTTGTAATTAGAAGGATCGTAACCCCAATTGTATTTCTTATTTGGATCGCGTTCATCAATTGAATAAAAGTCAAATACCGGCAACAGATGCACGTGCGTGACCCCCATTTCCACTAAATGATCAAGACCGGTGGATTGTCCGGTTGCGTTTTTTGTACCGGTCTCCGTCAATCCCAAATATTTACCCCGTTGCTTGATCCCTGAGCTGGGATGTATACTGGCATCTCGAACATGCAATTCATAGATGACCGCATCGGTCTTGCTTTTGAACTCAGGCGCACGATCTTTCTCCCAACCAATGGGATCAGTGAGCCGTAAATCAATGATCTGGGCTCTTTTCCCGTTCACACCGACTGCTTTGGCGTAGGGGTCCACCACTTCGGCCGACCAGTCGTTTCCATGACGTACACGCACGGTATAAAATTTTCCCTGCTGATTGCCCAACACCCGACCTGTCCAAGTACCCTTTGGGCCACGAACCATAGGTATACGACCGATGGGTGTGCCTCCCTCTCCTGTCTCATAGAGGACCCACTCCGCTTCGATGGACGTTGGCGACCATATTTTCAGCATAGAGCCATTGGCTGTGTAGGTTAGTCCCAGATCCGTTCTCGGATACAACGGATAACGAGTTTGATTATCGTATTGAGAAATGATCACGCTTGATTGAAGCAGAATGAATAGTAGGGCCAAAAGGTGTCGCATGGAACTATTTTCGTAAAGTTATATACAGCTGGAAAAAAAAGCATCGATTCCATTCTCCTAATATAGGAAAACGCTATTTTGTATACCCAACGCTTTCCTCCATGAGTGAATTACAGATCAAGAAACAAACCAAAAAATACGACGTGGTGATTGTTGGCTCCGGAGCGGGCGGCGGAATGGCCGCTTATGTGCTGGCCAATGCGGGACTGAAAGTCTGCTTACTCGAAGCCGGGTATCAATACGACCCACAGAAAAATGTGACCCAACTCAAGAATCCCTGGGATTCACGCCGTCGAGGAGCCAGCACCTCCATCCGCCCATTTGGCGACTTCGATGCGTGTTACGGCGGCTGGTCGGTCGAAGGCGAACCTTACACCAAAGAAGCCGGCACCGAATGGATGTGGTGGCGGGCCCGTATGTTGGGAGGCCGGACCAATCACTGGGGAAGGATCTCGCTACGTTTCGGCCCCAAAGATTTCAAACGACGCAGCATCGATGGACTCGGTGACGATTGGCCGATCGGCTACGAAGACATCAAACCCTATTACGATGCGGTGGATAAGCTCATCGGTGTGTTCGGAACCAATGAAGGACTGGAGAACGATCCGGATGGCATTTTCCTGAAGCCACCGAAACCCCGTTTGCACGAACTCTTTATAAAGAATGCAGCCCAACAAGCCGGGGTAAAAGTCATTCCCTCTCGCCTTTCCATTCTTACTCAAAAATTAAACGACGAACGGGGTGTCTGTTTTTACTGTGGACAATGCAACCGAAATTGTTCGGTAGCTAAGGCAGATTTTTCATCGACCAATGTATTGATCTATCCGGCCTTGAAAACCGGAAACGTAGATATGATCTGCAACGCCATGGCGCGCGAAGTATTGACCAATAGTGACGGATTGGCAACCGGCGTATCGTATGTCAGCAAAGACGATCTGCAGGAATATCAAGTAGAGGGTCGCGTGGTGATACTGGCGGCCAGCGCCTGTGAAAGTGCTCGGTTGCTTTTGAATTCCAAATCGCCTCGTCACCCGAACGGACTGGCCAAC
>Ga0102921_1000578_pt1 | contig 12738 bp, 13 predicted proteins | sample Colrivmeta156802_FD_78205 | JGI IMG/M metagenome (GOLD analysis project Ga0102921, IMG submission 78205) | Estuarine microbial communities from the Columbia River estuary - metaG 1568-02 | ecosystem: Environmental > Aquatic > Marine > Intertidal zone > Estuary | place: USA: Columbia River...
CCAACTCGGGTAACCTCGCACCGCGGGTGCTATTTCCGGCGCAGGGCCTCACCCCCGATACCGACTACCGGCCACTGATGTCCGGCGGCCACGACAAGTCAGTGCTGGGAGTCAATTCGGGCGACTACGACATGGCCGCCGTTGCTTCGTCTGTGTTGGAGCAAATGGGGGTGCGCGGCACGATCAAGTCGCAGGACTTTCGAGTCATCTATACCAGCCCTACGTTTCCCACCTCGTCGTTTGCCCACGCGCACGACCTCAAGCCTGAGCTTGCCGCCAAGCTGAAGGAGTGCGTCTTCTCTTTCCGCTTCCCTACCGAAATGCAAAAGGCACTATTCGGCGGTGACCGCTTCGTGCCGATCAGCTATCAGAAAGACTGGGCGGTAGTGAGGGATGTGGCTGAGAAGTCAGGCACGCCTTATAACAAAGCCGCTTACGATGCCGAGAACAAGCGAGAGGCTGAAGCCGCCGCGAAGCGCGCAGCCGCTAAGGCAGCCAGCCCAGCATCTGCAACGAAATGATCGAGGCGCATACCACTTTGAGTGAACCTTATTCACTTGTTTTGCGCAAGCTGTGCAATGAATACGTTGCAGGTAAACCCGTTCTCAAAGAAATTGACCTCACCATTGAAGGCCGTGGCATCACCGCGATCATCGGTCCGTCAGGTACCGGCAAATCGACCCTGGTACGCTGCATCAATCGCTTGGTCAATCCAACCAGCGGCGAAATTCTCTTTCAAGGCCACGATATTGCCAAGCTCAGCGGTTTGGCACTGCGCCATGCGCGCCGAAAGATAGGTATGGTTCACCAAGAATACAACTTGGTGGAGCGATTGTCGGTCATGGAAAATGTGTTGTCTGGCCGCTTGGGCTACATGCCAGCTTGGAAGGCATGGATGCGCATGTTCGCGCCAGAAGACATTCAGAAGGCATATTTGATGCTAGATGCGGTCGGCTTGAGTGAATTTGCAATGCGGCGAGCTGATCAACTCTCCGGCGGGCAACGACAACGCGTGGGCATTGCCCGCGCTTTGATGCAAGACCCTGACCTGCTTCTTGCTGATGAACCCACTTCGTCGCTTGACCCCAAGACTGCTGTAGAAGTCATGGAAATCATGGTCAAACTGGCTGGTGAGCGTGACATTCCCGTGATCATCAATATTCACAACGTCGAATTGGCCAAGCGGTTCGCCAATCGCATCGTCGGTATGACCGGCGGGCGAGTCGTGTTTGACGGTGCACCGCAAGATCTCAAAGATCATCACCTGGCCGAGATCTACGGTGGCGAAAGTTGGATGGATAACGCTTGATGCCTTTAATTGCTTTTTATCGGGGGCTCGTATCATGAACGCCGCAACTGCCGTCATGGAGCGTCAAGCCTTTTTGCCAAACTGGCCCAAACGAGCAGCATTTGCCGCCCTAGGGCTTTACATCCTTTATGCGCTATCCACGCTCGAATTCACTTGGGCGCGCTTTATGCGCGGGTTGGAGCAAGGCTCAAAATTCCTTGATCGCCTTTGGCCACCCAATTTTGCGCCCGACAAATTGATGTTAATGAGTGAGGGTTTGCTTGAGTCGGTGCAAATCGCTTTATTGGCCACCTCGGTGGGCATACTTTTGTCAATTCCGATTAGTTTGATTTCTGCTCGTAATTTGGTGCCGGGTTGGTTGTCTTGGATCGGTCGAAGCATCATTGCACTAGCTCGCTCGTTTCATCCGATGATCGTTACAATTTTGTTTGTCAAAGCCGTGGGTTTCGGTGCGCTTGCGGGCATCTTGGCTTTGATCGTGTCCTCCATTGGGTTTATTGCCAAGCTTCTGGCGGAAGCCATCGAAGAAATGAACATGAAGCAGGTCGAGGCGGTGCGTGCAACTGGCGCATCGTGGGTCAATGTGTTGGTAATGGGCGTGGTGCCGCAGGTGATGGCACGTTTTGTTGGTTTTTCAGCGTATCAACTCGATTCCAATTTGCGCAACTCAACAATTGTCGGCATTGTGGGTGGCGGTGGAATTGGTGCAACTCTATTCACAGCCTATCAACGCTTTGACTATGACTTTGCCATGACTATCTTACTTGCCATCATTGCTATCATCATGGTGTCTGAAGTGTTCTCTGGCTGGCTCAGAGAGATGTTCCAATGAGCGCGAATGCAAAACTGCAAGCGCCGATAGGCGAACGCATCTGGCAACGTCTCTCACCGGCACAGAGATTGAGTCGCTTTGCGTTTTACTTGCTAGCGGTGGCGGCCATCGTTTGGTCGCTTCGCAGAATTGAGATCATTCCTGAGTTTCTTTATGATGCGCCGCAGCAAACTTGGGATCTCTTTCAGCGCATGTGGCCGATGGATTGGGCCTACTATCCAATGGGAGTGCATGGGGCGTTGATGGAGACGTTTCACATCGCCACACTCGGCACATTGCTTGCACTCATACTAGGGTTACCAGTAGCTTTGCTTGCAGCAAAAAATATCACGAAGTTTAAGACCTTAAATTGGATTGCTCAGTTCATTTTGGTTTCATCACGCTCGGTGAACTCATTGATTTGGGCTTTGTTGTTTGTTGCAATCTTCGGCCCTGGCGCCATTGCAGGAGTTTTGGCAATTGGTTTTCGATCCATTGGCTTTGTGGGCAAGCTCCTTGCTGAGGCCATTGAAGAGGCTAGACCCGGGCCAATTGAGGCGCTGACTTCCACTGGTGCATCGCCAGCCTCCGTGTTGGGAAAGGGCTATTGGCCTCAAGTCGAGCCTAGCTTCTGGTCTGTTGCGCTGTTTCGCTGGGATATCAACATTCGCGAAAGCGCAATTTTGGGACTTGTAGGCGGCGGAGGAATTGGAGTGGCTCTGGACAGTGCGCTGAACAACCTTTATTGGGATCAAGTAGGCCTGATTCTTTTTATCATTTTTGCTATTGTGATCGTGACGGAGTTTTTCACCTCTTACGTCCGAGGCAAAATCATATGATGGTCGGGCGCCTGCAACTGGGATTTGACACGTGGAATATCGCGGTAAAGGAGCAGCGCATGGAGGTGGCCGGAATGAAAAATACTTTGAAGACCAGCCGGCATATGTTGAATGGGAGGGCCTTTGACGCCAATTGAACAACTCGGCGTATCCCAGTTGGGCGCCATCCAAACTGTGATCACCGATATCGATGACACGATAACAACCGACGGTATGCTGACGGCTATAGCCTACAGCGCGCTGGAAAACCTTCGGCACAGCGGCCTTCGCGTCATCGTCACCACGGGCCGGCCTGCGGGATGGTGTGACCATATCGCCCGCATGTGGCCAGTGGACGCGGTGGTGGGAGAAAACGGTGCTTGCTGTTTCTGGTATGACCGTAAGGCGCGCAGTTTGTCCGTGCGGCATTCTCTGCCACCACAGGCACTGCGGGACAACCGCGAGCGCGTGGAAGCCGTGGCGGCCCAGGTTCTAGCAGATGTGCCTGGCACAGCGCTTGCGTCCGACCAGTTCTGCCGCCTGTATGACCTAGCCATTGACTACTGCGAGGACGTGCCCCACGTGGGTGAGCCTTGTGTTCGGCGCATCGTAGACATCATGGAAGCTGTGGGCATGACCGCTAAGGTTAGCTCAATTCATGTGAACGGCTGGTTCGGCACCTACGACAAGCTTTCCATGAGCCGCAACATCATGCGCGACTTATTCGGCGTAGACCTGGATCGTGACCGTGACCAGATAGCCTACGTCGGCGACTCGCCAAATGATGCGCCCATGTTCGCGCACTTCCCCTATTCGGTGGGCGTGGCCAACGTACGCGACTTCGTGGGCAAGATGGATGCGCTTCCTCGATACATCACGCATTCGCGCAGCGGCGAAGGTTTTGCCGAATTCGCCTCGCTCTTGATCGCAATGCGATCGCAACAACCGCGACTCAATTAGGGCGCCTGGCGCACCTTTCACCACCTTCACGAAAACACACAGACATGGCTCTTCATGCGGTAGACGCGCAGCGGCAGCAAACACTGCACACCCTGGCAACGCGGCAGGACTTTGATGTGGTTGTCATCGGTGGCGGCGCTACTGGACTAGGTATCGCACTGGATGCAGCACTTCGCGGGATGCGGGTGGCTTTGCTAGAGCGTGGTGACTTTGGTCAGGGGACATCGTCCCGTTCCACCAAGCTGGTGCATGGAGGCGTGCGCTACCTGGCGCAAGGCGATTTCAAACTGGTATACGAGGCTTTGCACGAGCGAGCCAACCTGTTAAAAAATGCACCGCACATTGCCCGCCCCCTGTCGTTCGTGATGCCCGCGTTTAAGTTGTGGCACTTGCCGTTTTACGGCGCCGGACTCAAAGCCTACGACCTGCTTTCCGGCAAAGCCGGTATCGGTGCAACGTGCCTACTCGGACCGCAGCGCGTGATCGACAAGCTGCCCACAGTGCGCCACGAGGGGCTGATGGGTGGCATATCGTACTGGGACGGACAGTTTGATGATGCGCGCCTTGCGATCACCATCGCCCGAACGGCACATCACCACGGCGCAGTGATAGCCAACTATTGCTCTGCGCTCGACGTGCGGCGCGATGCCGGCAAAGTCACCGGTGTTGGCGCTTTGGACAGCGAAACGGGGCGTGCGTTCAACGTGCGCGCGCCCTGCGTGATCAATGCTACCGGTGTATGGGTCGACCATTTGCTTCAGGGTACGCAGCCAGGGGCCAAGCGCCCGCTCGTCAAACCCAGCCAAGGTGTGCACCTGAGCTTCGACCGCTCGCTGCTGCCTGGTACATCTGCACTTTTTTGGCCGCGTACCAGCGATAGGCGCGTGCTATTCGCCATTCCTTGGCTGGGCAAAACAATTATCGGTACGACCGACACCGCCCGTGCGGACATGCCGCAAGAGCCCCTGCCTCTGGCGGGTGAGGTGGACTACCTCCTGCGCGAATGTGCCGACTTCCTAGCGGCACCCCCAAAGCGCTCCGACATCCGCAGTGTGTGGGTTGGCCTACGACCGCTGGTTAATCCCCAGACGGCCAGCGACTCCAAGGAGACCAAGTCAATTAGCCGTGAGCACACGGTCCTGGTGAACACGGATGGGCTGGTAAGCGTGACCGGTGGCAAGTGGACCACCTACCGCTCAATGGCGCAGGACGTGCTCGACCAGTGCATCGATGCTGGCCTGGTACCCCGGCGTGGGCCATGCCAGACTTTTCGCGCGCGGTTGCTAGGGGCCGACGGCAGCGCCATTGGCAGCCTAGCGGATGCTGCCGGCCTGCACTCATATGGCAGTGAGGCTGACATCGTGAGTAGCCTGCCCGGTGCGGACTGCGAAATGGCGACTGGCCTTACGGAGGCTATGGTTCGCTTCGCCGTGCGTTATGAATATGCGCGCACCGTGGAAGACGTGCTGGCGCGGCGTAATCGCCTGATGTTTCTCGATGCGCAGGCCGCCGCCGATAGCATTGAGGCTGTGGCCGATATCATGGCGAGCGAAACCAACGCGCCCTTAAGGCGTGACGCTTGTCGCACTCTTGCTGCGCAATACTTGGCGTCCAGCTAGCCGTTGGTATTGCTAAATGAATCTATATAGGTATCAGTTCAATTTGGTCTCTGTGTTTCATCCCTTGGTGAATCTTTGCAGTTAATAAGGTAGAAAAATGGATCCAGCCTTTTATAAAATTACGATACATCTACTTACAGCCGTATTGGCAGGAGGTGCGATCGGTATTGAGCGAAGTTTTCATGGCCGTCCAGCTGGTTTCAGAACTCATGCGTTGGTCTGCTTGTCATCAAGCCTCTTAATGACCGTCACGGTTTTTCAGGGAAGTTGGTTAACTGTATCTAACGGTACACTTTACAGTACTGATCCAACCCGTATGGCGCAGGGCATCATGACTGGCATAGGCTTTTTAGGAGCCGGTGTTATTTTTAAAGAGGGTTTGAATGTTCGCGGATTAACAACTGCCGCTTCCATTTGGATCACAGCTGGCATAGGAATTTTATTAGGTATTGGTTTCTATTTCCCTGCAATTTTGGCCACAGCTTTAACATTAATAATTCTGTCATTATTTAGATGGATTGAAGCCAAAATTCCATCTCACAATTTTGCAAACAGCACGATCGCGTTTAATCGTGAAAAAGTTCCTAATCAAGAGACTATTAAGGTACTTTTAAAAAAATATGGATTTAGGCTTGAAAGCTTGAGCTACCAAGTTTTAGAAGGTGGCTTGTTATTTGAGTACAAATTGACAATGCGTACTAATGATCCACTTAATTTAAATAGATTATCGGAATATTTGATTGATTCGGTTGATGTCAAATATTTCCAAATCACTCCAAGTAGTGATTAACTAGTTTTTATAAAATGAGTCACTCAATTGCGCCACTTGGCACTTAGCACTTGGCACTTGAAAACTCAAACCCAAACTTTGAGCTCGAACCACTTAGGGCAAATCTCAGTATTTCAGCAAGTGTCCCGTCTTAACCAAAATAGTACAAACCTCGACGCTGAACAGTTTGTGTGCGCTCGTGTGCGGACTACGCAACCAAGTCCCCTTAGGACAGCGTCAATGCTCGTCCTCAAGCACACCATCAATGACAAATATTTTTTTGCCCACAAATACCTTTTGGTTTGAGATAACTGCCGCGTGTTTAAATTTTTACCGCCCAATGCAGTCGCGTAGTGTGACCCGCCGAGGGGCTGACTAACTTCTTTACAAGGGAAACTCACTCGCCCCGAACCGAAATTTCGACGCATTCGGCGTTTTTTTGGCTTACTTCCAGTAACTAGCCGTGTCCATTTCAAATTCAAACCATCCATATCGCGGACAAACGAACTCTTAGCAAGCAAGGCTTGGTATTAAAAGGCAGCGCAGCAACGGATTGGAGCATGCTGGGGATGCCAAAGAATACCGGTGTTGAGGAAATGAATTGGTCAGCATCGCGAGAGCTAGCTACATTGTTGTCATCGCTATAGGACATCGGGTCAAGGCTCATCCAAAGATAGGAAAAAATGACTTCTCAGATTATGCATCCCTCGTTGCCTCCAGTTGAAGGGGGCGCATGGCTGCTGACTGGCATGGGTTGCCTGTCCAAGAGCAGTTTGAAATCACTCCGTCAGCGCAACAACCTGACAGGATTAATCTACCTCGGTTTTCATCTGGGTGCTCTCGCAATCTCCGGATTCTTGGTACATGCGGCGATGGGTTCATGGTGGATCATCCCGGCGATGCTGCTGTACAGCAGCATTTTTGCGTTGCTTTTTGCTCCTTTGCACGAATGCTCGCACTTCACCGCCTTTCGCTGGCGCTGGCTAAATTATATGGTCGGCATGTTCGTCGCCTTTCTGACCATGCGACCCTTTATTTACTTCAAGTGGCGCCACGCGGAGCACCACACCTACACACAGCATCCGTCACGAGACCCAGAGGCAGCACCTTTACCTCGGTCTTTCAGGCAATACATCCTGTTGCTCCTTGGCGCTAATTTCTGGTCCAAGATGCTGGGAACATTGTGGCGCGGATGCACCGGGCGTTTTAGCCAAGCCGAGCGCGGCTACATACCGCACGGGGAACTCGCCAAGGTCAGCCTGGAGGTCAGGGTCATGGTCACTCTTTATGCGGCAATCACACTGGCATCGATCCTCACCGTCTCATGGCTTGCGGTAACCTACTGGCTGCTGCCGCGCATATTGGGCGAACCACTGCTGCGGGCCATCCGGATGACCGAGCACACGGGAACGCTGGAAGGCCCCGACCTGCTATCGAATACACGCACCACGCTTACGAACCCGGTCTTTCGCGCTCTCTACTGGAACATGGCATTCCATACCGAACACCACCTTGCCTCCTCCGTCCCTTTTCATGCCTTGGGCCGTCTTCACGAGGAAATCAAGCCTCATCTGCGGTTTAGTGGGAAAGGCTACTGGCAAGTACATCGGCAGATACGAAAACAGATTGCCACTGGTAATCCTCGCCATCTGGCCACGCTGGACCGGTAAATGCCAACCCTGCCATTCTTCAGGTTGACCATACGGTTTGCAGTAATACAGGCTCTTCGCGGACGGGCCGATTCCTGCAGGCGCGGCCTAGCAAATTTGTCCACCTTCTTTCGGAACAATGTGGAGCGATTTGGGCAAGTTGAGGCCCTGACTAGAACTGGCTTCGAACCCTTCTTGCTCATTGGCGCGCGCACAAGCTCAACTGTGTCCACGCAAATGCCTATGCACCGCATCGCCACATACGAATACACGCTTGCACAGGTATGCATCCACCATGCCTAGCCCACAAGCAGTGAACCCGGGTGTTGTGATCGTAGGCGCCGGACAAGCGGGTGGCCGCACTGCACAAGCACTGCGCCTTGCCGGGTATCCGGGCACCATCAAGCTCATCGGCGAAGAGGCATACCCGCCCTATGAGCGTCCACCCCTATCAAAGGATATTCTGCTTGGAAAAGTAGCCTATGAATCACTAACTCTCCTGCCCATACAACAATGGGCTCAATTGCACGTCGAATTACGAACGGATACACACGTTACAGCGATCAGCCCCGATAGCCACTGCATTAAGCTGGCCGGAGGCCAATCTATTGATTACGGCACTCTTGTGCTGGCCACGGGCGGGCGGGCGCGGCCCTTTTTAGGCCCTGTTGCACCAGGAACACAAGTTCACCAACTGCGAACGATTGACGACGCCAAGCGGCTGCAACCACAGTTTGCTCCAGGGCGCCGGGTGGCTCTGATCGGCGCTGGCTTCATCGGCCTAGAACTAGCCGCTAATGCACGCACGCTTGGAGCGCAGGTCACCTTGATAGAGACCGCCGAACGCGTCTTGCCCAGACTGTTGCCAACCGCTTTCGCGCATTCGCTGGCTGAAGTGCATATTGCCCGCGGCGTCGAGATACGTCTGCGTTGCAATGTCGTCTCTTTGTCGCCTCACGGGGTACATCTAGAGAATGGAGAATTGATCCCAGCCGACTGCGTGGTTATCGGCATTGGTGCCTTGCCGAACGACAGCCTTGCGCGCACAGCCGGTTTGCCGGTTCGCGACGGCATCGTCGTTGACGCCAGCGGGCGCACCGCAGACCCGAATATCTATGCCGTCGGCGATGTTGCACGCCAAGTCGATCGAACAAACGGCATTGATATCAGGCTCGAATCCTGGCGCAATGCGGAAGACCAAGCGGTATCTGTGGCGGCCGCGATCTGCGGCCAGCCCTTACCGCCTCGCCAACCCGCCTGGTTTTGGTCGGATCAATATGGCCGCAACATACAGATAGTCGGCAGACCAACTGACGAGCTCAGGCTCGTCGAGCACGGCAAGTTACATTCGGGGCCTTATTTGGCATACTTTCTGTCGGGCAACGTTGTCGTCGCAGCGATAGGTGTTGACTGCGGGCGCGAGATCAACGCAGCCAAGAGGCTGATTCAGGCGGCAGTATCAGTTGATGCAGGCGCCCTGCCCGGCCTGCGCGCCCGCCCACCCGTCGTCCTCATCAGCTGATCGCCCAGCCCATACTCCACCTACATGCCAAAGGCTTTTCACCTCCTATGATAAAAAGTTCCGCCGCCATCTTGACAAACGCTAACGCACCACTATTCGTCGATTCCATCGATGTGGAAGGACCCGCCTTTGGAGAAGTGTTGGTCGAGATGGTTGCGACGGGTATCTGCCACACAGACCTCACCGCTATAAAGGGCGTAAATACGAGTTGCGTCTACCCCGCTGTGCTCGGCCACGAAGGGGCGGGCAGGGTCGTCGAAGTGGGGCCTGGCGTACAGGGTCTGCGCGTGGACGATCACGTCATCCCGTTGTATGGCCCCGAGTGCGGCGTTTGCAAGATGTGTCTAAGCAAGCGTACCAACCTCTGCTGGTCCATCAAATCCACCCGTGACCGCGGTTTGATGCCCAACGGCACGGCCCGCTTTCGCTGGCGCGATGCTCCTCTTCATCACTTTATGGGCACCTCCACATTTTCGCGCTACACGGTCGTGCCGGAAATTGCCCTTGCGTTGATTCGTCCCGATGCACCGCTCGATCGAGTTTGCCTCATTGGCTGTGGCGTGACCACCGGCGTCGGCGCCGCACTGCACGATGTCCGTGCGGGCGACAACGTGGTCATCTTTGGTCTTGGTGGAATCGGTCTTAACATCATTCAGGGTGCGCGTATCGCGGGTGCTAAATCTATCACCGGAATCGACCTGCACTGCGCAAAGGGCACCTTAGCGCGGCACCTAGGCTTGACCCATTTCATCGACGCCGCTGCCGGGCCCGCTAGGGTACACGAGGAAGTACTCGCACTGACCGGCGGTGGGGCCGATGTCGCGTTCGAATGCACCGGCAACACCGCAGTAATGCGCCAGGCTTTAGATTGCTGCCATGTCGGGTGGGGCACCTGTGTTTTGCTCGGTGTAGAACCCAGCGGCACGGAAATGGCAGTCGCTCCAGTCACCCTTCGTTACGGCCGTACCCTTAAAGGAAGCTACTTTGGTGGCGTCAAGGGGCGCAGCGGCATCGGTAAATTCGTCGATCTTTACATGGCAGGACTACTCGACATAGACTCACTCATTACCCATCGTCTTCCCCTGAAAGACATTCAGCGCGGTTTCGATATGATGGTCAGCGGCGAATCCGTTCGCAGCGTCGTCCATTTCGAATGATCCAGGGATGCCGGTGACCAATTGACCAAGAAATCAGGGAGCTGGCCGGTGGTCATTGATGCGCACATGGAATCAGAGTATGTTCTCACTGCACGCTATCCTGAGCGCGAGGAGATTTATCGGCAGATGGCAGATGCAAGCTCCCTCGCCAGAAGTCGTTATGCCTTGCAAGTCGACCTAGCCTATGGCCCTCATCCTCTCGAAAAACTCGATCTTTTTGTGGGCACGTCCGGATCGCCCCTTCTGGTATTTTTTCATGGTGGTTATTGGCGCAGCCAGGACAAGTCTTCTTTCAGCTTCGTTGCTCCTGCATTCCTCGATCACGGGATTTCGGTGGCTGTTGTCGGTTACCCCCTCGCCCCCGTTACGCCCATAAAGGATATCGTGAATAGCGCTCGCGCCGCAGCTGCGTGGCTAGCCGGCGAAGGGCGTGCCCGTCTTCCCCCCGGGTGTACGGAAATGGTCCTCGCAGGTCACTCCGCTGGTGGGCACCTTGCAGCGATGGTGGCGATCATGCCACCCGAGCCTCCGCCAGATATCCCTAATCGCCTAGCTGTCGTCGGATGTGTCACTCTCAGCGGTCTCTTTGACCTGCAGCCCATTGCCCAGACATCAATCGGCATCCAGGTAGGGCTGGACGAAGCGACAGCGGCCAGCGTCAGTCCGCTGCGATTGCCGGTCGGTCCTGGGTGGTTGTTGGCGGCAGTCGGAGGCGCAGAGACTTTTGCGTTTCGCGAACAGACCGCAAAATACGCGCATCATTGGCGAGACGGTGGCGGGACCGCGCACGCACTGACGCTGGCAGGCCTGAATCACTACACCATCCCCTTAGAACTGGGACGATCCGATTCTGCGTTGATGCAAGATATACTCAAACAGATAAAAACCTCTAGCGACCATGCTAGTTGAAACGCATGCCATGACCGAGAGACAAATTGCACATGAATGCCGATACTGAGGCCGACCAGCCCTTGCCCTTCGTCAATTTCAATCAGCTGCGCTCGTTCTACGCCGTGGCCAGGGAGATGAGTTTCACAAAGGCAGCTCAGGTTCTCCACATCGGTCAGCCAACGCTAACCGTTCAGGTGCGGGCCCTGGAGGAGCGTTACGGCGTGGAACTATTCCTGCGCTCGGCGCGGGGGCTACAGCTCAGCACCACGGGTCGCGCGCTGTTCGAGATAGCTAAGCTCATCTTCTTGCACGAAAAGCAGGCTGTTGAGTTGTTGCGTTCAACCAAGGAGGAGTTCAGCGGGGAACTAAGGGTCGGTTCTGTTGGGCCATTGTTCGTCATGAAATTTCTTGCCTTGTTTCGTCGGCGCTTTCCGTTGGTACAGCTCCGTCTGGAAAGCGACAACTCCGACGTTGTGGTGCGCAAGATACTCGATGGGGTGACGGACGTGGCAGTCACCGGAAGCCCAATTAACGATCCAAGGATCCATGCATGCCAACTTGGATCCCACGAGATTGTTGTGTTGATCAATCGATCCCATCCATGGGCGAAATTGGCCTCCATAAAGCTGCGGCAAATGGATGGACAGACTATGATCATCCGCGAGGCAGGTTCAATGACCCGGGCAGCGTTCGAGGCAACGTTGTCGGCACATCAGGTCAAGCCGGTCATCGTGATGGAATTGCCACGAGACTCCGTGCATGAGGCGGTCATAGAAGGTATCGGCATAGGGATCGTATCGGAAGCTGAATACCGGAACCACAACGACCTAATCGCGCTGCGTATCGCCGACATGCCGAGTTTTACACGGTCATACGTCATTTGCCTGCGATCGCGCCGGTTTTCAAAACCCATCGCTGCATTTGTGGAATTGGCCGAGTCGCAGGCCATCGCGCCCCATACAACGCCAACCTGATCCTTGGATGGGGATCAGTTCAAGGCGGTCATCGAGGCGATCTGGCCGGTGTATCCGGCAGCCCTCCCTCATTAGTTATTCATCAAAAAAATCAGCTACGCTTTAGCGCTACATCTCAGGCTTTATTGACTTGCGTTTTCAATTGACCACTGGCCTTCAATGTGACCACCCGCCTTGGAGGTATGGTCACTTCTTTTCCAGTTCTTGGGTTGCGCCCTGGGCGGGCTGATTTGTTGTGAACTTCAAAATTGCCGAACCC
>Ga0102921_1000583_pt1 | contig 12704 bp, 14 predicted proteins | sample Colrivmeta156802_FD_78205 | JGI IMG/M metagenome (GOLD analysis project Ga0102921, IMG submission 78205) | Estuarine microbial communities from the Columbia River estuary - metaG 1568-02 | ecosystem: Environmental > Aquatic > Marine > Intertidal zone > Estuary | place: USA: Columbia River...
CTTCCTTTTCAATTGCTGACCAATTGGTGGTTAACTCATAGTCGCAGCGATGGAAAAGCGATTGTTATGTATGATCCTGATTCAATCATTGGTATACGCATTGCATCTGCCCCACTAGAAGACCTCTTATTTGGATTTGCCCTTGTTTTATCAGTCATGGGCATGTGGGAGTTCTGGGGCCGGCGCGGATTCCAGCGCAACAAATAACTACAGTAAAGTTAACCTGTTAGGGGCGGTAGCTCAGTTGGTTAGAGCCCGGAACTCATAAATCTTGGTAGTCCAAAAATATGAAGTTGTATGACCTCAATTATTCACTAAACCAGCGACAGTTTCCATCTGGGGTACCCCTGAGTACTCTGAATTTAGATACACAAATGGATACACGAGCCATTAGGAAGCCTCAGAAGTCGCCCAAGCCTGACGACATGGTTTATCAACTTAGCAACTCCAGAACGCCATCTAGAGGTGGTCAATTTCTCATTCGATTTGAGGGTTTCATCTCGCATAAGCTTTCTCAGCTCAACAAATATGCCAAACGTGTTTTTTACCTCCCAAAGCTCCTGCTCTGCTTTAGTCGGCTTCGACTTCAGGGGAGTTGAGATTTTTACCTCTGCCAGATTTTTATCAAGCGGATCATAGTTTTCGACTGAACTGAACATGCTAAATGCTCCATAACGGCTGCGGGCCAGACCTTTGATGACGTCATCGCGGAAAGGTTTTGCGGTTTTTGTTCGAGCCTCTAACTCTCCAGCCAAATATGATCCATTTCTTTCAAACAGAAACGTACTTTGTTCAGGTAGAGGGCGCAAACTGTAAAGCCAAAGGATCCACCTGCTAGCTGTGCTGGCATGTAAAACCTTTCCTACAGATGACTGGTAACCAAATGTCCTTCCACTGGCTATCCGACTGGCCGACGGAGTCAGAAGGAACTGGATTGAAGTGTGAGTGGCTCTTGCAATTGCAACTAGTTCTTCAACCGTAAATGCGAGCCCTCCAGTTCTTCCCCCGCCAGGGTAAAACTTTTGTGGCTTGTCTAAATTCTCAAGACGCTTCACAGGTATTCCTGTTTTCACAGAAATCCACTCACGCGTAGGGTTCGGAAAATCCAAATCATCCGACTGAAAGTGCCAGCCATCTACATTTAGCTCCTCGCCGATGAAGCTTTCGAGCCTGAAGCGGATGCTCTCATCAGATTTAGCAATCTCCTGGATTGTTTTACCTGTTCGTTTCTTGACCCAATCTTTTCCGTCTTCCCTTATAAATCGAACATCGCAAGCATCGATAACCATCTGCTCTTTCAGAAATTCAAAGTTTTCCCGAATTACTGAATTGAGGTCTGTATCTATAGGCAAAACATCGTCTATCTCTAATGCGGACTTTCCTGACCTTTTTCCGTTGATTTCCTTCACCTAAGGAACTCCCTCCACCGTTACCCGCTATGGCCTGAAATAGCCCTGTACAACTTTCCCAAAGGAGGTAAGGCAATGCAACAACTAGTGACAGTCACGCAATACGCAGCGCTCAAAGCCATAAGCGAGAACACAGTCTGGCGCTGCATAGCAAAGGGCGAGATAAATGTGGAGAGGTTCGGTCGAGCTGTCCGAATCGACCCGCAGGGGAATGCGACAGGTTTCGAAAACGTGAATCTGCCCAACTATCTCACCAAAGAACAGTACAAGAAAACTATCAAAAAGGATGAAGGGAAAAGGGAATCTCTTTCGAAGGATAGCGATGAGAACGATGACCATGAATAAGCACCACATTTTGGCAAACAGGATGAGTGAATATTTGATATTTGATTACGACAACACAAAAATCTCCGATGCCCAGTACAAGCTGTTCAAAGAAATCGAACTTGCTTGCTGTGATCAATGCTTCGCCTACCTCTACAGGCAAACTGAATTGCTTTTTCGAAAAGGTGAGATTTCATTGATTGAAAGGTATCTTCTTCGCTCGGTTTTAGATCATGACTTCCGCGAGGAAGTAGATTGGCGAGTCCAAAACCTTCGTTCACTTCATGTAGAAGAGGTCGAGTGCAAGGAATTAGAGAAGAAATTGAATGACTTTCGAAGAAATGCCACTCGCACCCTTCCTATGACAGATGCTGAACTAAGTAGACCAAGACATGAAATTTAGAGCACTTTCCTTTACTCATTGGAAACGTTTTTGAGGCTTAGTTCTAAGCGAAAAAGGCGTCTCACAGGCCAAATGCAAAAAATCACCACTGCCGAAACAGTTCACAATTGCGGTAATGCGTAAATCGCGCATTGGATTGAGGAATCGCATGGCCGTCGAAAGTGAGTACGTCTTACTCAAGGAAATTTCGGAGGAGCTAAAAATCCCCGAGAGGACCTTGCTCTTTTACCTTTCTAAAGGTGACTTCCCCGCTGTCTACAAGTTTGGACGTCACCGAAGGGTAAAAAGATCAGATTACGAGCGCTGGAAGGCCCAGCACTTGGAGAAATAAAAACTACCCGCTGTAACGGGTGGTAGTTAGGTGAACTTGTGGAAAAGTATATCAACGCGGTGGCGCAATGAACCGCCAGGAACTAATAGAACTTGCAAAGCTCCAGTACGACTTTGATTGGATTTTCTCCTCTATAGGATTCAGAAAGACTGCATCTGAAAAAGTAAAAAGTGGTTCAGTTGTCGTGACTTGGACCTGCGATACAAGTTTTGGTCCAGTCTCGTTTTGGGTTGGAAGTGAAGACGACCCAGCACTCCTGCAAATGGGCACTGATTCAACCAAGGTTAGGTGGGAGAAGCTTGATCTAATAAACCATTTCCACACAGGTGGTGATTGGGCGCTTTTAGAGCATTTCGTGACATCTGGAGCGAGTCTCATGTCTGGCCCCTTGGCAGAAATTGCAAATGCTTCACGAATAAAGGACTTTGAACAAAACGAGAACCTGCCCCTAGAACAGAGGCTTGCAAATGATCCGCTCTTTCGCAGAGACTACGAAAGAAATCTCAGACAGATGTCAGCTAAAAAGGCAGCAGAAGATACCTTCTCTGAGATTGAGGGGCCTGCATCGGGCGACTTACTGAAGCTCAGTGCTGAGGAGCTTAGTGAGCGCGTGGGGCTCTTGAATTGGGAGACTCTTTGGAACGACGAATCCAAAGAGAGATGGTTCGTCCCAGATCTTTTGTGTGCTGGACGAGCACATGGATTTCCCGCGCCATCTGGAATCGGTAAATCACTCCTATGGTTAGAGATTGCTGCAAGTCTTTCGGCTGGTAGGTCCGTCCTTGGCTACGGGGCCCAGGAACCAATCCGAGTTCTCTATTTGGATCATGAAAACACGCCAAAAGGAGACATCAAACCGCGTCTGCAGGCAATGGGCTTCAATCATGAAGACTTAGCAAATTTTTACTATTTATCTTTTCCAAGTATCTCGGCATTGAACACGAAGCTTGGTGGGAGGACTTTGGCACAACTTTTAGATTACTTTCAACCTGAACTTGTCTTTATCGACACATTCAGTCGATTCGTGGAAGGTGAAGAGAATGGAAGCGCGGTTGCGCAAACTTTCTATGAACACACGGGGAAAGAACTAAAGCGAAGAGGAATTGCCTACCTACGCATAGACCATGTCGGTAAGGATGCGACTAAAGGGGCTCGTGGTTCCTCCGCTAAGTCGGACGACTTGGACTTGATTTGGGTGATGTCCAAAACCAAGGAGCCCAATGTCTTTCTATTGAAGAATGAGAAAGCTCGGGTACCCGTGGCAAAAGATTCCTATTTAGTTGAACGAATAAAGAGACCGCTATCCCACATCATTAGATCTGGTGTGGTCTGGGCTGAGCTAATTGATTCTGCCAAGAAACACGAAATTGCCGTTGAGCTGATTGAGCAACTTAGCGTGCGGGACCCAAAACATAGTCTTGCGCAAGGTAAGGTCTGGAAAGAGTTGGGCTCAACATGCAAAGCAAAAAGGATTTCAAGAGATGAATTGTTCGAGGCTCTGAAATTCGTCAAAGGAGAGTATGACCACGACGACGATTTTGAATCTTGAACGGTTGAACGGACCAGTCTTGGGTTCAAGTCGTTCGGATCGTTTAGCGACAGAACTTGAACGTGCTAACCCCATCCCTATGGATGGGTTAGTCGTTCAAAAGTAGTTTGTAGGGTCGAGGACATAGCTCTAGTAAGTAAGCAGATTTGAGGTTGCTTATAGATTACCGCCTCGAAGAAAGCATGAATTCTCTGATTTAGATTGTTTATGAAAGAAAGCCTCGTTTTTGGTCGTTTTTTGCAGGGGAAAAAGTGCTTCTGGAATCGTGTACGCGAACGGTGTTGGGCTAGATTGCGCCCTCCACGGCAGTCGCTTGCTCGATTTCGGATGCCTTCATCTCGTCTCGAATTGCGCTTCTTCTCTCTTCCACCGTTCTCACTACATCGCCAACAGATTTCTGGGCAGCCAGTCGAGGTCTGGTAATCAAGAACTTGCCCAGGTCAGTCTTGTTAATCGAAGTTTTCGACGCCCCTTTTGCCAAAGCGGTGACAATCAGGGCTCGAATTGACTTGAAGTACCCTAAATAGAAGTGGTAATCGATTGCATCTTTCTTCTGTTGTAGAACAAAACACAAATCGCTGGCAACGAATTTGACACCTTGCTCAACGTAATGAACTCTTCCTAGAGAGCCCTCTGCTGCGGCCGCAAAGACCAGCGCAGGACCCGTATGGGTGTATTCGTCATGAGTAGACCATTCTTCCGACGCCGTTATAAAGGCGTACTCTCCCTCAACAGCCTTCGAGCTCTGCACCGTCGACTATTGCCGGCTACCAGAGTCGAACATCGTGGGTGCCGAACCGATCCTCTTCACCAGTAAGTAGTGAGATGAACTCCATGTCGGATGGTGCCACTCTTTATTGTCTTGATTCAAGACGTAATTTGGACTAAGAAGTTTTGGAGGGATCTGAGCGAAAAACACTAGACACTTCAAACCTCTAAAAAGGAGAGAATATGTCCAGTGTTTTTCGCTCACGTCCTTGTATGCTCTCATGCGTGCATGTCTGCGCATATACGTAAAGAACCATCGGACGAACATGTCGTTATTGCTAGCGATATATTTAAACTTGTCAGCGACCCGACCCGATTAAAAATATTATGGGCATTATTGCACGGGGAACATTCGGTCGGTGAGCTTGCTGAGGACATCAAAGCGAAGCCCGCTGCAGTGTCGCAACATCTGTCAAAACTGCGAGCGGCCCATATGGTATTGTTCGTCGCGATGGTATTCGAATGTTTTATAAGGCTAAGAACAAGCATGTCCGCAGCCTGATTGAGCAAGCATTTACACAGGCTAACCACATTGTAAGGGGCGATCAGCATGAGTAAGTATAAATGGCGCTACTAGACGTGCGTATAAAATTAATATGAAACGGTCGGTAACATGAGTCACGGACGATATCGAAACAATTTTATACGATTTAATAAAAAGAAACTTGGGCTGGGGTCAATATTTGTAGGATTCATACTACTGTTAGTGCTGTTAGTTGCCGGTGTCGTCCTGATAGCAATTATCAATACTTTACCGAGCCTGGCCGATAGCAGCCTAGGCAAATCAATCTCCAATTTACTCTCGACGCTCTGGAATGTCGGGCTCGATTTCGTCCGAACACTATGGAAGCAAGTCATCGCGAATCCGTTGCAATCTTTAACTGGAGGAAATAACTAATATTATGAGCGGGTCGCATGAAGCACCACCTAATCTCGACAATAAGCTTAAAGTAGGTTTTTTACTCAATACCAGCTTTACGATCTTTGAGTTCTTTATTGGCTTTTTATCAGGCAGTCTGGCCTTGATTTCTGACGCCGCGCACAACCTGACCGATTCACTGAGCCTGTTGGTATCTTTCTTTGCCACCAAAATATCGAAAAAAGGTGCTAACGCCGATAAAACATTCGGTTACGGGCGAGCGACGGTGCTGGCGGCACTGATTAATTCGCTCATCTTGCTCGGTCTGGCGGTTTACATTTTTACTGAAGCCTACCAGCGCTTCCAAGACCCCCAGCCGGTACAAGGTGGCCTAGTAGTAATCGTGGCACTCGTCGGGATTGCCATCAACGGATCAATCGCCTATTTGTTTTTTAAAAGTCGCGGTGATCTGAATATCCGCAGTGCCTTCCTCAATATGGCGCTAGACACATTGGCCTCAGTGGGCGCTTTGCTGGCAGGACTTATCATCGTCCTAACGGGAAAAACCTTTGTCGATCCATTCATTAGTGTCATTATCGGCTGTATGTTGCTATATAGTGGCTGGAGCGTTATTAGGTCCGCTCTGCACTTACTGTTTGAGGGTGTACCGGAAGGTACCGATATTCCAGCCATTCAAAAAGCGATTTTGACAACCCCGGGTGTCAAAGGCATGGACGATTTGCATGTCTGGGCGCTATCTACTACCGGTGCTGCCCTGAGTTGCCATCTTGTGATAAAAGAATCCAGTCTGCAAGACAGCATTGCGTTAAAAGAAGAGGTTAAACAGATGCTATCGACCAAGTTCCATATCGAACACGCCACGATTGAAACTGAACTAACTGAGGGGCCCCATCACAACGAGCGGACGGACGAAGGATTATAATCGTGAGCCAACAACACGAAAAAACCAATCAGAATCGCTGGAATAAACTACTCACACTTGTTGCCGCCATTAGTTTTGTTGCTGGAATTATCTTTGCTATTTTCAAGCTCTCTGGGGCGGATCTACTATTCGGCCTATCCCTCGCCGCAGGCGGTATACCGGTAGCCCTGTCAGCCATACGCAAAGTATTCAAGCGTAAGATCTCTATCAGCCTACTGGTCACGATTGCGACCATCGGGGCGTTGTATCTTGGTCAAATTGCCGAAGCCGCTGCTGTGATGTTTTTCTTTGCACTAGCTGAAGCCTTTGAGGAATTTGGCGAAGCTCGATCCCAGAGGGCTGTAGCCGCACTGCTTGAAAAATCTCCAAAAATCGCCCGATTAGCTGACGGTCGCGAAGTGCCAGTAGAAGACATCAGGATTGAAGACATTGTCAAAGTTCGGCCGGGCGACATGGTACCGCTCGACGGTATTGTGACATCCGGCGAGTCATCAGTTGACGAGGCTACTATAACCGGCGAGAGTATCCCTAAAGAGAAGTATAAAGGCCAGATTGTGTATGCCGGTACGCTGAACCAAAGTGGCTACTTAGAGGTCAAAGTTACTAAAATTGCTGCTGATAGTACCCTGCAAAAGATCGTTACCCTAATCGAAGAAGCTCAAAAATCTCGTCCCGAAATGCAAGAGTTCTTGGATAAGTTTGCCAGCTACTACATCCCAGCCGCCCTGATATTGGCGGCCCTCGTCGCGCTCATTCCTCCGGTATTTTTTGGTGAACCTTTTAGCGACTGGTTTACCAGGGCGCTTATTTTACTAGTTTTAGCCTGCCCTGATGCGCTAGTCGTTTCGGCACCGGTGGCCGTCGCTGCCGCGATTGGTGGAGCGTCTAAACGAGGGGTCATTATAAAGGGTGGGCGTTTCCTTGAAGTACTGAGTAAAACCAAAGCTATCGCCTTCGACAAAACAAAAACCTTGACCGTTGGGACGCCGGTGGTAGCCGAAGTGATTGCCCTGCACGGTGCCAGTGAAGCTGATGTTCTAGCCGACGCTGCCGGTATAGAAAAATTTTCGTCGCATCCGCTCGCCACCGCTATCGAAGAATATGCCAAAAATAGAGGCATCGAGCCGCACAAAATGGATAAGTTCAAAAACATCGCCGGACGCGGTGGCGTAGCCACCTGTCTGGTCTGCGACACCAAAGACCACGCCATTGGCAATCTGCAGCATATTGGTGCCAGCGCCAAGGTTTGTAAAGATGTCTTGCGTGAAGTGGAACGGATGGAATCAAAAGGTATGACATCGGTACTGGTCAGTGAAGGTAAAACTGTCATTGGTATCATTGGTATAACTGACACGCTGCGACCTGAGTCAAAGAGCGTCATTGATGCCCTTAAGAAACTCAAGGTCACATCGGTAATGCTGACTGGCGATAATAAGCTGGCTGCTCAGTACGTAGCTTCGCAAGTAGGCATAACGGAAGTTTACGGTGCTTTATTGCCAGAAGAAAAAGCTAAGCTGATAGATACCCTGCAGGCCAAGCATGGGCGGGTGGCCATGGTTGGTGACGGCGTCAACGACGCGCCTAGTCTGGCCAGGGCCGATGTTGGCATCGCCATGGGCGGCGGCGGATCTGATCTGGCAATCGAGACGGCCGACGTCACATTGATGAATGATGCTATTGGCACGATTCCGTATATAATGGGCGTTGGCCAGCAAACCTTTCGAGTGGTGCGTCAGAACGTTTATGGATCACTGATTGTCAAAGGGGTAATCCTGATCGCGGGTGTGCTAGGAGCGGCCAGTTTAAGCGTCGCCGTCGCCGCCGATGCGGCCATGGCTGTGCTGGTGGTTCTGAACGGTTTACGGCTATTTAACTCAGGTGGTAAAGAAATTGCTACACTAATTAAGAAATAAGGAGGAATGCTCCATGCAGTGCCCGACAGATAATACAGATTTAGTAATGAGCGAACGTCAGGGAATAGAAATTGATTATTGCCCAAAATGCCGAGGGGTCTGGCTAGACCGTGGTGAGCTGGATAAGATTATTGAGCGTTCCGGGCAAGTTCAGCCGACATCCTCACAGCCTCAGCAATCTTACCAAGAGCCAAACTCTCCACAACAAAACGACAAGCATGGTGGAAAACATGGTGGGAGTTACGACCAAAACAATGGCTACCAACATAAGAAGCGCAGATCATTCTTGGGTGAGTTATTTGACTGAAATCACTAACAATCGTCAGTCCCAACAAGACTATGACGGTCTCTTTAGTCAGTTTACAGGCATACCTAACATTAGGTATGCCTATCGCCCACACAGGCGACAATTCACTTGCTTAGGAATGAAAACTTCTCCTCGTCTGTGACATTCAAATCGGACTTCGACCAGGGGTCAACTAGAAACCATCGCACTGGCAAACTGTCATATAAGCGGAAAACTGCCAACAGTGGATTCGCTAGGACAAGGGTTGTATCCATCCCCGATCACTCGCAAAAGTCGGGAACTGCGTTGAAATTATGTAATTCTCATCAACTGAAGTCTCTGCAAGTTCTAATGGGTTCGGTCTGTAACTTCGATATTGTGTTATGGATGCAGGCGTTGGAAATCTTGAAATTGTTTCAGGGTTTCCATGTTTTGTATCCCAAAAAAATGAATGTTCCCGTTGCTCAGGATAATGAAGCGGGCACCAATATTTCTGGCGTAATTGCGAGCTTGCTCCTTTGCAGACAAGGGGTCAATAGATTCCCTTTTCGCCTCTACAACAACTAGTGGTTTTTTGTCTTGATCCAAGAGTAAGAAGTCGATTGCCCCTCTTGTTCCTGAGCGAGAAACAGCATTTTCCAAATCGTCCCCAAGATCGGCGAATTTGACGCCAGATTCCAGCGCGATGTTCGCTTTACCTTCAGTCGTATCTTCGAAACGCCACCCCGAAGCTTCGAGGAGCTTGTTGATCTTGATGCGAGCACGCGCTTCGTTGTTACTCACTTTGTGCCCCCTTTCGGCGACAAGCTCATATTTAGCGAGTACGACGATGGCGATGGCGGTCGAGTCAATGTGATTGAGGTTCATAATCCCACTGAAGAAGACTTTGTGATTCCCAGCGGCTGGATAGTCGGTGCAAACCTTCTACAGGTCCGAACTTTCAATCACTCTGAGTTAGTCAAAGCTGGGGAAAGCATTCTTGCTGATGTCTCTTGCGTTGAGAAAGGCAGATGGGGCGAAGGTCAAAACGAAACCGATGGCGGGCGGGCACCTCTTTCCGTAATCGGCGCAGGTTGGGACTATGACGCCGAGCGTAAGTTTTGGGTAATTGACCGAAATTCACGACAATCAAGAGTCTGGAATCAGGTCTCCAGGCAGGAATCGCGCTCTGGAGTGAGGAGCACGAGTTCTCTACAACAAATCATGACGGAGGATTCTGAACAAGCTGCCGTTCAGAGTCGAATACAGCAAATTTCTAGAAACTCCTTGAAAATCTACGATGAGCAGAATGGTTTCTTGGTGGCGGTCGATGGGGAACCACTCCTCATGGAGGTTTTCTCTGACTCTAGAAACATTGAGAAAACGATCCAAGAAACCATTCGTGGGATTTCCTTTGACATCGCTCATCTGGACTTTGAACCTGCATTGGATGGAGATGTCCGACGATTTGTTGAAGAGACAAATCTTGGTGGACTCAACCCTATTCAAATTGATGACTGGGCGAGCCAATTCGCTGGTGGCAATCATGGCGTCGACACAAAGGCAACAAAGGATCGACACGGTCTACTGATTCATTCCATTTCACTAAACAGACGACACAGAATTCTTATGGAGGTATAAATGACAGTAAATTTTGAGAATCTCTGCAGCTAGGTGCTACCTAATCTATTTATAAGTGGCACTCTTGATGACGATGTCCTTGATATGCCGATGAATGACTATCAACTCATGCATCCAGCCCCTTTTGAATCATGCGTGACACTCTACGGACACGCACGTCCTTTCGGTTATTACGTTAGGGAGCAAAGATTTGGAATCGTCGATGCGGAAATTGATCCTCTTTCGATTCCAGAAATTCGTCAATTGGCTGACTGGTTGCACTCAGAATGGAAGAAGGGCAAGCGAGTGGCGGGTAAGTGCCAGATGGGTTACAACCGTTCGAGTTTGATTGTGGCACTGGTAATGCTGAAAGAAGGCTTCAGTGCTGACGAGACAATCAAAATGATTAGAGAAAAGAGATCACCAAATGCGCTTTGCAATCCGCATTTCGTTCGATTTATAAATGAAGTTTATGAGGAAGAGTACAAACCTCAAGCGCTTTCAGCGTAAACGTAAATCAATGCGTGAAAACCGCCTGTAACCGCGTAGGCACTCATAGTCGGGTATTGTTGAGGCTTGTAGGGCCGTTAGCTTAGTCGGTTAGAGCAATGGACTCATAATCCATCGGTCGTCGGTTCAAGTCCGACACGGCCCACTACAGGCTAAAGGAGTAGGCGCATTTCGCGCCCACTCCTTTTTGCTTAGGAAGCTCTACCTTGAATCTTTTTTTGCATGTCATCAATCTTGTCAGCAACACCTAAGAACGGCCGATCTGAGTTATGTACATAAGTTCGAGAAGTTAGTTCAACACTGCTATGTCCTAAAAAGCGTCTAATAACCTCAATGTCCGTCTCATCGTTATAGAGCATGGTTGCCGCAGTGTGGCGCGCATCGTGCAATCTACGGTGGCTAACTTTCGCTGAGCTTAGAGTTCTTTTCCATAACGTGTTGTCCCACCGAGACTGCATGGGGCGTCCCTCAATATTTGGGAAGACTAAATCATTCTCAACCCAGTCTTTTCCAAGACGAAGCTTTCGCTCGGCTAGTTCTGATTTATGGCGCTTCATAGGCAGGATTGTTTCGTCAGATAGACGTAAGGCTCTCCTGGAGCTTTTGGTTTTCAGTCCTACTAGCTCTCTTTTTCCTCGAATCGTCTGCATTTGTTTTGTCACTTGAACGGTTTTGGTGTTGAAATCAATGTCTCGCCACCGTAAGCCAAGCGCCTCGCCTTGGCGTAGCCCATAAAACAGCGCCATCGTCCACCGCAACTTCAATTGAGTAGTCTCTGCAGATCTGATAACTCGACCCACTTCTTCAATCTTGAGAGGCTCGAACTCAAAGTGGTCGATTTTGATTTTTCGAGCGTTTGCCACTGGATTGAAAGCGAGAATTTCTTCCTTGACGGCACCTGACATCGCAACGCTGAGCACTGCTCTGGCCTGTCTCTGCGACCTCTTGCTCTGCCCAGCTAAATTCATAGCGGATAGCATCTGGTCAACGTGGCGTTTGTTTAGTTCCATCAATTTCACGTGCCCGATTAGCGGGTTTATGTGGCAGCGGATCAGTTGTGAGTACCTCTCAAAAGTTGAATAGGCAACCTCTTGTTGATGTCTCTCTTTCATCCAAGGAATGATGAACTCTTCAAGCGTCAACGCACCACCTTTCTCTGCCAGACCTTTATTTAGAGGTTGGAGGCGCTTTAGTTTCTCTTGAGCGTTTCTCTTTGACTCGGTCATCGTCCGCCCTGTGGCTGTGATTACGCGACCATCTTGCTTGATAACCGTGCGGTATCCATTCCTAAATGTGTAAGTATGGCCATGGCCATTCTTAGCCCTTTGTGTTTTTGATTGCATCTTTAGTCCTTCGGTAACGTCGCAGCGCTTTGCTGCAGTAACAACTTTTCCTCGGACTGCCAATTCGTTTACTGAGTTCCTTGACGTAAGGAGGTCGACTTGAATACACAATGGGTACACACGTCAATTCCAGCAAGTCTCTGCGCTTCTCATTCGCTCAATCTCCCGCATGAAATCAGGGGTAAACTGACTTTCAGGTGAGGCGACCTTTGAAGGGCAGCGGACTCATAATTCCGTCGTCGTCGGTTCGAGCCCGACCCGCCCCACTTAGTTTTAAACCATTTAGAATTACTCTCCTAATTACTGAGTCCCTGACTAAAAATTAGTTCACCCAAATTACTGCTACCACTCATTTGACTCTCCCCTCTGTGTCTATTGGGCAATTCTTGGCGTAACTTTTAGGTATGAGCGATCGAGTCTTGCTAGTCATGGATGATGCTTTTGAATTATCGACGATGGCTGCTGCA
>Ga0102921_1000585_pt1 | contig 12684 bp, 6 predicted proteins | sample Colrivmeta156802_FD_78205 | JGI IMG/M metagenome (GOLD analysis project Ga0102921, IMG submission 78205) | Estuarine microbial communities from the Columbia River estuary - metaG 1568-02 | ecosystem: Environmental > Aquatic > Marine > Intertidal zone > Estuary | place: USA: Columbia River Estuary...
AGAGTCTATTGAAAACAATCTTTCTCAATACCTAGGACCATTGAATAATTCCTTTGGTACGGGCGGACAGCATAATAACGCAACCACGCAATACATGATATTCACGGTTAATGAACCCCTAACGATTGTTTCGGCATGGGTAAATGCAGGTGCAACTGGAGATCGTACAATTACCTTATGGGATGCGAGTGGTAATCAGTTAGATTCTAGGTTTTTAAATATTCCTGCTGGTGGTTCACGGATTTCACTAAACTTTCATGTGGAACCTGGGGTAAATTATCGAATTGGTGGAGCGCAGATGAATTTGTATCGTAATAATGCCGGTGCGGTGTTCCCATATCAGATTCCCGGCTTGGTTTCCATCACAGGTTCAAGCGCAGGAGGGGCATTTTATTATTATTTCTATGACTGGGAAGTGGTTAAAGACCCATGTATAAGTCCAAGAACCCCTGTTCAATTAATTATGGATGAAGTAACCGCAAATGCCACGATGAATACCTTAGGGATGACGGCTACTGTTTCGGTAAATAATAGTTTGAATGCGAATCAATATGCTTGGGATTTTGGCGATAATAATTCATCGAATGGATTCTCTCCTTCACATACTTATAGTGTTCCTGGTATATACACTGTAACCTTAGTGGCATCGAATGCCAATTGTTCCGACACCACAACGTTTGAAGTGATAGCAGACAATGCCTCATTAACTGAACTCAGCGGAAGTAATTTGTTGCTTTATCCAAATCCAGCGAACGAGCGCTTGAATGTTGAGTTCACCTTTGGCATTGCTCAATCTGTATCATTGGTGGATGCCGCAGGTCGGGTGGTGATGGAATGTCCAATTCTGAGTTCGCTTTCTTACCTTAACATTAGTGGATTGGCACGAGGTACGTATCGGGTTGTAGCCAGCTTTGGTGATGGTACCAAGTCTGTTAAGCCTTTTGTGAAACAGAATTAATTCCCAAAGATTACTTCATCCGTAATTTCACGAACCATTTGAAAAAGCTCTGCTTTGAATTGCTTAGGGTCATATAGCCCACGTTCCATTTGACGTAATTTGTGTTCCCATTGTCCAGTAAGTTCAGGGCTTTTTAGCAGGTCGTTTTTAATGGTGTCAATTAAATGCATGCCGGTATCGGTAGCGATGAGGTTCTTTTTCTTTTTCTCGATGTATTTTCGTTTAAATAAGGTTTCAATGATGGCGGATCGGGTAGAGGGTCTTCCAATGCCGTTTTCCTTCATTAATTCCCGCATTTCCTCGTTCTCTACTAGTTTTCCAGCAGTTTCCATGGCTCTAAGAAGCGTCGCCTCGGTGTAAGGTTTTGGTGCTGATGTTTTTCCTTGATGCATGAAGGGTTCATGCGGACCTTCTTCGCCTTCCGTGAACAGGGGTAAGATTTTATCTTCAGATTCCCCTTTTTTCTGAACTTTTTGATCTAGGTCTTCATATACCACACGCCAACCTTTATCTAAAACCTGCTTCCCGGTTGCTTTAAATGTTAATTGATCTACTTGACCCATTACGGTGGTATTCGAAACCTTGCATTCCGGATAAAATGCAGCAATTAACCGTCGAGCGATTAAGTCATATATTTTATGTTCATCGGGAGAAATTCCGGAGGGTACGATTCCAGTAGGAATAATTGCGTGGTGGTCGGTTACCTTGCTGTTGTCGAAAATTGCTTTTGTTTTAGGAATGGGCTTTTCTAACAACGATTCGGTAAACCGGCTATAATCTCTTAACCCTTTTAATACATTGGGTATTTTGGGGTGAAGATCTTCAGAAAGGTAGGTGGTGTCAACCCGTGGATAGGTCACCAGTTTTTTCTCGTAAAGGCTTTGAACATGCTTGAGTGTTTCATCGGCACTGAACCCATAACGCTTGTTACCATCTACTTGCAATGAAGTTAAGTCGTACAATCTCGGATTTCCTTCTTTCCCTTCCTTTTGTTCAAAAGAGGTGATTTTAAAGGGTTTGTCTTTCAAATATTCCACGCCTTTTTTGGCTTTTTCTTCCGACTTCAAGCGATCAATTTGACAAAGGAACTCTGTTTCTCTGTACATCGTTTTAAGTTCCCAGTAGGTTTCGGATTTAAATGCATTGATTTCCTTCTGCCGTTGTACAATCATGGCGAGGGTAGGGGTTTGCACTCGACCAACAGATAAGGTCATTTTTGCCGGGGCAAATTTTTTGGTATAGAGTCGGGTTCCATTGATGCCTAGCATCCAATCGCCGATGGCACGTGAATTTCCAGCAGCAAACAAATTATCGAATTCTTCTCCATTTTTAAGCTTAGAAAATCCTTCTTTAATGGCTTCATCCGTTAAGGAGGAGATCCACAGCCGCTTTACTGGCACTTTGCAACCTGCTTTCAAGAGTACCCAACGTTGAATTAATTCTCCTTCTTGGCCCGCATCCCCACAATTAATCACTTCTTCACACTGAGAAACTAATGTTTTGAGTACATTAAATTGTCGCTGTACCCCTTCATCCTTGATGACTTTTATGCCGAATTGTTCCGGGGAAATAGGTAAATCCTCAACACGCCACTGTTTCCAGTTTGGATTGTAATCTTCTGGTTCTTTCAGCGTGCATAAATGACCAAAGGTCCAACTCACCCAATACCCATTTCCTTCAAAATACCCCTCTTTCCGAGTGGATGCACCAAGGATTTGAGCCAAATCTCGTGCGACACTCGGTTTTTCCGCAATGCACAGTTTCATTTACTTTTTGAATTTACGGATACCCTTAAGTAAGAACTTTTTGTAGCTTTCGATTTCTGGGGTATATCCAATGCTCTCGGTAAGGTCTTTCCCTTCGTGATCAGTTACTACATACAATGGTTGTTGGAAGCTTTTGTAATTAATTACTTCGTACTCTGCCCATTTATTTCCAACGTCACGAATTTTTCCGCCCAATTCCTTGGAATATCGCTGTTCGCTTTCTGGTAGCGGTTCATGGTCATCAACATACAGCGAAATAATGACAAAATTCTTTTGAAGTAAAGGGCGGATTTCATCATTTGTCCATACGGTGGATTCAGTTTTTCGACAATTTTGACAAGCATGTCCGGTGAAATCCATCAAGATTGGTAAATTTCTTTCTTTGGCATAGGCACGGCCTTTGTATAAATCATGAAAAACTAAAATTGATCCATCACCCACAGGATGCATGTCTGCGGAATATTTATCTGTTATAGAATCTTGTTTTACCCCGGTTTCTAGTCCGCCATTATTGAAACGGAAGTTATCTTCAGAATGTGTTCTTGGAGGAGCAATTCCATCAATAAGTTTCAAGGGGTGTCCAAACATCCCTGTGAATAGATACACAGAAAATACAAGGGAAGCAAAAGCAAACATGAATCGAGGTACACTCAATTTTTCTACAACCGAATCATGAGAGAATCTAATTTTTCCAAGTAAGTAAAGACCCATGATCATAAAAATTACAAACCAAGATCCGACAAACCACTCGCGGGTAAGGATATCCCAATGGTATGCCATATCCACTGCGGATAGAAACTTCATTGCCAAGGCGATTTCAAGAAGACCTAAAACCACTTTAACGGAATTTAACCAACCACCCGATTGTGGTAGCGAATTTAACCAGCTCGGGAAAATAGCAAATAAGGTAAATGGAATAGCCAGGGCAAGGGAGAATCCACCCATTCCCATGGCAGGTGTAAGATAAGAGCCAGTAGTTGACGCCGTAACCAAGAGACTACCAATGATTGGACCTGTGCATGAAAAAGAAACAAGACCTAAGGTGAAGGCCATAAAGAAAATGCCAATGTAACCACCGCGATCGGCTTGCTTATCCATTTTATTCACCCATTTACTAGGGAGTTGAATTTCGAATGCGCCGAGGAAAGAGAATGCGAACACCATGAAAATAGCAAAGAAAACCAGGTTCATCCAAATGTTTGTGGAAAGGTCATTCAACCCCGTAGTTCCTAGTACTGCGGTAAATAAAATCCCAGAAGTAACGTAAATAACTACAATGGAAATACCATAAACAAGTGCTTTAATGATTCCTTCTGCGCGTGTTTTTGATTGTTTGGTAAAGAAAGTAACCGTCATCGGGATCATCGGGAACATGCATGGGGTTAGTAGGGCAAATAAGCCGCCACCAAATCCAGCCCAAAAGGTCCACCAAAGTGTATTTGGTTTTTTCGGAACTGTGGGTTTAATTTCTTTTGGCTCCATGGTTTCGTCTGCGCCATTTACGTTAGCGCTACCTTGGGCATTACTAGTGTCTTGTTCCACTGATGAATTATCATTTGAGGCAAGCGCGCTTTTGTATCCACTTATTTTAACGGTGGCGTCTTGAGCAGGTGGGAAAATACAACCGGCTGCATCACAGATTTGAAAGCTGTAGGTGAATGGAATAGAGAATGCATCGTCGCTCAAAATTTCTATTTGTTGTTTGAATGTGGCGCTTCCTTCAAAATAAAGCTGTTCGCCTAAGTCGTCAACGAACTTCTTTGGAGCACTCCCGTCCTTAAGTTTCCCAATCAATTTAAAATTCTTATTGGCTTTGATATCAAAGGTGGTTGGAGTTCCTGTAAAATCCGCCTTTTTTGGGTCGTGATTCACCGAGAAAATGTGAAAGTGGTTGAGCAAGGTTGCTTTACCAACAATGTATGCGTGACTACTATCGATTTTTTCTACATTAAATTTCCATTTAATGTGGTCTTGCCAAGAACCTTGAGCAAATGCTGCTATGCTTAACAGAAGTAAGCAGGTAGATAAAAGATACCTCATAATTAGTTGTTAATTTGAATTGTTATAGGCACATCAATGGGTGGAATACATTTGGTTTCATCGCAAATCATGTAGTTCAGGGTTAGTTTGATAGCCCCTGACTTTTTTACGCGGAAACCTTGGCGAATTTCTACTTGATTTTCCCAAATGTAAACCATTCCTCCAAAATTATCATCTTGATGTGCAACGGGTGGTGTTAAAAATTCCAAACTCCCAGTTTTCTTTATCCCTTTGTTCTTGTCGAAGGTTACGCTTAATGCGATAGGCCCGAGGTTTGGGTCAGTTTTAGGGGAGTACAAGTGCCAAGAAGGATCAATTGTTCCTTTGATGACAAGTTCATTTGAATTCTTATCCCATAACGCATTCCAAGTTACATGGTTTTGAGCTTGAAGCTCAAAACCATTGAATAATAGGCAAAGAATTAAGGATAGAAAAGTAACAACACGACGCATGTCGCGAAGTTAAAAAATTATATCTACAATTTTAGAAATTGGAATCCAAACCCCTCCTTTCAGTGTGATGAACTGTTCCCCTTTAGCCCAAATGGTAGTGTGTACCTTTTTTAATCCTTCATCATCACAAAAAATGATCTCTACTTTACCCCGATGGGTGTTTCCTAAATCATTGCTTTGTGCAGTTTTTGCCGCAAATTAGCTTCTTGTTCAATGGAGCTTAGTTTATCATAGGTGCAATTTGTAACTTGCTCCTTTTGGATTTCTTGGATTTCTAAAAACATAGTAGTGAGTTTTGTCCTTTGAAGATAGTAAATTATTCTAAACTACCAAATTTACCAAGGCAATTTTGCATCTGCTGAAATGTGCTGATCATGGGAGATTCCAGCTTCAAATAAAAACGCACCTGTTATTGCAATCATGGCCGCGTTGTCTGTACAATATGAGGGGTGTGCTACATGCACGGAGAGTTCAGGTTGGGCTGATTGCCAAGCCTGAAGTTTGGCTCGCAATCCACGGTTTACGGAAACTCCTCCACTTAACGCGATGCATGTTATACCTGTTTGTTGCTGGGCCTTTTTTAGTTTTTTTAGTAAGATTTCTGTAATGCTGTGTTGAATCGACGCACAGAGGTCGTTTAAGTTAACCGTCACAAAATCAGGATCTTTAGCTACTTCTTTTTTTAAAAAATAAAGGATGGATGTTTTTAACCCACTGAAACTGAAGTTTAATTCCGGAATATTTGGTTCTGAAAAGCTAAATGCGGTCGGGTTTCCAGTTTGGCTGTATTGGTCAATAAGCGGTCCGCCGGGATAGGGTAATCCCAACATTTTGGCTGCTTTATCAAAGGCCTCTCCTGCCGCATCATCGATTGTTTTTCCGATGATTTCCATGTTCAATGCATCATGAACGACAACGATTTGCGTATGCCCACCACTTACCGTTAAGCATAAATATGGAAAACTAGGGGCAGTCATTCCTTCATGGGTAATGAAATGACTTAAGATATGCGCCTTCATGTGATGCACTCCAATTAAGGGTTTGTTTAACGCCAAAGCGAGCCCTTTTGCAAACGAAGTGCCGACCACGAGTGAGCCCATAAGGCCTGGTCCTTGAGTAAATGCAATCGCATCAATATCCTTTAGAGAAATCTGAGCCCTTTCTATTGCTCGATTAACTACAGGTATAATATGTTCGATATGCGCTCTACTAGCTAATTCAGGAACTACGCCTCCATATGCTTCATGAATCAACTGCGTGTGTGTTATGTTCGCGAGAATTTGCGTTCCTTTCAGAACTGCTGCTGATGTATCGTCGCAAGACGATTCAATTCCTAAAATCAACTGATTATTCAATGCAATGATTAATTTTGTTCGCGCATGACAAAAGTAATTAAAATCCTTGGCAGAACCTTCGGGGTTTTCTTTGAGTGGATCTTGATTTTTGTCATCTTATTTGCTTTCTTAATTCGTACCTCTTCCTTTCAATCCTATCTCGCAAAGCAAGCTACAGATTTCTTCTCGAAGGAATGGAAGACGAACGTGAATATCGGTAAGGTGGATATCTCTCTTTTTAATAGAGTTTATCTGGAGGATGTGTTGATTCACGATTTATCGGACAAGCGATTGGTATCTATTCGTAGCTTGGAAGTTTTAATACATGGATTTGGTGCGCATCACTTGACGATTGATGAGGTGATTTTGGAGAAAGGTGAGGTGTGGGTGTATGCAGAAAAACCTACCGGAGAAATGAATTTTCAGTTCATTGCCGACTATTTCGCCTCTGAAGATACGAAATCAAGCCCTTCTAAGTTTACTGTTGCCTTAAATAAAATCACGCTTAAACAGACCAAGCTGCGGTATGATGATTTTAGAATCCCACCGATGAAAACTGGGCTTGATTTTAATCACGTTGCCCTTAAACATGTGAATTTAACGGTTTCCAATGTTATAATTGACGGTCCACTGACTGCGTTTACGCTCGATGAGTTCCACACGAAAGACCAATCTGGGCTATGGGTCAAGGGGTTGAAAGCTAAGGTGGCAATTAACGAGACTGGGTTGAAATTAAATTCAGTCTATATCAAGTTGAATCGGTCGGAGATTCATGCCTCTGAAATTAGTTATTCCTATTCCGATCCATCTGCGCTCGATGATTTTAATAACAAGGTGCTCTTTAACATTGCCATTCAACGGAGTAGTGTTAATCTAGCAGATGTCGCGTTTTTTGTTCCAGAAATGGACGGTATGGATGAACAAGTCCAAGTTAGCGGTACGCTTTACAATGTGGTGAATCATTTCAAAATAAAAAACTTGGACTTAAGGCTTCGAAAAAATACGTTTTTAAAGGGAGATTTAGATTTGCCTAATTTTTCAGATTTTTCGGCCTATCCTGTTCGAGAAATTATCCGTCAAGCCTCAGTTGATATGGCTGAATTAAGTAAGGTGCGTTTACCTGATGGTTCCCGCTTATCACTTGGTTCTGAAGTAGCCCGTTTAGGGAGTGTTCGTTTCAAGAATATGGTTGTTGATGGAAGGCAAGGTAAAATAATCCTCTATCCAGTGGCAATTAAAACTGAAAAAGGTGAGTTACGTGTTCGTTCACCGCTCAAGTTAGATGTATTGGGGAGCAACCTTGGATTTCAAAATTTGCGTCCTGATAGCATCGCAGTGGCCTTAACTAATGTTCAATTAGGAGATGTTCTTGGGGTTAGTGATGTTGGAATACTTAACGGAACCGTGAGGTTTTCTTCTTTTGATGTGTTGGATAATGGATATAAATTAACTGGAGGCGAGGCTTTTTTTAGAGAATTGGGAGCGTTGGGATATGTTTACCATAACGTGGCGTTAAAAGACATGCAAATGAATGGGGTGGAGTTGAATGCGAAAGCCAGCATAAATGATCCAAATGCTAAATTGACCATTTTAGGCGGGTTTAACGTAGAAGGCAAACCTGATTATAAGGCTGCAATACAGGTTGAGTCATTGAACTTAGGTCAACTCGGGTTTACGGAGTCAAAATCAACCGCGCTCATTGGAGATTTTACTGTCGAAACTACGGGGGCATCGTTTAATAAATTTGGGGGAGAATTGACCGTTAATACGTTCCATTATTCGGAAGATGGAAAAGAAATTAAGATTCCTACGGCCCGGCTCAATTTTAATCACTCGATGGCGAAAGAATCGCTTGAGCTTCGGAGCACTTTGGCTGATTTAGACTTTAAAGGAAAGATTGACCCTAACACAATCCAAGATGATATTTTGTATGGAATTTCGCGTGTAATTCCAAGTTTGGTTCAGTCTGGAAAACCCATCCGAGGTAAGGTGAATAATGAAATAGACGCAACGTTGGTGGTAAAGGATATTGATGAGGTTACGGATTTATTTCTTCCAGGGCTTGTAGTTGCTCCGCAATCTGAAGTGATACTAAAGTTTGATTCAGAAAAAGATGTTTTCGGATTGCAACTTACTTCTAATGGTATATCTTATGACAGTATGATGTTCCAGGGGATAACCTTGCAGCAACGCGTAAATTCCTCAGGGGTTACGGCTAACTTGGTGGTAAATCAGTTTGACGCAGGGGACTCATTGAATTTTCATGACCTAAATTTTTTAACCACGGGGATTGGCGGAAAACTTACTTCTAGTCTTGGTTGGGATCAAGGTCGATTGAATGAATCTAGAATAAAATGGAAAACAACAATGATTACCGGAAGTGATTTTGAATTGATTTTCGATCAATCTCGGTTTTCCGTCAATGGGTTTAAATGGTATTTGGATGCAGGAAGTGATTTATACGTTCAAAACAAGCACCTACAAACAAATAAGTTAATGCTTCGAAGCGATCAAAAGAATCAACGCATTGAAGCTGTTGGGTGCCTTTCAGAAAATAAAAATGATGTACTCGGCTTGAGCATTACAAATTTAGATTTATCTGATTTATCGAATATGTTGAATTTAGAAGTTGAGTTAGCAGGTAAGGTTAATGGTTCTGTTGGCTTGGCAAATCCGTATACAGCCCTTACATTAACCTCGAATGTCGATGTGTTCGCATTCTTTATTGATCAGGAAGAGGTTGGAGATATCCATGTAGATGCAAACTATAATGACGAATTATCTGCCGTAGGACTTAAAGGAAATTTGGCCTATCGGGGAATGAAAACCTTGGATTTTTCGGGGACTTATTTAACCAATGTACCAACTGAGAACCTCACCTTGCGCTTGGATTTTCAGAATACAGATATTTCTTTTACAAATGCGTTCATGGATCCAGATGTGTTAGATAAGATTGAAGGAAAACTCAACGGATTTATTGATGTTAAAGGTACTCCTGATGTCCCACGACTTGCAGGTACCTTATCATTGAAAGATGCCGCAGCTAATTTCACACTCCTTGGATGTAGATATACGATGAATGGCAAAATAAAAGTAGAACAAGATGGGTTTCTGATTAATAAGCTGCCAATTCGAGATTCAGATGGTAATGTGGCTACTATTGATGGAACAGTATACCATTCGAACTTCACCAAGTTTAATTATAATGTGGATGTAGATTTTGAAGAAGATTATCACCACGCATTGAAAGATAATCCTGGCGGCAAAATTGATAAATTTATGTTGCTAAATACCAAATACAAAGAGGGTGATGTGTATTATGGGAAAGCATATGGCCGAGGAACAGCAAATATTGCGGGTTATGGAGCCATTATGGATGTTACAGTTAATGTTCAATCACGCAAAGGAACCAAGGTGTTTTTTCCAATGTATGGAACCTCTGAGTTAGAAGAAGAATCGATTATTCATTTTGTTTCTGAAAATCAGGTTGCGGATGAAATCGAAAATAAGATTGATTTTACAGGGGTTAACCTCGACCTATCCTTTGACATTACATCCGATGCCGAGGTGTGGCTTGTATTTAATGAGCAAACGCATGATGAAATAAAGGCAAAAACAGAGGGTAAGTTGAATCTTACTTTAGATGCATATAACCAAATGCGCTTAGATGGAGGACTTCGTGTTTTAAATGGAAGTGTTTATAATTTTACGATGGGGCCCGCCCGGAAGCCTTTTGATATTATTGATGGGTATATCAATTGGTCAGGTGATGTATATAATGCGGATATGAAAATCGTAACCTCTTATTTGGTTAAAAATGCAAATATGCTGGAACTTACGCCTGAACAAACCGATAAAACCTTAGGGAAACAAGATGCGCAGTGTTTGTTAAGTTTGACTGGGTCACTGATAAAACCAAATATTACGTTTGAACTGGCTGCACCCAAGGCGCCCGAAACGGGTAAGGCGCTGATGAATCGCATTAATGAAGATAAAGATGAATTAAATCGTCAGTTTTTCTCTTTAATGCTTTTCAGTAAGTTTCAACCCTTGAGGGGAACCAATTCAGCCAATCAATCCGCAGCCATCGATTTGTTTGAAAGTCAAATTAATCAAGCCCTTTCCCAATTGTCTAAAAGTTATCAAGTAAAGATGGATTTGGGGACAGATAATGTTTCAACTTCGGTACAAAAATCCTTTATAGATGATCGCTTAGTTGTTACAGGAACCTTCGGGGTTCAAAATAACACGGGTTCATCCGCAGCAAACGGTGGTTTAGTAGGAGATGTGACAGTTGAGTACTTGGTCAATGAATCGGGGACCTTCCGAGTCAATGCGTTTAATCGATCCAATTCGAATACCGTAAAAGAGAATGCGGGGCCATTTACGCAAGGTGCGGGACTTTCCTATCATGAGGATTTCAATGGTGCAAAAGATTTTGTACTCTTGCAGTCTTTTTTAGATGTCTTTAGATCGAAAGAGAATAAAGTGGTGAAGTATAAGCGCAAAAAGCGTCAAACAAAACTGCCGCCGGTTGGTACCACTTCCGACCCTACGCCTGGTATTGATAAAAAAGATGAAAATGAATAAAGTGCTAGTAGCAAACCGAGGTGAAATTGCTCGAAGAGTATTAAGAACCTTGAAGAAAATGGATATTAAAAGTGTCGCGGTATATAGCGATGCAGATCGTTTTGCTCCCCATGTGTTAGAGGCGGATGAATCGGTATATTTAGGTGCAAGCCCTTCTTCAGAATCTTATCTGCGACAGGATGCCATCATTCAAGCGTGTAAGGATTTAGGGGTAGACGGGGTTCATCCAGGATATGGATTTTTGTCTGAAAATGCTGGTTTCGCAAGGAAATTGAAAGAGGCAGGCATCACCTTAATTGGGCCATCTCCAGAATCTATGGAGGTCATGGGAGATAAGTTAAGTGCTAAACAAGCGGTAAAAGAGTTTGGCGTTCCCTTAGTTCCTGGGGTCGATGAAGCCGTTGCAAGTGTAGAACTTGGAAAGAAAATTGCTGCTAGCATTGGGTATCCGGTGTTAATTAAAGCTTCCGCTGGTGGTGGGGGTAAAGGCATGCGCTTGGTGGAACAAGAAGCTGATTTCGAAGAACAAATGCATACCGCTCAAAGTGAAGCTAGATCTTCCTTTGGGGATGATGCGGTATTTATTGAAAAATTTGTAACCAAACCACGTCACATCGAAATTCAAGTATTCGCAGATAATCACGGAAACGTTGTGTATTTGTTCGAACGTGAATGTTCGATTCAACGAAGACATCAAAAGGTAATTGAAGAAGCACCAAGTGCTGTAGTAACTCCTGAATTGCGCAAACAAATGGGGGAGGCTGCAGTCAATGTGTGTAAGGCGTGTAATTATTCAGGAGCGGGTACAGTGGAGTTCTTGTTAGATGCTGAATTGAATTTCTATTTTTTAGAAATGAATACGCGGCTACAAGTGGAGCACCCGGTTACCGAAGAAATTACGGGTACAGACTTAGTAGAATGGCAAATCCGCGTGGCACGTGGTGAAAAACTGCCAAAGTCTCAAGATGAGTTAGCCATCAATGGACATGCCATTGAAATACGGGTATATGCAGAAGATACCTTAAACGGGTTCATTCCTGATATTGGTACATTGAATCGGTATCGTATTCCTTCGGGACGTTCGGTTCGAGTAGATGATGCATTTCTTGAAGGAATGGATATTCCAATATATTATGACCCAATGATCGCCAAATTGGTGGTTTGGGGTAAAACGCGACAAGATGCCATTAGACGTTGCCTAGAAGCCATTGATGATTATCAGATTTCTGGCGTGAAAACAACCCTAGATTTCGGTAAATATGTATTGAAACATGAGGCCTTCTTATCAGGAAATTTCGATACAAACTTTGTTAAGCACTATTTCTCTGACCCACGGGTTGTAAATACAGCCATGGAGGAGGAGCATCGAGCGCTTACATTTAGCATTGACCAAATTTGGAAAGATATCAAAGCCTTCAAAGAAAAGGAATTTGCTTCCAGGGAAAATACAAGCAGTTGGAAAAATAAATTACAATCGTAACGCAGTCAAATAGAAATCACTAATTTTACGCAACCAAATTAGCATATGAATTTACACGAATACC
>Ga0102921_1000587_pt1 | contig 12668 bp, 9 predicted proteins | sample Colrivmeta156802_FD_78205 | JGI IMG/M metagenome (GOLD analysis project Ga0102921, IMG submission 78205) | Estuarine microbial communities from the Columbia River estuary - metaG 1568-02 | ecosystem: Environmental > Aquatic > Marine > Intertidal zone > Estuary | place: USA: Columbia River Estuary...
CAATTCGAAGGTATTTGTAAGGGCCACATAACAAATGAAATGGATGGAACAAATGGATTTGGTTACGATCCCGTTTTTATTCCAGTAGGAAGTGATATCACTTTCGCAAATATGGATATTACAGAAAAAAATAAATTTAGCCACAGAAAAAAAGCAGTGCAGCAACTCATAGATTTTTTAAATGACTTTCAAGCCTAAATATGAAGACAAAAAATAGGATCATCCGTAAAAACGCATTTCGTTTTCTGATTGTTTTTTTAGTAAAGGTTGTTGCCACAACCGGAGCATTTGCGCAAACCATTCCATTATATAAAAATAGCAGGGCACCCATCAACGAAAGAGTCAAAGACTTACTGGGCAGAATGACCCCCACCGAAAAGTTTTGGCAGCTATTTATGATCCCTGGCGATATCAAACCAGGAGATGCGCCAAAATATAAGGATGGCCTATTTGGATTTCAAGTAAGTGCCGCATCTGCAGGCGGAGAAGGCGCACAACAAATGCTGCAATACAATGCAACAGAAACAGCTGTAAGCCTTGCCAAAAAAGTGAATACGATACAGCGGTTTTTTATGGACAGCACAAGACTTGGTATTCCCATGCTCCCATTTGACGAAGCACTTCATGGCCTGGTAAGACAGGGTTCCACCATATTCCCTCAAAGTATTGGTCTTGCTGCAACCTTTAATACAAGCACGATGGAAGCTATAGCAGGCGCTATTGCAAAAGAATCAAAAATTAGAGGCATTAGACAAATACTATCACCAGTCATTAATATTGCAACAGACGTTAGATGGGGCCGTACCGAAGAAACCTATGGAGAAGACCCATTTTTAAGTAGCAAAATGGGTGTGGCTTACATGAAAACGTTAGAAGACGAAAATGTTATTGCTACACCAAAACATTTTGTTGCCAATGTAGGAGATGGCGGTAGAGACAGCTACCCCATTGATATGAACGAAAGATATTTATCAGAAATCCACTACCCTCCTTTTAAAGATGCGGTACAAAAAGCTGGCGCAAGATCGATCATGACGTCATACAATTCTGTAAACGGAAGCCCTGCAACCGCCAATGATTATTTATTAAATGACCTACTAAAAAAACAATGGGGCTTTAATGGATTTGTGATTTCGGATGCTGGCGCCGTGGGCGGCGCCAATGTTTTACATTATACAGCAAAAGATTATCCAGACGCAGGTAAAAACGCTGTTAATAATGGCTTAGACGTATTATTTCAAACAGCACAAGAACATTATAAATTATTTATCCCTCCATTTTTAAATGGAGACATCAATCAAGCAAGATTAGATGATGCGGTAAGCAGGGTTCTACGAGCAAAATTTGAACTGGGTTTATTTGAAACCCCTTACCTCGATATTAAAGTAACAGCATCTGCTAATTATGAAGCAGCGCATAAAAAAATTGCATTAGAAGCGGCACTAGAATCGATTGTTTTATTGCAAAATAAAAATGGATTATTACCCATCTCAACTGCCACAGAAAGTATTGCGTTAATTGGCACCGATGCCACCGAAGCTAGACTTGGCGGCTATAGTGGGCCGGGCACCAAAAAAGTAAGCATCTTAGATGGCATGCTACAAAAATATGGGACCAATAAAATTCTTACCGCAGATGGACCTGGTCGAAACAATAAAAGCTGGGACATCGTGCCTAGTAAATATTTGTGGACGACACATAACAATCAACCACATGAAGGATTAACTGCCCAATATTTTAATGGCATAGAATTCGGAAACAATCCTACCCTACAAAGAATTGACAAAACAATTAATTTTCATTGGACCATTTCTACGCCCGACCCACTTATAACACCAGAATTTTTTTGCGCAAAATGGACGGGCAATATCAAAGCACCTAAAACAGGTACTTACAAAATTGGTTTATCTGGAAACGACGGCTTTAAATTATACATCAACAATCAATTAGTCATCAACAATTGGGATAAGCAAAGCTTTCATACTAGCCTAGTTGATTACAACTTTACTGCAGGAAACAATTATCCGATTCGAGTTGAATTTAAAGAACCAAACGGCAATTCAACCATCAAATTAATTTGGAACGTAGATATCAGTAATACAATAGAAGAAAAAATAAATGAAGCTGTTGTTGTAGCCAAAAAATCAAAAGTAGCAGTGGTTGTAGTAGGTTTAGAAGAAGGCGAATTTAGAGATAGAGCCTCTTTACAATTACCAGGCGAACAAGAACAGCTCATTCAAAGAGTGGCAACTACTGGAACGCCAACTGTTGTTGTGATTGTAGGTGGAAGCGCCGTAACAATGGGCAATTGGATAGATAAAGTAAACAGTATTGTAGATGTATGGTATCCGGGTGAAGAAGGCGGACATGCAGTGGCAGCAGTACTTTCAGGAGCATATAATCCAGGCGCAAAGCTTCCCATTACATTTCCTGTAAGCGAAGCACAACTTCCACTCGTGTACAACCATAAACCAACTGGGCGTGGTGATGATTATGAAAACCTGACAGGACTTCCATTATTTCCTTTTGGATATGGACTTAGCTACACCACATTTGAATACAGTAATTTAATAATCGATAAACCAACCGCAAAAAAAGGAGATAATATTACTGTTTCTTTTGTTGTCACAAATACGGGTAAACTTGCTGGCGACGAAGTAGCTCAATTGTACCTAAGGGATCAAATCGCTTCTGTGGCTAGACCCGTTCAAGCATTAAAAGGATTTGAGAGAATTCATTTAGCAGCAGGTGCATCAAAAACCATAAAGCTTACACTTAACCCAGAAGACTTTGAAATGCTAAACGAAAAAATGGAGACGGTAATTGAGCCCGGAGATTTTACCATCATGATTGGAAGTTCCTCACGTGATATTCGACTTAAAAAAACAGTGACGCTACAATAATATTAACTGTTCCAAATACGCCAAGACTGTTCGGCTTGTTCAACAAACATTTGTTGGCCATTTTGAATAGTAGCACCCATTTGTTTGCCCTTAGATAAAAATGTGGACAATGCTGGATTGTAGGTTAAGTCAAACAAATGATGCGCAGGCGTTAATAATGCATAAGGAATGTCCGGACAGGCTTCGATATTTGGGAACATACCAAGCGGTGTGGTATTGATGATGAGCGTATACGCTGCCATAACAGAGGCGTCCAAATGTTCATACGCAAACTGTTCACTATTAGCTGTGCGCGAAACATACTTAAAATCAATCCCTAGTTTTTGAAGCACATACACAATGGCAAGTGCAGCGCCACCTGTTCCTAGCACCAACGCTCGATGATGGGTAGGTTTTAAAAAAGGAACCAATGAATTTTCGAATCCAATAACATCGGTATTGTATCCAATTAATTTTCCATCCTCAATTTTAACGCAATTGCAGGCACCTACTTCTTCAACAGCCTTAGACCGCTCTGTTAAAAAAAGAAGTACTTCTTTTTTATATGGAATGGTAATGTTAAACCCACACAAATCAGGGTGGGATTTTAAAATATCATGCAAATCAATAATAGAAGGAATTGAAAATCTTTCGTACACACAATCTTCAATTCCTTCTTCAATAAACTTATTGGTAAAATATTGCTGAGACAATGAATGCGTTAAAGGATAACCAATGAGTCCATAACGTTTCATAACTCGATTACTTATTTAAGTACAATTCAAAAGTGTCGCCTCTAAGTCCAATGCGCATGGCTTCTAAGGCAATAATCTCATGAGGTGGAATATTACCTAGGTTAACATTGCAACCGATTAATTCAAGGAAATACAATTGTTGTGCCTTTTGAGGTGCTTCCCAGATTATTTTTTCGGCAGGAATTTGAGTTAAAATTTCTTGAACAAGTCCTTCGCGCACTTCTCCGCTGCCTCTGTAAATACCCACATTGCCTGCCTCACGGGCCTCTGCAATCACATAGGTTGCGCCAGCTTCAAGTTCTGCTTTCATGAGCTCAATCCATTTGTAAGGAGGAATAATATGAGCAGCATCTTTACTTCCTACTTCACTATAAATTGTAAAGTGCTTGGCTAACTTTTCAATTAAACCACATTTTTCGGTGTGCGGTATACTGATAGATCCATCACTCACTTCCATATACGTGATGCCATAATCTTTGCAAACACTTATATAATCATCCAACTGGCCTCGTACTAAAAAAGCTTCAAACAAAGTGCCACCAAAATAAAGAGGAATATTATAAGATTGATAAGCTTCTATTTTTTGCTTGAGATTTGGCGTAACAAAAGAGGTTCCAAATCCTAATTTAATAACATCAGCATGTGGGCCTCCTACACTCATAAAATTATGCACTTCATTAATACTTAAACCCTTATCCATGATCATGGTTAAACCCGAAGTTCTTGGCTGCGCGGTGCGTACTGGAATCTGTGATAAATTAAAATTCATAGTTCTAATTTTAACTGAAATGCAAAAATAAGTTAAACAAATGACTTTTTAAGGCCGATTATAGTAGGCGTGTGGTGATAGTTCTATATTTTTCGTCGACGTTTAAACCGAGCTATAACATCCACTACTTGGGCATTTTGAAGAATGGAAGGCCTAATATCTATAAATTTCTTCAATAGCTTGGGCGCAGCTACCATGGCTTGCTCTAATAAGATCAACCCATCTTTTGATTTACCAATAATAAATAAAATGGCACTGTGGTAGAATAAAAATACGGGCTTATGATCGGTAGCGACAAATGCATTTTTACTTTGCAGAAGTGCTTCATCGAAATATTCTGCAGTTAGCAGACATTGAATCAACGCCTCCCAGCCCGAAACATTTTTAGGTTTATGTTTTACAACAACACCAAAGTAATGCACGGCTTCTTTAAATTGGCCAAGATTTGCTTTGCACTCACCCATGGCCAAATTATACTCTGTAATAGCACGGTGCATGCGCATTGCATTTTCAAGTTGTTTAACCGCAGGCTGCCACTGCTTCTCCAACATATAAGTCACTGCAATTTTGTAATAGAGTTTGCTATCGTCGGGATTTAAATGGACTGCTTTTTTATAATAAAATCTAGCCTGCGCGATCTTCCCCAATTTATGATAACAATGACCAATAGCTTCGTAAATAACATCTTCAGGCCTCGTTAATGCAACCACTTTTTCGAGTACTTCAACCGCTTCTTTGTACTTACGTAAACGTAAATATGCATCACCCATATTCCGGTAGGCATAATCGAATTTATCATCTATCGCAACTGCATATTGATAAGCATCAATTGATTTTTCGTACAACTTTAATCCCTGATAAGCTGCAGCCAAATTAAACCAAGCTAGCTCGCTGTAAGGCAGTTGATCAATTATTTTTTGATGCAGCTTGATACTCTCTTCGTTACGTCCTGTATAGTCAGTCCAAAAACAAATTTTATACAACGCTTCCTCATTAGCGGGCTCTTGTTCTAAAATAAGCACTAAACAATCAAAAACTTTTTCGAAAGATTCATAATCATCGTAAACATCGGCTAACTCAAAAAGAAGATCCACTTTTTCATCCCCTTCAAATTTTTGTATTGCTGCTTCCAAAAGCGCAGCAGCTTTTTCTGGTTGATCGAGTGCCAAATAAGCATCCGTTTTCAAAATATACAAATCAATATCTGAGTTGTCATAGAGTTCTGATGTTTCCAGAATATCAATGGCCTCCAGATATCTTTTATCGACAATGAGTAAGTCTGCCTTTTTAACCATGAGTGCTGAGGCATAGGGGAATTGAGATAGACCAATTTCGACAGCTTCCAGTGCCTCTTTTACATTGTCTTTTTCGTCGAAATAGTCAATAATGCGTAAAAAAGCATCCTCCTCCAGGAATCGGTGTTGGCGACCAAGCTTGAGATTTCGGTACTGCTGAAGTAGCTCTTTGAGGGATTCCCGGTCTTCTTGGTATCTATTTTGGCTCATTTTTGGAAGGAATTAACCTAAAATAGAGCAAAAATCAAGTTTTTCCAACATTCTAGGCAACAATTTATGAACATATCTGTTCTATTAATGATTTGGTAATTGTGAAACAATTAAGATTCTATATCTTTGTAATAATGAAACGCAGTAAAATCATATTTCGACTAACCCTAGCTGTCACTCTTTTTATAGGGGTACAATTAAGCCATGCTGCGTTTACATTAAGTGGTATCTCTACCGAAAAGAGAGGTAAACAATCAAAATTTACCCTCAAAAATTTAAACTTACTTAATTCTAAAAGCTTATCCTATAGCTCCCTTAAGTCTACAATGCAATACAAAAGCATCCAAACTTTAGGTCTATCAAAAGGGAGTAACAATGCAGAAATGAACTCTATGCTTCGTTTTGATAACGGAAATAGTTCTTTTGTATTTCCTTATAAGTTTAAGGTAAAAGTGCCTAAGTTTAAAACACCTAGTCCAGCTTCCAATTAATTCATTGGCGGGGCTTTATCTTCCTTTTTGTCTACCTTTTTATCTTTATTGATATAAACTCGTTGACTCGTTTATTCAATTTCAATGATTCGATAACCTTTTGTGGGTAGATCAAACTTTGATGCGGATACAGGATTGTAAAAATTAATTTGCGTGGCTCTAAATGCAGTTTTTATTCCAGCTGCGTCTATCATTTCATATCCTAGTACAAAACCAGGAATATCTTTAAACATATATTCATACTCTCTTACAGAAGGTATAATTGCAGCAGTAAAATAAACGATTACAAAGGCGCCATCTTTTAATTTCAGCACTGCTTTTTTACATGAATAATCTAAAATGGTAGTAGAATCGCCAGTAATTTGAATTTGAATACTATCAAGCGCCGCGTTAAGGCTACGCCACTGTTTAGTATTTAAAGGCGTCATGTATTTGTCTTCTCCAAAAGAACGTAGTACTGAAGCAGTAGACGTTGTCTTATTATATATTGTCGATTGAGTATAGCTTGGCGCAACAAGATCAATGCGTGCATTGTTGCTTTTTATATAAACTGTTTTAGTTGCTTTCTCACGCACACTTGCACCAGCGGCGTCTTGTGATTCCACTTTATATACCACCGTACACTCTGCAACAATACGTTGCTGTGCGGCGACCATATGACAAGTCAAGAAAAAAAATAATATTGATATATATACTTTCAAATAATGCGCGTTTAAAAAAAGCCCTACTCATTACAGCAGGGCTTTTGATTTATTTTTTCTTAGGCGTTTTATCTTTTAAGTCTTGTAACTTTTTTTGACTCTGCTGCATTTGTTCAAAACGTGTTTGCCATTTACTTTTTGCTTTTGGCGTTTTTCGCTTTTCATCCATCTGTGCTAAAATCTTATCATGGTTAATGATATAATTTTGTATCACAAATTGTAGTCCAAGGGTAACAATATTTGACACGGTATAGTACCATGTTAATGCCGATGGTAATCTATTAAAAATAAACAATAGCATGAACGGAAAGATATAAGGCATATACTTGAGCGCCGGATTGTCCTGCGTAGGCGTCATACTCATGTTATAAATAGAAATTAAAAAGCTCGTTAAAACCGCAGTAATGGTAAACAAACTGATATGATCTCCAAAGCCTAATGGAATACTAAATGGAAGCGTTGCTATAACGTCATAGCTTGACAAATCTTTACTCCACAAAAAGGCTTGTCCACGAAGCGCAATATGGGAATTAAAGAAACTATAGAGGGCAAAGAAAATAGGAATTTGCAGAAGCGCTGGGATACAACCACCTAGTGGATTTACACCGGCTTCTCTAAACAATTTCATTTGTTCCATCGCAAAACCTTGTTGATCATCACCAAATTTTTTCTTGATGGTGTCAAGCTCCGGCTTTAACACTTTCATTTTAGCGCCACTTAAGTAGCTACTATAGGTTAAAGGAGAAGTAACAAGTCTGATAAATAAAGTAAGTAACAATACGACCCAACCATAATTTGAAACAAAGCCAGCAAAGAAATCAAACACTGGCATAATTATGTACTTGTTAATAGGACGTACAAACGAATACATGTCTCTACCCAAATTAACAATACGCTCCATTTCTGGGGCTTGCTTTTTAAGTATTTCAAAATCGGAAGGGCCTGCAAATAATTGAAGTGCCACTTTACTGTTTGCAGCCTGAGGCAGTTTGATTTGTAAATTGGTTTCTGTTTTAGCAAGCTTACTTGAACTATCTGTATAGCGAGACCAGTTTACAGCACCCGAATTAAAATTATTTTTTGCAATAAGGGTGGTATTAAAAAACTGCTGCACCACACTCACCCACTGTACTGGCTTTTCAAAAGTTTTTTCGTTATTCGCTGATATATAATCGAACTCGTTTCCTTCAGAAAAACAAATATTAGACATCTGTCTTTCATATTCGGCCGTTCTTTCAAGCTGATTGGTTTCAGACAGCCATTTGAAATTAAGCACACCAGCCGTTAATAATTGACTGGCACCTACTAGTTCAATATCCCAATCTAGCGCATATGAATTTGGATGCAGCGTATAGGTATGTATAATGGAAGTACCAGTAGCCGATGCAATAATAAATTTGATAGAAGAAGATCCGTCTGATGATTTAGTGATCGTTGACGGCGTGAAATATAAATCAGAAGTGAATGCTGTTTTGTTATCTGCAGTGTTTACCGCATAACCCATTTGATTTTGTTGAACAAGCTTAACAGCAGCAGTATCAGAAATTGTATATTTCTTTAAACTCACGCTTTTAACCTGACCTCCCTTATTGGTTAATACAACACTGATTAATTCATTCTCAATAGTTACCGTTGTGTCTTTACCAAGTGCGGCCTGAGCAAAATTTCCTGCAGTAGCAATTTTAGCAATAGAATCTCTTTGTAAAGAATCAATTTTAGCTGCTACAACATCTTGTGGCTTAACAAGTTTTGCTTGCACTTTAGCAATAGAATCTTCTTGTTGTTTTTTGAAGGCCACCAAAGCAGTTTGCTGCTGATTGGTATACCAGAAATAGGAAAAAAACAAGATACCTAACAAAACAAATCCTATGAGCGAATTCTTATCAGACTTCATACGTGTATTTATTGAAGGTCAAAGGTACTAGTTGAAACCTAGAATCATTGCCCCGACTATTAAAAATTAAGGTTAATTAACCGCTTTTGAGGCCTGATAGCGCTTTGCAGCTGCCAAAAAGCTAACAAATAGTGGCGCAGGTACTTCAGCAGTACTCTTCAGCTCTGGGTGATACTGCACACCAATAAAGAATGGATGGTTAGGAAGTTCTACGATCTCCACTAAACCAGTTTCTGGATTTTTACCACTTGCAACAAGTCCGGCTTTGATAAATGCATCAAAATAATCATTGTTAAATTCATAACGGTGACGGTGGCGCTCTGTGATAGAAGTTGTGCCGTATATTTTATGTGCCAGCGTTCCAGGTGTAATATCACATGGATAAGCACCTAATCGCATAGTCCCTCCCATCATTTTAATTTTCTTTTGCTCTTCCATCATATTTATAACTGGATTAGAAGTGGTTGCATTCATTTCGGTAGAATGCGCATCCGCTAAACCAAGTACATTTCGTGCATATTCGATTACCGACATTTGCATACCTAAACAAATACCAAAAAATGGTAAATTATTTTCTCTTGCATACTGCACGGCATGAATTTTGCCTTCGATACCTCTGTTGCCAAAACCAGGTGCAACCAATAAACCATCAAGACCTTCTAATTTTTCAGCAACATTTTCCTGGGTTAAATGCTCACTATGTACGTTCACTACTTTTACTTTAACCTCATTAGGCGCACCTGCATGAATAAAGCTCTCTAAAATAGATTTATAGGCATCTTGTAGTTCAATATATTTTCCAATCAAACCAATACGTACTTCTGATTTCGGATTTTTAAGTTTTTGTAAAAAGTCATTCCACTTATCTAAATTAGGCGCTCCATATCCGTTGATATTTAATTTCTTTAAGCAAATCAAATCGAGTTTTTCACGAAGCATTAAAAGTGGCACTTCATAAATAGTAGAAGCGTCCATCGCTTCTATAACAGACCCTTGTTTTACGTTACAGAATAAAGCAATTTTTTTCTTTATTTCATCATTCAAAGGCTGTTCTGTTCTGCAAACAATAATATCCGGATGAACCCCTGTTTCACTCAGCATTTTTACACTGTGTTGCGTAGGCTTTGTTTTTAATTCTTTGGCAGCACTCAAATAAGGAATGAGTGTTAAATGCACCACCATTACATCTTCTTCAGGAAGCTCCCATTGCAATTGACGAACGGCTTCTATAAAAGGTAAACTTTCAATGTCACCAACCGTACCACCAATTTCAGTTAAAATAATATCATACTTACCAGTTTCACCAATCAGTTTCATGCGGTGTTTGATTTCATCGGTAATATGTGGTACTACTTGTACTGTTTTACCTAAAAAATCTCCAGCTCTTTCTTTGTTAATAACGGTTTGATAAATACGGCCTGTTGTTACGTTATTAGCCTGTGTGGTATGGATATTTAAAAAACGTTCGTAGTGACCTAAATCCAAATCTGTTTCTGCGCCATCTTCGGTAACATAACACTCTCCATGCTCGTAGGGGTTTAATGTACCCGGATCCACGTTGATGTATGGATCAAACTTTTGAATGGTTACTGTGAGTCCTCTAGACTGCAATAATTTTGCGAGCGATGCTGCAATAATTCCTTTTCCTAAGCTACTTGTAACGCCGCCCGTAACAAAAATGTACTTTGCCATAAATTAAATTCATCTAGTTATAAAAATAAAATGCACCCAATAGCAAGGCTATTGTGCAGTCCATTTTTACATGGTTAAAATTTTTTGACCTGATTTAAAAGGGAAATTTCTTAGAGGTCATACAAACCTACATTAAATTAAAAGACCCGCAAAGTGTTTGCAGGTTCAATCAAAAAAATAGTTATAAATGTGAATAAACAGGTTAATAAATAAGCCCTTTTTGAAGGTAATGGACCACATAATCTTGCACACCTTCCTCTAAACTAGTAAAAGCCCCTGGATAACCTGCCGCCTTTAGCTTTTCCATGTTCGCTTCCGTAAAATATTGATAGGTATCCCTGATATCGATTGGCATATCAATAAATTCGATATTGGGATCCAAGCCAAGTCCAGCAAAAGTAGATCGAACTAAATCGGTAAAGCTACGGGCCTCCCCTGTTCCTAAATTATATAGCCCATTATGTAGCGGCTGCCATTTTTTATCCAGCATGGTTTCCAACATCCATCCAATAACATGTACGACGTCTTTAACGTATACAAAATCACGGAGCTGTTCACCATCTTTGTAATCCGGTTTATGACTCTTAAATAGCTTTACTTTTCCGGTTTCTTTTATTTGATTAAAGGCATGAAAAATAACACTTGCCATTCGACCCTTGTGGTATTCGCCGGGACCGTATACGTTAAAGAATTTTAATCCAGTCCAATTTACTGGCCCTTCTGTTTGCGCAAGCACCCATTTATCAAATTCATTTTTACTTACTCCGTAAGGGTTCAATGGCTTAAGCGCTGCAACACTGTCGTGCGCGTCGTTGTAGCCGTTTTCACCAGCACCATAGGTTGCTGCCGAAGACGCATACATGAGTGGAATATTTTTTGCTGTACAGTACTGCCAAATTTGTTTTGAATACTCGAGATTGAGCGCTTCATGCACTGCATAATCAAACTCTGTGGTATCTGTTCTTGCTCCTAAATGAATGCAAGCATCAATTTTAGTTGCTGTTCTTGAAAGCCACTCAAACAAAGAAGAGCGTTCTACAATATGATCGTAAATTTTTCCTTCCCAGTTTTTTCTTTTTGCTTCTACACCAAAATCGTCTACTAAAATTAAATGGTGATACCCTTGCGCATTTAAATAACCCGCCATACACGATCCAATAAATCCTGCAGCACCTGTAACGATTATTGTTGAAGGATTTGTTGTCATTGCGCTTACTCTACAATTAATTTATTTGATCAAATTTTCGATTGCAGTATCGTATTTGTTTTTCCAATCCTGGATAGAACCCCAATTTTCTGTACCTACATTTACCGCACCACTTGTTACTTTTCCTAGAACAGAAACAGCCACACCCGCCGCTGCCGCGGCTTGTTCAACTGCAGCTACCTGTTCAGCCCCACAACTCACCACCACGCGGCTTTGCGCCTCACCAAACCAGTAAGCATCGGTTCTAAAACCTGCAGGCGCAGCACCTACCTCAAAACCTAAATGACTGGTAAATCCAGATTCTAAAAGCGTGATGGCAAGGCCACCTTCACTGATATCGTGTGCACTTACAATAGATTTGTTTTTGATTAATGATGCTACTAATTGTTGTACGTTATATTCATTATCTAAATCAAAATGTGGTGCTGGAGAATATTCTACTTTTTTTAATTTGTGTAAATATTCCGATGAGCCAATATCATTTTGTTGTGCACCAATTAATACAATGACGTCTCCTTCTTTTTTAAAGTTAAGGGTCATGGTCGCAGACATATCATCTACAATGCCTACCATCCCAATGGTTGGTGTAGGATATACAGGACCCTCCGGACTTTGATTGTAAAAACTTACATTACCACCTGTAACCGGTGTATTAAATTTTCGACAAGCATCACCCATGCCGGTTACTGCTTTTACAAATTGATAATACACTTCTGGATCGTAGGGGTTACCAAAGTTTAAACAGTTGGTTACACCAATAGGCTCACCACCA
>Ga0102921_1000594_pt1 | contig 12573 bp, 10 predicted proteins | sample Colrivmeta156802_FD_78205 | JGI IMG/M metagenome (GOLD analysis project Ga0102921, IMG submission 78205) | Estuarine microbial communities from the Columbia River estuary - metaG 1568-02 | ecosystem: Environmental > Aquatic > Marine > Intertidal zone > Estuary | place: USA: Columbia River...
GGATTGGCAAGTTTGGGGGCAATCCTATTGATAGAGTAATGGGATACGTCATTCCCTGATTTTTTCTTGATATATGCATAAATGGATTCCTTTGTTTTGGTGTTCAGGCCAAAAAAATGGCTGAATAGGTCGATAGCAGACTTGGTTTCTGTGGCTGGGGCAATCAACACCATTTTAGCAGCAGGATTGCTGTGGGTCTCCTGATAAAGGCATAGGGCAATACCTCCGAAAGAATGGGAGATAAAGCCATCAAATTTGCCCAGTTTCTGTTCCAATACCCTGATCATCTCGGCATATTCTGGCGCGGTGGTGGTCTTCCCCTCGCTATTGCCATGCGCCTTGCCGTCCATTGCCACCACACCATAGCCTTTTTTCAGCAAAGGGGCAACGTAACGGTCAAAATTATAAGCCCTTGATTCGAAGCCATGTAAAATCAGGATTTTTTTTAGGGCATTCGGATTCCAGCGGTATCCATAAATGGTAAGGCCATCAACCTGTACATCAAATTCAGTAGCTTGTTGAAAAATGGGAGGGGGAACATTTCTTGGTTTTCGGTAAGGCGTACAAAAAATATTGAATGCTATGGATGCGCCCCATTGGGATGAGATGAGGGAGGCTATTTTTATACTGGATTTTAAGGAAAAAAGTGTCAGCTTCTCTGCTGTAGTCATTTTTATACATTATGCTTGATTGCAAATATACAGCAGTGCTTTTTTGTGAGAGCAGGTAATTATCCCGAATAGATTAACTTTGTAATTATTTAGTATGCAATTATTAGAAAAATTAGCACAGGTAAAATTGTTGGTTTTTGACCTTGATGGTGTAATGACCAATGGTAAAATATTGGTCATGCCCAATGGTGAATGGATTCGAGAAATGAACATCAAAGATGGTTATGCATTACAGCATGCCGTAAAATCAGGGTTAACGGTTGCTGTCATTACGGGGTCTTCTTCAGTGCCGGTAAAAGAAAGGTTATTGAAGTTGGGCGTTGAACTATTTTTTGAGAATATACCTCTTAAGTCGTTGACAATTAATGAATTGTTATTAAAGTTAAATATCGAAAAATCATCTGCCCTTTTCATGGGGGATGATCTTCCAGACCTCGATGCTTTTGGAGCGGTTGGGATAAAAACATGTCCTGCCGATGCTGCAACTGAATTATTGCAAGTGGCTGATTATATTTCACCCCAACCAGGGGGCAATGGATGTGTAAGGGATATCATAGAAAAGGTCCTCAGGACGCAGGGAAAATGGTCAGCACCCAAAAATATTCAAAGCATTTAAATGAAAGGAATTCAAAAAATAAAGGGATTCTTTCAATTGATCAGGTATCCCAACCTTATTTTTATAGCACTAACACAATCCTTGTTTTATTACCGGATCATTGTTCCTTCTTTCACCATCAATGGCCAGCCAAGACAACTGCTGAGGGAAACTGATTTCATTCTGCTGCTTGTCTCCTCCTTATTGATTGCTGCTGCTGGATATATCATCAATGACTATTTTGACATCGATATTGACAATGTGAACAAGCCAGAAAGGTTGATTGTCGGGAAATTGATCAAAAGGAGATGGGCGATGTTGTTGCACCTGGTCTTATCACTGGCAGGTCTTTTTTTTACAGCTATTGTGGCCATGCATTTGAACAACCTTTTGCTGCTGGCACTCAATTTCTTAAGCGTATTGTTGCTGTTGCTGTATTCATCCACTTTCAAAAAACGATTGTTGATTGGCAACTTCATCATTTCTGTTTTAACTGCCTGGGTAGTGGGGGTATTGTTTATTGCAGAATTAAGATTAAGTGATGTAACATACATGCAAATCAACCAGACAGTATTGGGAAGTCTTTATAAAGTGACCTTGGTTTATGCAGGGTTTGCTTTCATTGTTTCGCTGATGAGGGAAGTAGTGAAAGACATGGAAGATATGGAGGGTGATAGGCGGTTCGGGTGTAACACTATGCCGATTTCATGGGGAATACCGTCTACCAAAGTATTTGTGGCTGTTTGGATTTTTGTGCTTGTAGGACTTTTTGCCGTGATTGCCTTTTATGCCATATTGAACGCCTGGTCCTGGCCTTTTTATACACTATCATTCGCCATGATCTTCCTTTTTTACCATTTGTTGAAAAAACTGTACCAAGCCCAACTGACGGCTGATTTTGCCAAGATCAGCAAAGCACTGAAACTGGTCATGCTTTTGGGAATCATTTCCATGTCTTTTTATTTATTATCATGAAAAAGTTGATACTGGCCTCTGGCTCTCCAAGACGAAAGATGCTGATGGAGTGGGCTGAATTTAGTTTTGATGTGCTTGTTTCAGATGCTGATGAGTCTTTTGACCCCGAGGAATCCCCAACGAATATTGCCATGTCCATCGCTGAAAAAAAGATACAGGCAGTGCTGGATCTCAAACAGGTTGACCTGTCTAATTCAATCATTGTTGCAGCTGATACGATTGTGGTATTGGAGGGTGAAATCATCGGTAAGCCGATAGACAGGGCCGATGCCTTGGGCATTTTAAAGCGGTTGTCCGGAAAAAAACACCAGGTGATCACTGCCGTATGTGTGCAGGACGACCAGAAGAAACTGGTCTTTCATGATACCACCCATGTACGATTTCATCCACTTTCAGAAGAGCAAATCATCCACTATGTAGACAATTATCAACCCTACGACAAGGCAGGGGGCTATGCCATCCAGGAGTGGATTGGTGTCATTGGAATACAATCCATTGATGGTGATTTTTACAATGTCATGGGGCTGCCAGTCAGCCGCCTGGTGCATACACTGAAAGAATCGTTTTTATAAGCCCTTTGCCTGTTCCCAATTGAAATCAACGGAAAGTTCAATATCCGGATGGATGCTTTCTTTTACCGGGCAAGACCATGCAATCGTTTCAAGCCTTTGTTTTTCTTCCGCCGAAAAGGTTTGTTCTGATGGCCAAATGAAGCGAATCTTGATGCCTGCAATTTTCCTTGGCCCATTATTGGACATGATCTTTTCTGTTTCTGTAACCGTTCCTTGTAGTCTTTCTTCCAGATCCTTTGCCCTTATGGCCATGGTTGTTAACATGCAGGCTGCCAGGGATGTACCGATGAGGTCTGTTGGTGAAAAACGGGCACCTTTGCCCTGGTTGTCTGTAGGGGCATCCGTTTCAAAACTTGAACCAGATTGCAAATGGGTTGCTAAAGTTCTCAGTTCTCCAGAATAAGTTACCGTAGAAGTCATGCTTTTTTTTATAAATTTACATAAGATTAAGCAACCATGTTGAAACATATAGCCTTGTTCCTTTCCTTTTCCTTGATTGTACTGTTCGCAAACGCGCAGCGGCAAGCCGCTCCTAAAGCTGGTGCAAAGCAATCTGAAAAGCTGGAAAAACGAAACAAGATCAATGCCATGATCAGGAATGAGGAAGAGGGCATACCCGCTTTCGCAAAACATGCCAATTTCAGTTTCAAAAGCAACCACGATGGATATGGTATCCTTTTTGAAAAGGGGAAAATGAAAACTCCTTACAAATCATCCATTTTTCAAATTGAATTTGGAGAAAAGCACCATCCTAAAGAGGAAAAGCAAAGCAGTTCTGAATTCACCAACAGTGGGTTTGCTATTTTTGGAAGGCCATTTGTGTTTGGTAAGCAAAATATCTTCTATCAACTCAAGCTGGGTGCAGGACAGCAAATCTTGATTGGTGGAAAAGGAAATAAAAATGGGGTTGCTGTATACGCCATTGCAGTAGCAGGTTTCTCTGCTGGTTTGTCCCGTCCATATTACATGGAATTTTCATCCCCTGGGGGATCAGAAAAGATCAAGTTTACCGAGGCCAAACGGTCGACTTTCCTGCGTGCAGACAGGATCATCGGAGGGACTGGTTTACAAATGGGATGGAATGAAATGAAATTTTCACCCGGCGCCTACGCAAAAGCTGCACTTCGCTTTGATTGGGCAAGGTTCAACCAGGTTGTTTCTGCGATTGAAGTTGGTTTTGGTATTGACTATTATTCCAAAAAAATTGTCCAAATGGTTGACAATCCAGGCAAGTCATTTTTCCCGACAGGTTCTATCGGATTGGTTTTTGGTAACCGCAAGTGATGTAACTTCGCACTTTAATTATACCATGAGTTGTGATGTGAATACTGCAGGATCTGTTCCTGAACAAAAGCAAAAAAAACCTGATTGGTTAAGGGTTCGTCTTCCTGTTGGAGAAGGATACAAACATGTTCGATCCCTTGTTGATACCCATAAACTGCATACCATCTGCGAGAGTGGTAACTGTCCAAACATGGGAGAGTGCTGGGGTGCAGGTACCGCAACTTTCATGATCCTTGGCAATGTTTGTACCAGAAGCTGTGGTTTCTGTGCAGTTGCCACCGGTAGGCCTGAGGCAGTTGATTGGGATGAGCCACAGCGTGTTGCGGAGGCCATACACCTCATGAAAGTAAAACATGCTGTCATTACCTCTGTTGACCGTGATGAATTGTCTGATGGCGGTAGCATTATCTGGTTCAACACCATCAAAGCAGTAAAATCACTCAATCCAGACACAACCCTTGAAACCCTGATTCCTGACTTTAAAGGGATTGATGACCAGATCCAAAGAATCATTGAAGCAGCCCCTGAAGTGGTCTCTCACAATATTGAAACGGTGGAACAGCTTACCCGAAAAGTGAGAATCCAGGCCAAGTATTGGCGAAGCATGGAAGTGTTGAGAAAGTTGAAGCAAGGTGGCATGAGAACCAAATCTGGCATCATGCTTGGATTGGGAGAGCAAAAAGAGGAAGTTGTCCAAACCCTGAAAGACTTGGCTGCCAATGGAATTGATGTGGTAACCATCGGCCAATACCTTCAACCAACAAGAAAACACCTGCCCGTTCAGCGGTTTGTTCATCCGGATGAATTCAAAGAATACAGGGAAATTGGATATGGGTTGGGTATCGATTATGTTGAAAGTGGCCCGCTTGTTCGGTCATCCTACCACAGCGAAAAGCATGTAATCCCTGGCTATGGTAAAATGGCTTGGTCAAAAGAGAAAGCATTGTTGCCATCAAACTGATTGACATAGCCCCGGTCAAGATGTTTTCACTAGATGATTATTTCTCCCAGGCCAGTGCGCTGGCACCAAGTATTGCAGCATCAGATTCCTTGAGATGACTTACCAATATTTTGACCTTGTTTTGGAATACCTGTATCAGGTTTTCTTCCATGTGTTTTCTGGTTGGCTTTAAAATCAGATCGCCGGATTTGGTCAGTCCACCAAACAATATAATGGCTTCAGGGCTGCTAAACATTACGGCATTGGCCAACGCCAGTCCAAGGATTTTTCCTGTAAACTCAAATATTTCCATGGCCAGCTTGTCTCCTTTGATGGCGGCATCGTAAACCACTTTTGAATCAAGGGTTTCCTTGTCTGCTGTTCTCAATAAACTATCCTCGGTACTGTTTTCGAGCATTTCAAGCGCTGTCAACCTTACGCCGGTTGCAGAAGCATAACTTTCCAAAGAACCGCGTTTACCTGTGCCCTGGTGCATTCTTCCATCAGGAATCACAATGGTATGGCCCAATTCGCCGGCAAAACCATCATGGCCATACATGACCTGACCATTGGCCACAATGCCACTTCCAACGCCTGTTCCCAGCGTAATCATGATGAAATCACGCATTCCTTTTGCTGCCCCATACATCATTTCGCCGATAGCTGCCGCATTGGCATCGTTTGTCAAGGTAACAGGCAGTTGGAATTTATCACTCATCATCTTGGCGATGGGAATGATTCCACTCCAGGGTAAATTAGGGGCATATTCGATGTTCCCGGTATAAAAATTTCCATTGGGAGCGCCAACACCAATACCCCTGATTTTTCCAATTCCACCAGCCTTTTCAATGAGTTCACCCAGTAGACCATGCAGTTCATCGATGAAACCTTCAATTTCCTTGTGCTTTTTGGTAGACATTTCCCCAGAGAAAAGAACATTGCCATCCTTGTCTACAATCCCGAATTTTGTTCCAGTTCCTCCAATATCAATGCCAATGGCCAAAGGTTGATGTACACTCATTTTATCTTTTTTTAAACAATCTAAAAAAAAACAGCCACTTTTCAGTGGCTGCCAAGATACAAATAATTCAGTTCAAATTAATGGGATGCAGCAACTTGTGCATCGACATCCAGGCCCTGTTTTTTCAGTACAGACCTTGTTTGAATGGCGTGCCATGCCAGGTAGGCAAAACAGGCCAATGGAACAAGGTAAGAGAGTTGGGTAAAGGTATAAACGTTGGCATCTCCGGATGGATCGAGGTCGATGATAGAACCTTGTGTAGGAGGAATGATGGCTCCGCCAAGGATCATCATGATCAGGAATGCCGAACCCTGGCTAGTATATTTTCCTATTCCATTGATGGCAAGTGCAAATATACAAGGCCACATTACTGCTGTACAAAGTCCGGTGCTGATGATGGCATAGTTGGCCAGCATGCCTGTGGTTGTAATTGAAATTAGCATGGCAACTGAAGCAAGAACAGAAACAGTAAGCAACAATTTAACTGGCTTGTCTTCTGCATATAGGAAAGCAATGACTGCAATGGCTATGCAAATCGGATACATGGCAAATTCACTGATTTCATTTCCTTTGATGATGTTTACAAGGAGAATCAAACCAAAAGCAGCAAAAGGCACAACAATCACGAGGATTCGCTTAACCATTTTGCTGAAGTTGAATACACTGACAGCTCCTGTCCACCTGCCAATCATCATTGATCCCCAATAGAGAGAAATGAGATGGGAAATTTGAGAGTCTTCCTTGCCCCCGAAAGCATTCTTTTTGAGCAATGCACCAAAATTGTTGTCGATGGTCACTTCAACGCCAACATAAATAAAGATGGCAATCATTCCCAGCACCAGCTGTGGGTAAGCCATGGCACCCCATCCTATAGGATTCTTTTTTGCTGTAACCATGGTCCAAAAAAGAATAATCAAAATGATGATCAGAGAACCGCTGATGATGACACTTTTCTCAAGTCCTGTAACCGTTTTGGCCCAGTCTGCGAACAATACAGGAAGGAAGATGGTGCCGATGATCAATAAAACATACATTGCCTTGGGGCTTTTTTCCAGTTTCTCATCTGAGGTAGTCTTGGGCAGTTTTGCATAGGCAAAAATCAAGGCTGCAATGATGAACAGTCCTGCAAGGAAAAAATAAAGTGTTTGGATGTTTTCTATAGAAGCAGATTTTCCACTGTCCAAGCTTCCGAAAAGCAGGTAACTGACTACCAATGGTCCAAGCAAGGTGCCAAATGAGTTTACGCTTCCTCCCATGTTCAGGCGGTGAGCACCAGTTTCAGGAGTGCCTAATCCAATGGCAAAAGGTTGTGCTGCAGTTTGTTGTAGTGAGAATCCTAAAGCAATAATAAAGAATGAAACCAGTACCAGGCCAAAGGTGGCAGTTCCTGATCCACTGATGTATGCAAGTGCCAAGGCGCCGACAACAGAAATCAGTAATCCATAAATGATCCCTTTTTTGTACCCAATCTTGTTCAACAAGTCAGTTCCTGTAATGGTTGAGAAAACATAGAGGATCAACGATCCATAAAAATAAGCACCATAAAATGCAGAACCGATCAACTGTGATTGGATCTGATCAAGGTTAAAAAAAGTTTTACAAAAAGGGATGAAAATGCTGTTGGATGCAGCGACAAATCCCCAGAAAAAGAAAACGATGATCAGAACACCGAATTGAGACCACTTTGTTTGTTGGTTCATGTGAAAGGTTGTTGTATGAGGGCTCAAAATAATTATATTTATTTACGTACAAAACTTTTTGTTATCAACAATTGCATTTGATTTAGTGGTAAATTTAAAAAAATCTATACAAGCCAAGATGGACATCATACATATAAGTGCAGAATGTTATCCTGTGGCCAAGGCTGGTGGCTTGGGTGATGTGGTGGGTTCTCTTCCCCGATTTCAGAACGAATTGGGGCATCGGTCAAAGGTGCTCATGCCCATGTACAGGACTGCATATTTGTATGCGCATGACTGGGAAGTGGTGCACAAGGCCTCCACCAATCTTGGCCATTGGTGGTTTGATTATACTGTAATCAAAGAAAAGACCAATGCCCAGGGCTTTGAATTGTATCTGATCGACATCAATGGGTTGCTTGATAGGGAGACGGTATATGGATACGACGATGACACTGAGCGTTTCTGTGCTTTTCAGATTGCAGCATTACATTGGATGAATACATGGGATCAATTGCCACAGGTGGTTCATGTGCACGATCACCATGCTGCCCTTGTTCCTTTCATGATGCAACATTGTTATGCTTTCAAAAGGCTTCAGTCTATCCCCACTGTTTTAACCATTCACAATGCACAGTACCAGGGAGCATTCAGCTGGAATAAAACGCTGTATATCCCTCAATGGGACAGCTGGAAAAGAGGGTTGCTTGAATGGAAGGGAAGCATCAATCCCTTGGCATCAGGCATCAAATGCTCCTGGAAAGTCACCACTGTAAGCAATTCTTATCTCCATGAACTTAGCACGATGAGCAATGGGATGGAGCAGCTGTTCGAATATGAAAAAGGCAAATGCACGGGCATTCTTAATGGCATTGACTACACCGTTTGGAATCCAGCGCATGATAAATACTTGACCGATCATTTTTCAATCCTTGACGCTGCAGCAGGCAAGGAAACGAACAAGCGTATTCTTTGTGAAAGATTCGGATTGGACCCTCAAAAACCACTGTTCATTTTCATTGGAAGGCTTGTAAGCGAAAAGGGGGCAGACCTGCTGCCACAGGCGATTATAGACAGTTTTAGGTTCATTGGAAGAAAGATGAATTTTCTTGTGTTGGGCAATGGAAATGCAGAAACCGCATCCCAATTGACAACACTTCAATCAGTTGCCCAAGGTGATTACAATGCATTCATTGGTTACAATGAAACCCTAAGCCACCTGATGTATGCGGGCGCTGACTTTCTCGTCATGCCATCCAGGGTTGAACCCTGTGGCCTGAACCAGCTTTATGCCATGAGATACGGTACCATACCTGTTGTGAGAAGTACAGGTGGGCTCAAAGACACTGTCATTGACATTGGCGAACCTGGAGGATATGGCATCACCTACAATAATGCTACAGTGGGTGACATCACCCATGGTATTTATCGGGCAGTTTCTGTTTACAAACAAAAAGAAGTTTTTCGCAGTATACGAGAAAAAATCATGGTCTTAGACTTCAGCTGGCATCGCAGTGCAGAGGAATATCTTTCCCTTTACCAAAGTTTTCAGTAAATTAGACAACATTCAACCAGACCATGGACAAGAACGTAATAGCAGTTATACTCGGCGGTGGGGCAGGATCAAGATTGTCTCCCTTGACTTCAACCAGAAGCAAACCAGCAGTTCCCATTGCAGGCAAATACAGGCTTGTCGATATTCCCATTTCCAATTGCCTGAATTCAAATATTGGAAGAATGTATGTGTTGACGCAGTTCAACTCAGCCTCTTTGAACAAGCATATCAAGAACACCTATCATTTCAGTGCATTCAGCTCTGCATTTGTAGATATTATTGCTGCTGAACAAACCCCTGATAATCCTACCTGGTTTCAAGGTACTGCTGATGCCGTAAGACAATCCCTTAGGCATATCAAACAACAGGATTTCAGCTATGTACTGATCCTTTCCGGAGACCAGTTGTATCAGATGGATTTTCAGGAAATGATTGATAACCATGTCAAACGCAAGGCGGATATATCAATAGCAACAATTCCTGTTAATGCCAAAGAAGCAACTGAGTTCGGCATCCTCAAAAAAGGCGAGGGAGGCATCATTGAAGCCTTTATTGAAAAACCCAATGCCGAATTACTGTCTGATTGGGTAAGTGATACAGGCGAGGCCATGCAAACCCAGGGCAGAAATTACCTGGCAAGCATGGGTATCTATATTTTCGGCCGCCAGGTTTTGTTTGACCTTTTGCAGGAAGAAGTCAAGGATGCCACCGATTTTGGCAAGGAGATCATACCCTATTCCATCAGCAAACACAATGTAGTCAGCTTTCAATACGAAGGGTACTGGACCGATATAGGAAACATCCATTCATTCTTTGAGGCCAACCTGGCCCTCACCCAGGATGTACCTGAATTCAACCTGTTTGACAACAACAAAGCCATCTATACAAGGGCAAGGATGTTGCCTCCTGCAAAAATCAGTGGAACTACGCTTGAAAAAACCATTGTTGCTGAAGGTTGTATCATCAATGCCTCAAGGGTAGAAAATTCTGTGCTTGGCATCAGAACCAGGATTGGGTATGGCTCCACCATTGTGAGTTGCTACATCATGGGTACTGATTTTTACGAAACTTTAGATGAGATGAATACCTCTGTGAGCAATGGACTACCCAAACTCGGTATCGGTGAACGCTGTTATATCAAAAATTCAATCATTGATAAAAACTGTAGGATTGGCAACGATGTACGCATCAACGGTGGCAAATATTTGGCCAATGCAGAACATCAGCTTTATTCTATCAAAGAAGGGATTGTTGTGGTCAAAAAAGGGGCAGTAATTCCGGATGGTTTTGTCATCTAGTTCATTGAAGCTTCTGCTGTTTTTATTGAATTGAAGATTAATTAATCCAGTTGAATGCATCACGCCAAAGAAAAAGAGAATAGCCCCAAACCTTATGAGGAGATTCATTTTATTGAAACTTCCGGATCCGTTTGGAATTATTCATTATTTTCTGAGGAAACAATTAACAATTTTCAACAGGGCACCCTCTACAATGCCTATCAATTCTTTGGAAACAAACAAATTGATGTCTTAGGAACGGCGGGTACCTATTTTGCTGTTTGGGCACCCAATGCAACAAGGGTAAGCATTGTAGGTAATTTCAACAACTGGCAAGATGGCATCCATCCCTTGTTTGTAAGGTTGGATAAATCAGGTATTTGGGAAGGTTTTATTCCTCATTGTAAAAGGGGAGAAGTATACAAATACTCCATCCATGGTTTCGAAGGAAAAATCATGCAAAAGGGCGATCCCTACGCCCATTTTTGGGAGAAGAAACCCCTTACTGCCAGCATCTCCTGGAATTTTGAATATGAATGGAAGGATAAAACGTGGATGGAAAGCCGGGAAAAACACAATTCCCTACAATCTCCCTATGTTGTTTACGAAGTACACCTTGCCAGTTGGATGAGGCCCGACCCCTTTGATGAGGAATCATATTTCAGTTATTGGCAAATTGCCCAGCGCCTGGTTCCCTATGTAAAACAGATGGGGTTTACGCACGTGGAGTTGATGCCTGTGATGGAGTATCCATTTGACGGCAGCTGGGGTTACCAGGGAACAGGATATTTTGCGCCCACTTCTCGGTTTGGCAACCCTGAGGAGTTCATGGCAATGATCGATTTTTTTCACCAGGAAGGAATAGGGGTCATCCTGGATTGGGTTCCATCCCATTTCCCTTATGACAGCCATGGACTTTTTATGTTTGATGGAACGCATACCTATGAATATGCGGACATGCGCAAAGGATATCATCCAGATTGGAACAGTTATATTTTCAATTATAAGCGGGGTGAGGTAAGGTCATTTCTTATCAGCAATGCCCGTTTCTGGCTGGACAAGTTCCATGTTGATGGCCTGAGGGTAGACGCTGTTTCTTCTATGCTCAAGCTGGATTATTCCAGAAACGAAGGAGAATGGGAACCCAATGAGTTTGGAGGCAATGGAAACATAGAGGCCATTGCCTTTTTGAAAGACATGAACCAGATGGTCTATCGGGATTTTAACGGCGTCCAAACCATTGCTGAGGAGGCCACCAACTGGCCTGGTATTTCAAAACCTACTTATGCAGATGGCTTGGGTTTTGGAATGAAGTGGATGATGGGTTGGATGCATGATACCTTGCGATATTTCAAGCAGGACCCTTTTTACAGGCAATTCCAGCAAAATCAGTTGACTTTCAGCATGGTGTATTATTATGATGAAAACTTCATGCTTCCCCTTAGCCATGATGAGGTGGTTCATGGAAAATCACCCATGATATATAAAATGCCGGGTGATGAATGGCAGAAGTTTGCCAACCTAAGACTGCTGTATACCTATATGTTTGCTCACCCGGGTGCAAAACTCCTATTCATGGGCAATGAGTTTGCACAGACAGAGGAATGGAACTATAAAACATCCTTGCGATGGGATTTGCTCGAACATCCAAGCCATGCCGGAATGAAAACTTGTGTGGCAGCATTGGCACACTTACTGAAACAGGAGCCAGCGCTATACGAACAGCAATTCAATACTGAAGGATTTGCCTGGCATGACCTGGAACACCGTGAAGAATCTGTCATCTGTTTCAGGAGGATGTCGAAAACCCATGACGAGGAGTTATTGGTTGTTTTGAACATGACACCCAAAGAAAGGCCAGGATGGACGGTAGAAGTAAGCTGCTCAGACCAATGGAAGGAAATCTTCAACAGCGATGAAATAAAGTATTGGGGTACGGGAAACTACGTAAACAACACGGTTATTTTCCCTATAAATCAAAAAAATACAGATTTGTATGAAATA
>Ga0102921_1000612_pt1 | contig 12398 bp, 9 predicted proteins | sample Colrivmeta156802_FD_78205 | JGI IMG/M metagenome (GOLD analysis project Ga0102921, IMG submission 78205) | Estuarine microbial communities from the Columbia River estuary - metaG 1568-02 | ecosystem: Environmental > Aquatic > Marine > Intertidal zone > Estuary | place: USA: Columbia River Estuary...
CTGCCCACCGCGCGCCCATTCAGCTCGGTGTTCGGTACCGAGGACAACATCGTCGACGTGCCGCGCAACGTCACCATCATCTCCCGACAGCAACTCAGCGACATCAGCATCGCGAGTGTCCTCGACTTCTCGAAGCTCACTTCCAGCTCGTACACCACGACCAACTTCGGCGCCCCCGCCAACCCGAGCATCCGCGGCCAGACCGCCGATCTGTTCATCAACGGCGTCCGTGGCCGCATCACCTCGAATGGCAACGGACTGCCGTTGAATTTCAACTCGGTCGAGTCGGTCAACATCGTCAAGGGTCCCGCCACCGCCGTGCAGGGAGCCTCGATGTACGTCGGCGGCTTCGTCGACCTCGTCACGAAACGGCCCTACTTCGACGCCACCAAAGGATCCGTCAGCCTCACGCTCGGCTCCGATGACCAGCGGGAGTGGACGGTGGACATCGGCGGGCCGCTGTCGCGCACCGCCGCCTACCGCGTGAGCTACTCAGGGCAGGACAGCCGCGGCTATTGGGAGAACTACTTCAACCGCAACCATTCGCTGTACGGCGCCCTCACGCTGCGGCCGGTGCAAGGCTATGAGATCTTCCTGAGCGCGACCGCAGCCCGTTACCGCTACACCGAGAACTGGGGTATCAACCGCCCGACACAGGACCTGATCGACCAAGGACTGTACCTCACCGGGGTGAACAGCAACGCCGCTCCGGACTTCGCCCGCTACCCGCTCGGCTACGCCGACGCTCGCGGCAATCCGATCACCTTCGCGAACCTGAACACCATCGGGGGACCCGCCGCTCCGGTTTCCGACGCCCAGAACTCCCGCTGGGTGACCTCGGGATTCCCGGCCGGCAACCGGGTCGTCTTCGGTCCCGCCGTGAAGATCGACCGCCGCAAACGCCTCCTGAAGCCGGGCGACCAATCGCGCGGCGTCGAGTACAACGCGCAGGCCATCCAGACCCGCACGTTCAGCCCGTCCTTGAAGGTCGTGAACAACACCTACTGGAGCTACACGAGCCGCGACACCCTCAGCTCCTACTACTACTCCGAGATCATCGACCCCTCATGGTTCGCCCAGAGCCGCACCGAGGTCATCGTCACCGGTAAGGACGGTACGCTGAACTCGGGCGTCGACCTCCGGTACCAACGCACCAAGGCGTACGACGACTACTTCTTCGAGCCCGCCAACGTGTGGGACATCACCCGAGACCCCTCTTTCGTCGACGTCTACCGTTCCGCCACCTTCCCCAACCCCTTCACCAGCCTGCCTATCCCGGGCTGGCCGGGGCGCTACGCCACCGACGGCATCACCAACGGCGACACCAACGACAGCCACGGCACGACCGTCGGCTTCTTCACCCAGGGGACACGCCGCTTCTCGGAAAGCCTGAGCGCGGTGCTCGGCGGCCGCCTGGACCGCTTCTCGGCCCGGGTGCGCGAGCCCCTGCTCGCGACCCATCCCACCGCCTCGATCGCGGTCTGGATCCCGAACTGGAACGCCAGCCTGGTCTACAAGACCTCCCCGACGGCCAGCATCTACGCCACGTACAACTTCAGCCGCAACACATCGGGCGCCGTGGGCAACGGCGGAGGCATCACCGGCTGGAACGCCACCGGCACGGCGCTCTTCAAGGACAACTTCCTGCAGCCGAGCGAGCTGATGGAGGTCGGCACCAAGTACGCGCTGATGCAAAGCCGCGTGTTCCTCAACTTCGCGGTCTTCGACCAGCGGCGCACGTTCAAGAGCACCAGCAGCACGATCATCCAGAATTTCCACTCCAAGGGCTTCGAGGCGGAAATGAACTACCAGCCCGACAAGCGGCTCTACGGCACGCTCTCGTACTCCGCCGTCGACGCGAAGTCCTCAGCCGGATTCCAGTCCGACGGCGGCGTCGGACAGTTCTACAATTCCAAGTCGACCGAGGGCCGGGTGTCGGGCCTGCCGCGCCACCTCTTCAACGCGCTCATCTCGTACACGTTTGATAGCGGCTGGGGCCTCAACGCCAACGCGGTTGTCACCAGCCCGATCAACAATAATTTCGCCGGAACCTTGGTGATTCCCACGCAGCACCAACTCGACGCGGGGTTGTCGTACACGCAGAAGACCTGGAGCGCGCGGCTGACGATCAGCAACCTGACCAACCAGGAGAACTGGGCGCCGCCGAACGCCGTCTACGGCAACGCTTCGATCCTCGCGCTGCCCGGCACGCAGTATCAGCTCAACCTGAAGTACAACTTCTGAGCGGGACCACGGTCCGCTGAACAACGAAGGCCGGCGCGAGCCGGCCTTTTTTATTTTCGGAAGGAGTCATCCCGGGAAGAATTAATCCGGAAACCAAGAGCTCAGGGCGTCGGTAAACGTTACGTTTCTTCGACCGTGGGGCTAAAATATGGTCCGAGGCAAACAGCCTCGGCTACAACGGCACTGCCTTATCCGTGTCCATTCGTGTCCATCCATGGTTGCCCCCGCGCGGAGCTGTCAGGAAACGCCCCATGAAACGAAGACTGACCATCCTGAGCAACGCTTCGGTTGCCGGCGGAGCCGCGCTGGGGCTTCCGCGGACCAACCCAGGGTTGGGGATTCAAGCCTGCCTCCGCCCGATCTTCAACCGAAGGGCCAGAGGTGGAGGAATTGCGCGAGGAAGATCACGGCGAGCCCGTAGCCGAGCGCGGTGACCCGACGGGGAGCACCGGTGCCGAGGGCCAGCACGGCCGCGGCGATCAGGCCCAACCCGATCCCTTCGGCGATGCTGAACATGAGGGGAATCGAAAGGAGCGTGAGCACCGCTGGGAGCGCCTCGCGGAAGTCACCGAGATCAATCTCCGATACCGACTGCATCATGAACACACCCACGATCACCAGGGCTGGCGCCGTGGCGGCAGCCGGCACCATCAGAATCAGGGGCGTGAGGAAGAGCGCCACGAGCATCAGCGCCGCCGTCGTCAGGCCGGTCAGGCCCGTCCGTCCGCCCGCCTCGACGCCCGAAGCCGATTCGATGTAGCTCACCACGGTCGAAGTGCCGCCGACCGCGCTCAGCAGCGTCGCCACGGAGTCGGCCACCAGCGCCCGGCCCGCTCGCGGCAAGGTACCGTCGGGGCGCAGGAAGCCGGCCCGCTTCGTCACGCCGATCAGCGTCCCGATGTTGTCGAACATGTCGACGAGCAGGAGCGTGAGGATGAGCGGCAGCGCGAGCAGAAAGGCGTTGGCGTTGGTCAGGAACCCAAAGGTAAGCTTAAGCAGGACGGGTTCCGGAGAGGCAGGCATGCCCAGGATCTGCGCGGGCAGCTGGGTCACGGTTTTACCTTCCCCGGCGGGCATGAAGAGTCCCGCGAGGGTGACCACGACCATCCCGAGCACGATCGCCCCGGGCACTCGGCGCGCGATGAGCACACCCGTGATGCCCACCCCCAGGAGACACAGGGCCGCGGGTCCCGAGGCGAAGTCGCCGTGGGCGACGAGGGTCGCGGGATTGGCCACGATCACGCCCGCGTTCTTCAGCCCGATGAAGGCGATGAAGAGTCCGATGCCCGCGGTGATCGCGAGCTTCAGCGAGTGAGGAATGGCGGCGATGATCTTTTCCCGCCAGCCCGTGAGCGAAAGCGCCAGAAACACGACGCCGTTCACAAAAACCATGCCAAGCGCTTCGGTCCAAGGCACCCCCTTGCCCAACACGATGGTGAAGGTGAAGAACGCGTTGATGCCCATGCCGGGAGCCAGCGCGATCGGGTAATTGGTGAGCAGCGCCATCAGCGCGGTGGCGAGCGCGGCGGTCACCGCCGTGACCGTGACCAGGGCGGCCTTGTCCATCCCGGCGTTGGCCAAGATGGCCGGATTGACCGCGAGGATGTAGGCCATCGCCGCGAACGTGGTGAGACCGGCCTGCATCTCGCGGCCGACCGTCGTGTTGTTTTCCTTAAGTTTGAACAGGGCGTCGAGCATGGGGAGGGGGCGCGGGCGAGCGGAGGCGCCGGGCTGCGGCCGGGCAAAGCTATTCTGATGCCAGCGCGGAAAATAACTTTGTCCGCTGGCACCGCGGCTGCTCTCCCTCTGCTTATCCATGCCCGTGCCGCACCCGCTACCCTCCATCCGCATCCTCGCCAAGCGCCTCGTCATCGCGTTGGCGCTCATCCTTCCGGCGCTGAAGGCGGCGGAGCCGGCGCGCCCCCCTCTCCTCGCCTTGTGCGCGGCCTATCCCCCGGAAATGGCGGCGCTGCGAGCGGAGTTCGGGGTGGACCCGGCCCGCGGCTTCACGGAGACACGCATCAAGGGTCTGTCTTTCTGGCGGGGTCGGGCCGGGAAGCACGAGGTGGTGATCTTCCGGACCGGCGTTAGTCTGGTGAACGCGGCCTACCAACTGCAGCTCGCCCTGGAGCGCTTTCCCATCACCGCAGTTCTCTTCGCGGGTGTCGCGGGAGGCGTCGATCCTTCGCTGCAGGTCGGCGACGTCGTCATCCCCGAACGCTGGGCCTACCATGCGGAGGCGGCGTACCTGAATCCCGATGGCAAGGGAGGCCATGTCCTGCCGGGTTTTTTCCAGCCGAAAACCGAGAACTACGGCATGATCTTTCCCAACGAGGTCGCCGCCACACGCGAGGGCGAATCCGACTTCGCCCGGATTCCCTCGTTCCCCGCCGATCCGGCGCTGCTGGCCGCCGCCCGGCGCGCGACCGGAAAGCTGCCCGCCCTTCGTGCCGCGGGTCGCGAGGTGACCGTAAGCGTGGGTGGCGCCGGTGTGGCGGGCCCAGTCTTTCTCGACCACGCCGGCTACCGCGAGTGGGTGTTCCGCGTATGGCAGGCCCGCTGCGTCGACATGGAGTCGACCGCGCTCGCCCATGTCGCTTGGTCGAACCAGGTCCCCATCCTCATCGTGCGCGGCCTTAGCGACCTGGCCGGGGCGCAACGTGGCGCCAACCCCATCGACGATCATGAAGCTCCCGTGTCCGGGGTTGCCGCCCGAGTGCTGCGCGCGATCGTCGAGGAACTCTGATTCCCCATGAAACGCCCGCTCACCCGTTTTTCCGTCCCCCCGCTCCACACGATGACCCGCGCCCTCGCCGCCGTGGCGATGGGGCGGAGCGCCCCCGATCTCGTGCTCACCGGGGCACGGGTGCTCTCGACCTACACGGAGCGCGTCCACCGGAACCGCGAGGTCTGGATCAAGGGAGGGCGCATCGCGGCCGTGAAGCCCGCCGGGGCCGCCGCCAAGGCCGGGCTTGTTTCGCGCGACCGCGTGCACGACGTCGCGGGGGGCATCATCGCTCCGGGTCTCGTTGACCCGCATGTCCACATCGAGAGCAGCATGATGACCGCCTGCGCGTTCGCCGAGGCTGCCCTGCGCAACGGAACCACGACCGTCTTCTGCGACTCGCACGAGATCGGCAACGTATGCGACGCGGCGGGAGTCGAATGGATGCTTGAGGACGCGCGCCGCGCCCCTCTCTCCGTGTATCTGACCGTCCCGAGCACGGTACCCGCCACCAACGCCACCCTCGAGACCGCCGGCGGCGATCTCACCCCGGCGAAGATCGGGCGGCTTTTCGACCGCTGGCCCGAGGCGGTCGCGCTCGGCGAGAAGATGGATTACGTTGCCGTCGCCTCTGGTGACGAGCGCAGCCACGCCATCCTCGCGCAGGCGCTCCGCCGCGGCCGGCCGGTCTGCGGCCACATTTACGGCCGCGAGTTCGTGGCGGCCGGGGCCGCCAGCGGCATCACCGACACGCACGAGGCGATCGACCGCGATATCGCCGACGATTTCCTCGAGAACGGCCTGTGGGTTTTCCTCCGCGGCGGTAACCCGCACACCCCGTGGCACTCCCTCCCGCAGGCGATCCGCACCGTCACCGAACTTGGCGCGAATCCCAAGCGGGTGTGCGTCTGCACGGACGACCGCGACGCCGACGATTTGTTTCTCTTTGGTCTCGATTGGGTCGTCCGCCAGGCGCGGGCCGCCGGCCTGAAGCGCGAGACCGCCTGGAGCTGCGGCTCGCTGCACCCTGCGACGCGCTACGGCGTCGACGGCGAGATTGGCGGCCTCGGGCCGGGTCGCCGTGCCGACCTCGTGCTGCTGAACGACGCCCTCGAGCCGCGCAACACCTGGTACGGCGGCGAGCTGGTGATCCGCGACCGCAAAGTGACCCCGGTGCTCGAGCGCGCACTGGCACGCCCCTACCGCTACCCGCGCGCCGCCTACCGCACGGTGAAGCTCCCGCGCCGCCCCAAGCTCTCACCCGATCTGCCCGCCGCGCCCGTGACTGCGAATGTCATCCGACTGGTTCCGCCGGGCATCCTCACCGCACACGACGCCATCCGTCTCGCGCCTGCCTCCTCCTGGGAGGCGCACTTCCGGCGCCACGACCTCTGTTTCCTCACCGTCATCGAGCGCCACGGGCGTAACGGCGGGGTTGGCCACGGCCTGCTGCAAGGCTTCGGTCTGAAGCGCGGGGCGGTGGCGAGCAGCGTCGGCCACGACGCGCACAACATCGTGCTCGCCGGAACCAACGACCCAGACCTCAAACTCGCCCTGGAAACCGTCCGGCGGATGCGCGGCGGGGTGTGCGTCGTGCGCGACGGCCGGGTGCTGGCGGCGGTCGCCTTGCCCATCGCCGGTCTTCTCTCAGACCAGCGCGCCCCGGTGGTCGCGCGCCAGACGACCGCGCTGAAGCGCGCATGGAAACGGCTCGGCTGCCGCGTGCCCTACATGGGCTTCAACCTGCTCCCGCTTTCCGTGATCCCGGAGCTCCGCCTGACCGACCGCGGGCTCGTGCACGTGACGACGCTGCGGATCCTGCCGTTGCTGGAGCCAGCCGGCGCCACGTTGAAGTAAACAGGACGGACCAGAGCGCCGACCTGGCGGGCGGGCGCGGAACGGCTACCCGTCCTCGCGTGGAGTTTGATCCGGTTATCCGCGCCCACCGCTACCGAGGAACGGCGGCGGTGGCGGCAGGAGACCTCGAGGCCGGTCACGCACTTCGAATCAACCCGGAGTCCGGGTCGATCAGCGCCCCGGAAGCGCAGACGTCGCGAATTGATTTCCCCCTCGGGGAAAGCCCCAAAAAAAGCCGCCCGGCTCGGGGCCGGGCGGCTTGGGATTGGTTCGACTGGACCGGCCGGGGCCGGACTGGTCACTCCTTCTTGCGCGCCTCGTCGAGGATGTCGCCGAGGTTCATCATGTCGTTGCTCGCGCTGCGGTTGAGCGCCTCGTAAGCCGAGGTCTCGGCGGCAAGCTCCGCGTCGGAGTAGTTGGCGGCCTTGATCGAAAGCCCGAGACGGCGCTCCTCGCGGTCGATCTTGACGACGCGCGCGGTGACTTCCTGGCCGGGCTTGAGGACGTCCTTCACCTTGTCGATGCGGTCCTCGCTGATCTGCGAGATGTGCACCAGGCCGTCGATGCCGTCCTTGAGCTCCACGAAGGCGCCGAAGGAGGTGATCTTGGTCACGGTGCCCTTCACGACGTCGCCGATCTTGAAGAACGAGTCGATGTCGCTCCACGGGTCGGTCGCGAGCTGCTTCATGCCGAGGCTGATGCGCTGCTGCTGCGCGTCGACGTCGAGCACGATGGCGTCGACCTCGTCGCCCTTCTTCAGCACCTCGGACGGGTGGTTGACCTTGCGGGTCCAGCTCATGTCGGAGACGTGGACCATACCGTCGATCCCCTCCTCGAGCTCGATGAAGGCGCCGTAGGTGGTCATGTTGCGCACCTTGCCGCGGACGCGGGCGCCGATCGGGTAGTTGTGGCGGACCATGTCCCACGGGTTCGGCTCCAGCTGGCGGAGGCCGAGGGAAATCTTCTGCTCCTCCTTCTGAATGCCGAGGACAACCGCATCGAGCTCCTGGCCGACCTTGAGCAGCTCGGAGGGCTTGGTGATGCGCTTGGTCCAGGACATCTCGGTGATGTGGACGAGGCCCTCGACGCCCGGCTCGATCTCGATGAACGCGCCGTAGGGGACGAGGTTGACGACCTTGCCGTGGACCTTCGAACCGACCGGGAACTTGCGGTCGATCTCGTCCCACGGGTTCTTGGTGGTCTGCTTGAGGCCGAGGGAAACCCGCTCCTTGTCGCGGTTGACCTCGATGATCATGACCTGGACCTCCTCGCCCTGCTTCACCATCTCGCTCGGGTGGGAGATACGACCCCACGACATGTCGGTGATGTGGAGCAGGCCGTCCATACCGTCGAGGTCGATGAACGCGCCGAAGTCGGTGATGTTCTTGACCACGCCCTTGCGGACCTGGCCGGGCTGGATGCTGTCGAGGAGGGCGCGACGCTTCTCGGTGCGCTGCTGCTCGATGAGCTCGCGGCGGGAGAGCACGATGTTCTTCCGCTCGAGGTTGATCTTGAGAACCTTGAAGTCGTAGGTCTGGCCGACGTACTGGTCGAGGTTCTTGGGGGGCTGGATGTCGATGTGCGACGCCGGCATGAAGGCGTCGACGCCGATCGAGATGATGAGACCGCCCTTGACCTTGGCCTTCACGCGGCCGGCGGCCACGGAGCCCTCGGGGAACTTGGTGAGGATGTTATCCCAGTTCTTCTTCTGCTCGGCCTTGTCGTAGGACAGCACGGGCGCGCCGGACTTGTCCTCGAGCTTCTCGACCATGACGTCGATCGAGGAGCCGATCTGGAGCTCGCCGATGTCGATGAACTCGTTGGCGGGAATGACGCCCTCGGATTTGCCGCCGATGTCGACGACGACCTCGTTTTGGCGGATTTCGGTGATGGTGCCCGGGACGATCGCGCCTTCCTTCAGCTTGTCGAAGGACGACTGGGCGAGCAGCTCTTGCATTACTGAACTCATATGCGGAAAACGCCGGCCAGCCGCCTGCTCCAGGGACGGCCATCCGACGGGTTCGACCCCGCGCGAGGCGGGACCGGGATGGTTGAGGTTGAACTGACGGAGGGGGTTGGCGGGAGCTCGCGGCATTACGCCAACTTGACCGACTGACAGCCGCGAAAGGTCAGGCTCCAGAGCACGGCCGTCTCGCGCAAGACCTAATTCCCGTGATTCGCGGAGGCAGGGAATCCCCGATAGGCCCCGCTTCCCGCTTGCGGCGGTGGCCGGAAAGGCCGGAGGTGGCGGGATGCTGATGATCGCCTGGACCACCGTGGCCACCCGCGCCGAGGCCGAGCGTCTGGCCTCCGGAGCCGTGACGGCGGGCCTCGCGGCCTGTGTGCAAATCGAAGGCCCCGTGCGGTCGATCTACCGGTGGGAGGGCAAACTGGAAAGCGCCGAGGAATACCGCCTGTCCTTCAAGTGCCTGCCCGGGCAGCTCCCCGCGCTCGAAAAGCAGGTTCTCGCGACCCATGCCTACGGGACGCCGCAATGGATCGCGGTCGAGGCGGCTGCCGTGGGAGAAAAGTACTTGTCATGGGCTCGGGCGAACGCTCACCTTCCGACCCTTTAGCAAGTCGCCAACCTTCAAAACGTCCCGCCATGTCACAGCATCGCAGCCTGCAGGGCTCCTCCGGCATCGTTATCAAACGCAACGTCCTCAAGCGCTTCGAGCGCCTTGAGTTGCTCCGCAAGCGCGGCCAGTGGAAGGCCGGCGATCGCATCGTGGGCCTGCGCAAGACCAAGCCCGACGTTTGATCGTCACCCCTCTCACCCGGCAGGCAGTTTCGACTGCCTGCCTTTTTTTTGCCCGACTCCGACCTTCCACGACCACCGCGCCATGATCGACCTGATCAAGAAACTCGTCGACTTCATCGTCCACATCGATCGCCACCTCGCGGAGATCATCGCCTCCTACGGGCTGTGGACCTACGCGGTGCTGTTTCTGATCATCTTCGCGGAAACCGGGCTGGTGGTGACGCCATTCCTGCCGGGCGACTCGCTGCTGTTCGCCGCCGGCGCGTTCTGCGCGAAGCCGGAAACCGGTCTCAACGTCCACCTCATGGCCGGCCTGCTCTTCGTGGCGGCGGTGATCGGCGACACGCTCAACTACTGGATCGGCGCGCGCATTGGCCCGGCGGTTTTCAAGCGGGACGATTCGGTGCTGCTCCGGAAGAAGCACCTCGAGCGCGCCCACGCCTTCTTTGAGAAATACGGCGGCCGCGCCGTGATCCTTGCTCGGTTCGTCCCGATCGTGCGGACCTTCGTGCCGTTCGTGGCCGGCGTCGGGAGCATGTCCTACCCCCGTTTCATCGCCTACAACGTCATCGGCGGCTTCATCTGGATCTACTTTTCATCTATGCCGGATTCTGGTTCGGCAACCGGCCTTTCGTGCAGAAGAACTTCAAGCTGGTGATCCTCGCGATCATCATCCTTTCGGTGCTCCCCATCGTCTGGGAAGCCTGGCGGGCCTGGCGTGAGTCAAAGCGCGCGGCGGAACCAGCCTCCCCGGGGAAATAGGCCCCGCGCCGCGGCCGGCCTTGCGCCGGGGACAAATGCCGCGCAACCATCCGGGACCACCCCGCCCCGCATGAAACCGGATACCCCCTCCCCGGCCGCGTCCGCGCGCCTCCAGTCGCTCGATACCTACCGCGGCCTGATCATGGTCTCGCTCGCGTTCAACGGATTCGGTCTCGCCGCCGCCGCGCGCAATCATCTCAAGGCCGAGCCCGACTCCGGTTTCTGGCGCGCGATCTACCACCAATTCGAGCACGTCGATTGGGTAGGCGGCGGCTACTGGGACCTTATCCAGCCGTCATTCATGTTCATGGTCGGCGTCTCGATGGCCTACTCATACGTGCGGCGTCAGGCCGAAGGCCAGTCGTGGGGCCGTATGTTCGGCCACGCTTGCTGGCGCGGCGTCGCGCTCGCGTTTCTCGGGATCTTCCTGATCTCCAATTCGCGCCCCTCCACCGAGTGGTCGCTGATGAACGTCCTCACGCAGATCGGCCTCGGTTATCCTTTCCTCTTCCTGCTTTGGGGCCGTTCCGCGCGCGTCCACGCGATCGCCGCCGCCGCGCTCCTCCTCGGCACGTGGCTGCTTTACACCGCCTGGCCGACCCGCGGTATCGACCTCGCGCAAGGCACACCGCAGGTCGGCGTCACCGCCACTTGGGCCAAGGAACACCTCACGGGCGTCGGCGCCGCCTGGCACAAGAACGCCAACGCCGGCCACGCGATCGACCTCTGGCTGCTCAACCTGCTCCCGCGCCGGGAGGCGTTCGTCTTCAACGGCGGCGGCTACCAGACGATCAACTTCATACCTTCGCTCGCCACCATGCTCTTCGGACTAATGTGCGGTGAACTCCTGCGCTCCAGCCGCACCGCCGCCGCCAAATTCCGTCTGCTCATCGCGGCCGGCGCCGCCGGCATCGTCGCGGGATTGATCTGGCAAGCCCTCGGCTGTCCCATCGTGAAACGCATCTGGACGCCCTCCTGGGCGCTCTACTCAACCGGCTGGTGCTGCCTGTTGCTCGGCGGGCTCTACGGCTTGGTTGATCTCGCCGGCTGGCGCCGTTGGACCTTCCCGCTGCTTGTGGTCGGCATGAACTCGATCGCGATCTACGCGATGGGCATGCTGCTCAAGCCGTGGACCGCCAAGACACTGCAGACCCATCTCGGCAACGATCTGTTTCAGATTTTGGGGGCCGCCAACGCCCCTGCCGTCCAGGCGACCTTCACCGGACTCGTTTTCTGGTTCATCTGTTTCTGGATGTACCGGCGGAAGATCTTCCTCCGCATTTGAATTTTCACCGCGCGACTCGACACCGGCATCGCGCGGCTCTACGCCACCCAACCCCTTCACATGACCATGCGCACCCACGCCCTCACCACCCTCCTAGCCCTCGTCGTTTCCTGCGCCGCACCGCTCGCCGCCGCGCCCGCGAAAAACGCGGATAAACCCGCCGCCGCGGCGGCCGCGCCAAAAGGCGAATACAAGGGCAGCTGGAAGGGTCGCGATGACTCCAGCGGGGACCTTAAGATCAAGTTCGCCACAGGCGCGGACGCTAAGCTCACCGCCGAGGCGGTCTTCACCTTCGAGGGCACCCCCGTGCCGACGCGCACCAAGACCCTCAAGATCGAGGGTAGTCGCGTGGAGCTCGCATTCTCCTGGGATGTGCAGGGCGTATCCGCCACCAGCAAGCTGACCGGCGAGATCAAGGGCGACCGCCTCGAGGGCACCTACGAGAGCACCACCGCCGAGGGCCCCGCTACCGGCAGCTGGTCCGTCACCCGCGCCGCCGCAGGCTCCTGAGCATTATTTCGCGCGCCGCCGTTCGCGGTGTGAAAAACCGCCCTGATCAGTCTCCCGTGCCTCCACCCGTGCGCGTTGGGATCGTCGGCGGAGGCCTGTCGGGCCTTTCGACGGCCGCTCACCTGCTCCTGAGGGCGCCAAAGGATTTCGCGGTCGAGATTTTCGAGGCCGCCCCGTTCGCCGGCGGCCAGTGCGCATCGTGGCGCGACGCCCGCGGTCGCCCGGTCGAGACCGGCATCCACCTCGACTTCCCC
>Ga0102921_1000615_pt1 | contig 12357 bp, 6 predicted proteins | sample Colrivmeta156802_FD_78205 | JGI IMG/M metagenome (GOLD analysis project Ga0102921, IMG submission 78205) | Estuarine microbial communities from the Columbia River estuary - metaG 1568-02 | ecosystem: Environmental > Aquatic > Marine > Intertidal zone > Estuary | place: USA: Columbia River Estuary...
CATATTGCGAATCTCTTCGTTTTCAAAAATCCGGTGCATCATGGCCTTTTCCACGTTCAGGATCTTGCCTCGAAGCGGCATGATGGCCTGAAAATGACGATCGCGACCTTGTTTTGCAGTTCCGCCGGCGGAGTCGCCCTCTACAAAGAAAATCTCGCACTTTGCCGGATCTGTTTCTTGGCAATCCGCCAATTTTCCGGGCAAGCTGTGGTTTCCTAAAACGGTTTTGCGCTGCACCATTTCACGCGCTTTGCGCGCAGCAATACGCGCCTTGGCCGCCAAAACCACCTTCTGAACCACGATACGGGCCTCTGCGGGGTGCTCCTCCAAGTAATTGGCCAGCATTTCGCCCACAATGCGGTCCACAGCGCCACCTACCTCCGAGTTGCCCAACTTTGTTTTGGTTTGCCCCTCAAACTGAGGTTCCATCACCTTCACGGAAATAACGGCGGTCAGGCCCTCACGAAAATCGTCGCCCGCCACTTCAATCTTCTCCTTGGTCAAAATACCGCTCTCGTCCGCGTACTTCTTCAGCGTGCGCGTCAAAGCCCGACGGAATCCGGCCAAGTGTGTGCCTCCCTCGTGGGTATTGATGTTGTTGACGTACGAATGAATATTTTCCGAGTACGACGTGTTGTACTTCATGGCCACTTCAACCGGAATACCGTCGATTTCGCCTTCCATGTACATCACGTCTTCAATCAGCGCCTCGCGGTTTTGGTCCACGTAGGTCACAAACTCCCGCAAACCGCCTTCCGACAGGAACGTCTCCGAGCGGGGCGTAAACGAATCGTCCGCTCCTTCCGGGTTGCGCAGGTCCGTCAGCGTGATGGTGATGCCGCGGTTCAAGAACGACAGCTCGCGCAGCCGCGCCGCCAAAATATCGTAGTGGTAAATCACTTCGTAAAAAATGGAAGCATCGGGGGTAAACCGAACGATGGTTCCGCGGTAGTCTGAGTTTGCCACCTCTTTGACGGGGTACTGCGGAATGCCGATTTTGTACTCCTGGCGGTAGTGCTTCCCGTCCCGGTGCACGTCCACGCACAAATCGGAAGAAAGAGCGTTCACACAGCTCACGCCCACGCCGTGCAGACCGCCGGAAACTTTGTAGGAGTCCTTGTCAAACTTACCGCCGGCGTGCAAAACCGTCATGACCACCTCCAAAGCAGACTTCTGCTCTTTGGTGTGCATCGCTACTGGAATACCCCGGCCGTCGTCCTTTACGGTAATGGAGTTGTCCACTTCGATGGTTACATCAATTCGGGAGGCATGGCCGGCCAAGGCCTCGTCAATGGAGTTGTCCACCACCTCATAAACCAAGTGGTGCAGGCCCTTGAGCCCAATGTCTCCAATGTACATGGCGGGGCGCTTGCGCACCGCCTCTAATCCTTCGAGTACCTGAATGCTATCTGCGCCGTAGTGCTTGGGATCGCTCATGGAATGCGTTATTTTTTGGGATACCTACAAAGATAAGAAGGTGGTCCTGCGCAAGCACGGTACCACCCCCTTCAAAACCCACTATTTTCAACAGGTTTTCAACAATCTGCAACCAGAAAAGACGCGCCGTATGCCGAAAGTGAACGCGCAAGCAAACGATCGAGATTTAGAACTTGTACGCCAAGCCCAAAACCCCGCGAATACCTTGAACCGTGTAGCCTTGCCAAAGCGCATATTTGCTGTTCAGAAGGTTCGTTCCGTTGATATACGCCTGCAATTGCTTGTTGTACTGGTAGTACACCCCCATGCGCCAATCCACATAGGACGGCAACGCATCGGCCGCGGTACCAGGAACATCTCGTGGACCCACCCAACGCAGGTCGGTCTCCAATCGAACCTTGCCTTTTAAATTGAACAAGCCTTGAACCCCGGCCTCGTAGGCAGGCACGTGGTAAATGGTGCCGACGGTTCCTCCCGCACCGCGGTAGCGGTTGAGCTCCATAAAAGAGCGCAATTCCAAACCTACCGGATGTTGGTAGGACAACTCAGCGCGTTGCTGCACGTTGGTCCAATTCACGAATTCAACAAAGATTCGGCCCGAATCCTGCGCGAAGCCGCCCGCATTTCGGTAAAATTGCGCTGCGTTGGTTTTGCTGATCAAGGACAGGCCCAACTGGTAGCCCAAACGCCCCGTAATGCGCCCGTTGAAGCCCGCATACAAGCGCGTTTCTGCCGTCTCGCGGTATTCGGTCAATTCGCTGATCCATGGATTTTGACCCAACAGGCCGCTCCAACCGGCCGTGTTCACCGACCCCACAAATCCTCCGTAAATATTGATCACGTTTTTGACCAAAGGCACCGTCGCTTGCAGGTTGGGAAAACCATACAGCTTGGTGGGTACGGCCGTTCCCGGGCTCTGCCGAAAGACGGGAGTCACTTTAAAACCCGCCGTAAAATGGAACAGCCCCACCGTATCCGCAATGGACGGGGAAAAATCCACCGCCAGCAAACGGGTTGCGCCCATAACCTGACTGATCTGCAAGGCAGAAGCGGAAATCGGAAACAACAACTGAACGTTTTGAACCCTTTTGCGCAAATCTACCCCCAATTGAGCGCGGTGCTCCTGAGTCGCGCCCACGGCGTCGTACAAGAATTTATAGTCCGTGTTCAAGCCGTAGAAAACGGCTCTCCGACCGGTTCGGAGGGGCTCCAATTGAACGGAAACCCCGGCGGAATGCATCCAGCGCTGGGGTGCACGCGTGTTGGTGTCCTTCAAGTTTACGGCAGAATCCAGCGGAACTCCGTAAAAGGAAACCATTTGGCTATGGCCTTCCATCCCGGTGGACAAGCGCACCGAGCCCACGTTCTGAACCCACCGGGCTTGAATTCGGTTGTCTTGTGCGGCATTGTCCCGAAACACCCGGGTGTCGGCAGGAACACCGGTTACGGTGCTTTGGTGCGCCGCTTTAACCGTCCACGAAGCGTTGGTGGTTCGCCCTGCTCCCACCGCGAAGGCCAGCTCAGGAGATCCGTAGTTGCCCACGCCCATGCTCAAGTAGTTCTTGGGCATGCGCTCCAACCGGGTCTTGCCAATGGAAATCGGCTGGATGGGCTCCAACTGAACTTTAGGTGCTGCAAAACGCGGACGAACGCGAATATTCACCGGTAACGGCTGTACCGTGGTGTCTTTCACCTCCGGCTGGCCGGTGATTTTGACGGCCTCGCGCACTTTGGCCTTATAACGATCCACCACCAAAATATCCACTCCGCCCATGGAACCGCCAATGGGCTGGGCCGAAGCACCTGCAGCAACCACTACCAACGTGGCCAAAGCCACCCATTTTGCATACTTCATCAGTCGTTGGTATTTGTATCAACCGCAGCATTAGCGGGATTGTCCAGTGTTTTTTTCAAGGCCTGTGCCGCAGCTGAAATGGTTTCGGAAGGACTGTCCTCCAGCAAGAAGTTCAACGTGTACTGCGCTTGAAAGGGATCGTTCAAGCCTACGTAGTTCTGCGCCAAGAGCAACAGACCGCGGTGGCGCCATTCTCCCTCAGATGGATGGTTGTCAATCAAAGCAAAGACCGCTTCGTTGCTGCCTGCAAATTGCTTGGATTGCGCGAGGAAAAACGCTTGGTAGTAGTAGCCTTCCGCTTGGTACGACCCGCGCGTTTTGGACACCACTTGGTCAAAGGCCGTACGCGAAGCAAGGGTGTCGCCTTTAGCCAAATGAGCCCGCGCCCGGAGGACGTACGCCTCATTGCGAACCTCTGGGGCATGTTTTTCGTCCGCCAAGATGGCGTCGCTGTACTGAAGGACTGCGGCCTGCTGGCCCAAGCCCACAGCGCACCGCATCAAACCTAAGTTGGCCCGACGGAAATCGTCTGGCTTTTCGCTGAGCGTCAACAGCTTCTCAAAAGCCAGTTGCCCCTCGGCGTAGCGCTTATCGATCAACGCACGCGTTCCCAACCAACGGTAGGCATTTTCAGAATAGTCAGAACGTGGTTGCTCCGTAACGGCCCGGTACGCGGCCAAGGCGTCGTCCCACTTGCCCAAAGAGCGCCCGGCCTCCCCTTTGTAGTGCTGGGCCGCCGTTAGGAACGAGCCCTGCGGATAGCGCTTGAGGTAGGCTTGAAACGCGCTGAACGCCTCTGTTGTCTTGCCGGAAGCGTACTTTTCGTAGGCACTGGTGTAGGCCAACGAATCCAAGGTGTTGACGGAAACCCCGGACTGCGCAATGCCGCTCACCCAATCCAAATACTCTTCCAGCCGACCCAGCTCGTCGTACACACCGCGGGCTAAGGACAAAGCCTCGCGTGCCTCTGCGGTGCCGGGATTTTGATCGGCAACCGTTTTGAGAATTCGCGCGGCACTGTTCAGGTCGCCTTGGTTTCGGTGCGCCAATGCGGCATTGATTTGGGCCCGACGACTCTGCGAGGCCTGCGGATACTTCCGCGAAAACGCCTCAAAAGCAGCAGCTGCCTCGTTGTTCTTGTCCAAACGAAGCAAGGTACTGGCGCGCTCAAAATCAACCTCCAGCAGCAATTTACTCTGGGGATAGGACGAGGCCATGGCGTGTAAAACCGACAATTTTTCTTCGTGTTTACCCAGGAGTCCCAAACTCAAGGCTCGCTGGTAGGCGGCATAATCCGCATCCGGAGCCTTTTGTGCCGCGTACTTGCGGTAGAACTCTTCGGACTGTGCATAGCGACCTTGGAGGAAGTAGGCATCCGCTACCCGCACCGTGGCATCCATTTTGCGACGAGAATCTGCCTCTTTGGAATCCAAAAACAAGCGGAACGCGGTAGATGCGGCCTCGTACTTCGCCAAGGCAAAGAGGCAATAGGCCTTGTTGTACAGGGCAATCGGCAACTCCGTAAGGGTATAACTTCCCGGTACTTTTAAGAACTTTTCAAATTCTGCGAGTGCCTCCTGAGGGTCGTCCGATCGATACGCCAACTCTCCCAACCAAAAATGCGCCAGAGCCACGTACCTAGACTCCATTGGGTAATCCAAACTGGAACGAAAGTAGTCTCCGGCCTGGGTCCATTGGGCCACATTGTAGGCCTCCACGCCCAAGAAATAAGATACTTTTTGGTACGCCTCGCGCATGGCCATGCTGGCCATGCCGGTGGCTTGAATAGCTTCCAAAGCCTTGGCATAATCGCGTGAGGTGGTGTACAAATTGGCGAGGTAGCCGTTGGCCTCCCGCTTGTACTCGGAATTGGGGTACTTCGTCAAAAATTGCTGAAACACCTCAATGGGCTTCGAAAAGGGGCTGACCGTAGAGTAGGTCAACACGGCAAAGTGGTAGAACGCCTCCTCTTGCAGCCGCAAATCAAAATCCATATCGCTCGCCGCTTTGAACGCACTCAAGGCCTCTGGATTCATGCCTTCTTTCAAGTAGGCATCGCCCAAGAGGTAGTAGCCTGCTTGGGAAACGGCGCTCTTTCCAGCGGACATCTTGTTCAAGGCCTCCATGGCCTCGCGCATTTTGCCGGTGGCGTGGTACACCACCCCCAACTGATAAAAATCTTCCGGACGCATTTTGCCGCCCTGGTCCCGGTGCAGGGCCAAGTACGGTATAGCCTCCGCATAGCGCTTTTGGCGGTAGAGGCTTTGGCCCACCAGCTTGGCAATTTCTGGAGCGCGTTTGGCCGTGGCGTTGGCCAGCAACTCCTTGCCCAACCGGAAAAGCGCCGTATCGTCTCCGGTTTGGTAGTACATCTGAGCCAAGTAATAGGGTACCACTGATCCAAACTGCGGATCGTTCCGAAGAGCAGATAAATTCTGAATGGCCGTAACGTAGTTGCTGTCCAAGTACGCCAGGTGGCCGTAGTAGTACTTGGCTGAGAGCGCAAAAGAGGACTTACCGTCCTTGATGTCTTTGAAATGAAGTTGGGCCGTTTTGTTGTCGTTGGTCATCATGCAGCTGTAGCCCAACTTGAACTTGTAGTCGCCGCGTTCCTCTTGGTTGAGGGATAGGCCTTCCAAACGCTGCAGCCACGTGCGCGCTTCCTTGTACTTCTTTCGGTTGAAGAAATACTCGGTGGTTTCCAGAATGGCTTCCTTGCGTCGGGCACTGGTGGGATAGGAATTGAGAAAGCCTTCCACCATGTCCTCAGCGTTTCGGTTCATCAACTTCACCGCGGACATCGCCCGGAAGTAGCTGCACTGCTCAGACACATCGCTGCGGTCGTCCCCTAGGGAGCGCAAGGTGCGTTCAAAACCGTCCGACGCCGCCGCGTACAAACCTTCGTCGTAGAGGCGACGAGCTTCTTCGTACTGGCGTTGGGCGGACCATTCCCAAGTCGACTGTTGTCCAACGGCCGGAACGAACGTGCCGCCCACAAAAGCGGCGGCAAGCATTCCACGTAAAAGTTGTTTCCGCATCATCTGTTCAAAGATACCAAAGCACCCAAAAATTCCTTTCTTTTGTTGTAGTTTCTTCCAAAACCATACCATCGTGTCCGACAACCGCCCTTTATTGCTGAAAAACGCCGCCATTTACCAAGGTAAAAACCTGGTTTTGAGCGGTGTTAACTTGGAACTGCGCGCGGGAGACTTTGCCTACTTAATAGGCGAAACGGGATCGGGAAAATCGAGCTTACTGCGCACTTTGTACGCCGACTTGCCGCTACAAGGCGGCGAAGGCAGCGTGGTTGGCTACAACTTGAGCACGGTCAAAGAAGCCGAAATCCCCTTTTTGCGAAGAAAGATCGGCATTGTGTTCCAAGATTTTCAATTGCTCTACGAGCGCTCGGTGTACGACAATTTGGATTTTGTGTTGCAGGCCACCGGCCACAACCAAGCGGATGAAAATAAGGCCAAGATTGAAAAAGTCTTGCAGCAGGTAGGCGTTTCCACCAAAGGACACAAGTTTCCGCACCAGCTGTCTGGAGGCGAACAACAAAGGGTAGCCATTGCACGCGCCCTTTTGAATGCTCCAGAATTGCTGCTGGCGGACGAGCCCACGGGCAATTTGGACCCCGCCACGAGTGAGGAAATCATGCTATTGCTGAAAGAAATTGGCCAATCCGGAACCGCGGTGTTGATGGCCACGCACGATTATGCTTTGTTGCTCAAATTCCCCCACCCCACGTACAAGTGCTTCGGGGGAACGGTAAACGCGGCGGTGCAGCGCACCCTTTAAGCCCTTTTTGCGACGGTACCCTGGGTGCGGTAGGCCAAAAGCAATCTGCTTTCCAAAGCGTGCGCCAAGGTTGACAACGAGTGCTGCGCCACGAATTGGGCCCGCTGTTGGCGTTCGTCTGTAGTTAAGGGTTGAACCGTGCTTTCTTTCCAAGCGGCAATCCAACTTTGGGGATCGTACGGTTCCGGCAACAAGCGAACCAGTCCTTCCGCCCCCGTTCCTACAACCAAATCTTCGTTGCCCAATAGGGGGACTTGTGTTTGCAAGGCGTGCAACATTTTGTATTTGATGCCGGCGCGGTGCACGGCCAGTTGGCCGTGAAGCGCGGCGGCGCGCAGCAGGTGCGCCATGCCTTCCGGGGACGGGGTATCTACAAACCAAACTCCGGGGAGGGCGGCGGCGCGCTGCCTCAGGGCGCCGGAGGCGCCCTGGCCGGCAACCACCAAGGCCGATTCGCTCAATTGACCACCGTGCACTTGGTCCCAAGCCCAGACGTCCAGCCAACGATGCGCGGCCCAGTCGTTCTCCGGAACACTCAACTTTCCGTGCACCAGCAGAAACGGAAGTTCTGGTAAGGGAAAAAGTTCAGCAGAAGAAAGATGACCGGCTGCCAATGCGGGAACGGCTGGAGGAATAACCTCCACTGCGGTGCGGAAAAAGGGGGCCGTGGCCGCCGCATCGCCAGGAGTCAAGGCCCAAATACCGGCTAGATTCAACCGGGGAAGAACCTTTTGTTCGAAGCGTGCCAAACGATTGGCTTCCCAAAAGTAATAGCGCCTTTTCAGCCACGAACGAACATCCACACCCATTTCGGAGGCCGCCAAACCGCGGTAGTAACTGCGCTCCGGGTTGTGGAGGCGGAGAAACGAACGGGCCGCCACCGAGCGAGAAACCATCGCCGACCACAAACTGTGGTAGCCGTGCACCACCACCGGAACCGGGGCGCATTCCAGACGCCGAACCAAGGGAACCGAAGCCCGCGAGGCTACCAAATACGGTAGGCGTTGAAAAAACGAGGCCCAACCTTTGCGCGGGTACAGCCAAAGGCGGACGCTCGGTCCGCCGGAGGTGTCGTTTGTTGCATCTTCCTGAAAGTGACTTTTTTCGCTTGCTGGTTGGCGCTGCCCGCGTATTTGGTTCCAGATTTCAGCCACTTCCGGAATGCGTTTTTTGGAAACAAAAGCGTGAACCTCAACCGCAAAGGATGCCGTTTCCAGGGCGTCGATTTGGCTGGACACCTCCGCCATTCCCCCGTACAGGGGCGGAACCGGAGCGTCCATGCTGATCAGGTGAACGTTGGGCGCGCGGCCCTCCATCCGATCGATGCAGCGGTGCCATCCTTGCGACTCGCGACCCCAGTGGTAACGTTCTGCGGCGCGCAGTGCTCCGTCACGCGCTTCCGCACAGGCTTCGTCGTCCCACAAAACATTTCGAAGGACTTGCGCCAGGTCCTCCGGCGTAACGGAATCCAGAACCCAGCCGGCACCATACGATTGAACGGTACGCGCCACTTCCTCCACGGGAGAAACCACCTGGGGCAAACCGGCGTGGAACGCGTCGAACAGTTTGTTGGGCAAACTCCACCGGTAGTTGGGATTGGTGGGCTTGTCCAAACTCAACCCCACCCGTGCGCGCCGGGTGAATTCCCGAAGCTCTGAAGCCGGGACGCGGCCGTGAAAAAAAACGCGGTCTTCCAAGCCGTGCGCGGCTACCAAGGCGTGCAACTGCGGCAAAACGTCTCCACTCCCCACAATCCAGAGCTGGGCATCCGGGAGTTCCCGCATCGCCAAAACCGCTTCCTCAGCGCCACGATCTACGTTGATTCCCGCTCCTTGGAGCAAGATTACCGGCGCGTCCGGCTTCCCAAAATTCCAATCCTTGGCCAGATTGGTTTGATTCGGGCCGACGTCGGTCCTATGGAGCGGTACGTTGCGCACCACCGTGAACGGAATGCCGTACTGTTGAAAATAGGCGCGCGCAATGGGTGGACTGACGGTTACGGCCTCCGTAACGAAGGGCATGCAAAACCGCTCCACCGCCAACCAAACAGCGCGCACAGCAGGCCGTCGAGCCAATTCTGGAACGCCGCAAAAGTATTCGTGGCTGTCGTAAAAAAGGGGTTTCTTGCGCAGGAACGCCGCCAAACTCATGGGCAATAAGGTGTCCAAATCGTTGGCCACGTAGACGTCAAAAGACTCCCGCAGCAGGTAGCGTAGCAAACGTATCTGGTACTCCAAGTAGAAGAGCGCGCCTTTGTTTCGCCGGCACGCAAAGCGGTGCACCGCGTACGGACGCTCCACCGGGGCTGGGTTGGGCCATTGGCGCCCCACCACGCTCACGTCGTAGCCGCGCTCCTGAAAAACAGTAGCGGTCCGGTGGATCCGGTTGTCCGTATGGACGTCGTTGATGACGCTGAGCAAGACGCGGGGCATGCTTCAAAGATAGGCCGCGCGCGTGCTACCTTGCAGCTCTTTTGCCCCGACGGACCATGGAACCCCTGCACTACGAACTGCCTGAAGAACGCATTGCTTTATTTCCGGTGGAACCGCGCGACAGCGCGCAGTTGCTGGTGGGCGGCCCAGACGGACCCCGTCGGGATGTTGTGGTTCGTTCCCTCCTGGAGGAATTGGCGGGCATTCGCCACGTGGTGGTCAATGCCTCCCGCGTGGTCAAGGCGCGGTTGCTCTTTCCCCGCGAACTTGGCCAAAAACCCTTTGAGTTGTTTTTCTTGGAACCCGACGAGGGCGAGGTGGCTAGCGCCATGAACCAAGTGGGCTTTGCACGCATTCGGGTCTTGGTGGGCGGTTCCAAAAAATGGAAGTCGGACGTGGAACTGGTGCATCCAGACGGCATCCGTGCGTTTCGCGTGGCCCAGGACGGCGCCGTCAGTACCGTAGAATTGCGCTGGGAGGCTCCGCTAACCTTGGGAGAACTGCTGGACCGCGCCGGGCGGGTTCCGCTCCCCCCCTACTTTCGCCGCTCGGACGAATCCTCCGATGCCGAACGCTACCAAACCGTTTATGCCCAAAATGCCGGCTCCGTTGCAGCTCCCACAGCAGGCTTGCACTTTACGCCCGAACTCGTTCATAATGTGGAATCTTCCGGACGATCTTTCTTGAAAGTGGAATTGCACGTGGGTGCGGGGACCTTCAAGCCCATTGATGCATCCGACGCTCGGCAGCACACCATGCACGCCGAAGAGGTACACCTTCCCCGCTCAGTAGTGGCCTCTTTGAGCGACGGCGCACCGGCCTTGGCCGTGGGTACTACCTCCTCACGCAGTTTGGAGTCAGCATATTGGTTGGCCGTGGCGAGCCTGAAAAACAACACACCCTTAGGGCAGCACCTGGAGCAGTGGTCCTGGGAAGAACTGGCTGCCTGGTGGGACCTTCAACCGGGCGACGTCTTTGAAAAAAGGCGCCGGATTTGGCTCCACGCGTTGGACCAGTGGCCGCAAAACCAATCGGAATGGACGTTCACCACGGCTTTGATGATGGTGCCGGGGTACCGAGTCCGAACCTGGGAGGCGCTGCTGACCAATTTCCACCAACCGGGCAGCACCTTGCTGATGCTGATTGCCTCTGTGGTGGGGGACGCCTGGCAGGATCTTTATGCCCATGCCTTGCGCAAGGACTATCGCTTCTTGAGTTACGGCGACGCCTCGTTGCTGTGGCGGTACTGATGGAGTAGTGTCCAACGAAAGGCCACCTAATGGATGAAGAGCTACCCAACAAAAAACGCCGGCGGATGCCGGCGTTTTTTATGCAGTACTGTTGGAAATTTAATCCAAATGATCTTCAACTCCGTTGACGTACAAGTAGCCGCCCGATCCGTCCAAACGCTCTTTCCATACGATGGTCATCACGTAAAACTTTTTGGGATCCAAGGGGACAATTGCATTCAAAGCGGCCAACGGCTTCTTGCTGATGCGCAGTTTGATGGGCGTGTACTTGGTTCCAAATACATCGCCTTCAAAGAAGTTATTGCCCAGAGGGTTCACGGTGTCCAAAGTGATTCCAAAAGGATTGGAGGTAACGGACGCCATCACCGGCAAATGCTCGTGCACATAGGTATCGCCAGCCTTTTTGCCAACGGTGTCAACAGTCCAGGTGGAAGGCGTAGCGCCGGATCCCTTGCTCACAATAGAAACACTGGAGGTTTGGTTCAAATCCACCAAACCGTATTGCTTTGCATCTACGCCTTCGTACATCAGGTAAGACTGAACGGTGTAGGTGGTGCCGCGGGTTTCTTTGAATACTTGAACTTTGGCATACACTTCATAGGAAGTATCCGTTTCAACCACGGCGGATGCCACGCCCATTTCGGGCTCAGAGGTTAGCGAAGCCGCAATGGGCCCAGCGATGGACTGGCCGGCGTCGTTGCCGTTGACATAAAAATTAGGCACACCCGATGCTTCCCACATGGTGTTCAGCAAGGTGGCAACGGGCGTTTCCAGCACGTCACCGGTATGCGCCGCCATGCCCAAAACGCGACCTTTCGGGTTGCGCAGGATGGCCTTGCGCAAAGCTGCTGCACCGTTGGGGCAATACTGACACCAAGCGCCAGTCGTTTCAAAAACCAAGACGTTTTGAGCTGGAGAAACGGTCAATGAGTCCGTGGCGTAAGCGGCAGGCGTGGGGTCCGGCTTATCGGTGCCGCAAGAAACGGCAACCGCAGACAACGCAAGAAGGGCAAAGATTTTTTTCATGGATACAGTCAATCGCTTTACACGTGTTAGTGTTCCAAATGTACACAAAATCCTCAGATACGCGTCAGTTGAACGTGTATGGGGTAATGGTCCGACGGGCCTCCTATCCACTGCTCGCCACGCCACGTTCGCCACGGCGGCGCCAAGCCGCTTTTCAAATCGCGGGCGCCGCTTCTCATCCAAGGCTGAGAAAGTACCCGCACCGTGCCGCGCCACGGCGGCACAGACCAACCCCGATCCAACCAACTCCAGGCATCCCGGTAGTAGTAGGTACCTTCACCGATGCGGTCAAAAGGCACCCCAGAACAAGCCGCAACGGCAGCATCCAATTGCCACCCCGGAGCTTCATTGACGTCGCCCAGCCAAACCGAACAGCCCGACGCCTGTTCCACCAACGACTGCCAAGCACTTGCTCGCGCACACGCATCGCCGGAGCGCTGCGAGGGCAAATGCATCCAACCCACCCGCAGTGTGTCCTGAGTGCCGCGCACGCTGCGCACCAACGTCACTACCACTGCTTCGCGCGTTCCGCGCTCGTCGGGCATGCGGGGCAAAACCC
>Ga0102921_1000622_pt1 | contig 12287 bp, 9 predicted proteins | sample Colrivmeta156802_FD_78205 | JGI IMG/M metagenome (GOLD analysis project Ga0102921, IMG submission 78205) | Estuarine microbial communities from the Columbia River estuary - metaG 1568-02 | ecosystem: Environmental > Aquatic > Marine > Intertidal zone > Estuary | place: USA: Columbia River Estuary...
CGTCGGCAAGACTTGGTGCGCTTCGGAAAATTTGCCGGAAGCACCTACATTTGGCCGTTCAAGGGCGGTGTAAAAGAAGGCATGTCCACAGACGGCCACCTGGATCTGTACCCCTTGCCAGCCTCTGATGTGCTGGCCAATCCCAACCTCCGTCAGAACGACGGATATTGACTTTCGTAAACGAAAACTTTTTATCTTAGACCCTCAACCCAATTTCCTAATACACACACAAAAATGAAAAAAACTCTTACTCTTGCTGCTGCCCTGGTTGCCAGCGCAGCTTTCGCTCAAGTCTCTGTGACTTTCAAAGTGGACATTACCGATTACTTGGCTTCTGGCGCCACCTTGGGTGCTAACGGCATGCGTGTAGGCGGTAACTTCCAAACGCAAGGTGCTACCACCGGCGGTACGGCCATGGCTGATTGGTCTCCCAGCAACGCGGCTTCTGCCATGACGGACGAAGGAAGCAACATCTGGTCCATCACCGTGAATTACCCTGCTTCTGCAGCTGGTGTTACTCAACTCTACAAATTCGTGAACAACGATTGGGGCACCAACGAAGGAACTTCCGGCTCTACCATCGCCACGGACAACTGCGGTGTGGACGACGGTTCCGGCAACATCAACCGCACTTTGGTGGTTCCTACCGCCAACGCTGCTTTCTTGTTCTGCTACGACGCTTGCTTCCAGTGCGACGGTTCTTCACCGAACTTGAGCACCCGCGAGTTGTCTTTGAACAACTTGACCGTTTCTCCAAACCCTGCTGCTGACTACACGAAAGTAGCTTTCTCTACCCGCAAGGCTGGCGACGTATCCGTACGCGTTTTGAACCTGTTGGGTCAGGAAGTGAAGACTTTGGCCGCTGGTTCTTTGGAAGCCGGCAACCACAGCTTCGTTTGGAACCTGGATGCCAACAACGGCGGCGCTGTTGAAATGGGCACCTACCTGGTTGAAATCGTTGCCAACGGCGTTAAATCCGCAGAAAAGGTATTCGTTACCAAGTAATATTTTTCTCTGGGTTAGGGAAAAAGGGGGGCCGCGTGCGGCCCCTTTTTTTTGCCCAAAACCCTACCTTCGTTCCATGAATACTACGCCGCCCATGTCCTGGAAACACGCCTTGAACCGCACGCTGAGTACCGTCGCTCTACTCCTCTTCACGGCAGGATTCGCTTGGGCCGAAAAGGGTCCTATCGCCCCAGAACGGGTGGATCCACCGCATTGGTGGGTGGGCATGGCCAACGACACCCTTCGGCTTTTGGTGAAATCCCCGGCCCTTCAAGGAAAGTGTGCCGTGGTGCCGCAATTCAAAAACGCAGACGTGCGGATGCTGTCCAGCACGGTTTTGAAGAACGGAGGTTATTTGAAGATTGTGCTCTGGTTGGACCCCAACGCGGAACCGGTGAACCTGCCCTTTTCCGTGGAGACCCCGTCGGGAACCTTGAATTTCACGTACGCCTTGAAGCCGCGCGACGCCTCCAAACGTCAGCTCATGGGGCTGGACGCGTCGGACCAGATGTACTTGATCACGCCGGACCGGTTTGCCAACGGGGACCCCAAGAACGACCGCGTGGACGGACAGCTGGAGATGAGTTTGAACCGCAAGGAGCCGTACGACCGCCACGGTGGCGATTTAGTGGGCATTGAAAAGCATTTGGACTATGTTCAATCCTTGGGCGCAACCGCCGTGTGGATCAACCCCTGGCTGGCCAACAACCAAGTTCGGGCCTCCTACCACGGGTACGCCATCACGGACCACTACTTGGTGGATCCGCGCTTTGGAACGCACGCAGACCTCCTGCGCCTGTCCGACGCCCTGCACGAGCGCGGCATGAAGCACGTAATGGACGTAGTGTATAACCACTCCGGAGACCAGCACTACCTCCACCGGGCGCAACCGGACTCCACGTGGTTCAACCCCAAAAAGAAATACCCGCGCTCCAACTACCGCGAAACCACGCTGTTTGACCCGTACGCCTCCCAAAGAGACAAAGACTTTTTTGAACGCGGCTGGTTCGACGACGCCATGCCGGACTGGAATTTGGAGAACAAAGACGCTGCCAACTACTTGATTCAAAACACCCTGTGGTGGATTGAGGAGGCCGGCATCGACGCGCTGCGCATAGACACGTACACCTACCCCAACCAAAACTTCATGGCCCGCCTCAACAAGGTGGTACGCACCCACTACCCGCGCATGGTCTTGTTTGGCGAAACCTGGGTGCACAACCACCAAAGCCAGGCCTATTTTGCCGGCGGCTTTCCGCTGCGGCCGTCGGACAACCGGTTGAATTCCGTCACCGATTTTCAAACCTACTTTGCCCTGAAGGAGACCGTGACCAAGGCGTCCGGCTGGAACGAAGGCGTGGGCAAGCTTTACCAATCCCTCGCCGGCGATTACTTGTACCAAGATCCGTACCGACTCGTGACCTTTGCGGACAACCACGACGAGGGTCGGTATTTTGGGCTGTGCGGGGAGGACCTCCGCAAGTACAAACTGGGGCTGACACTCCTCTACACCCTCCGGGGAATCCCTTGCTTGTACTACGGGACGGAGCTGCTCATGAAGTCTACGGAAAACCACGGCACTATGCGCGAAGACGTTCCCGGCGGCTGGCCGGGCGACTCCCGCAATGCCTTTACCGCTGCCGGGCGCACACCGCGGGAGCAAGAGGCCTTTGACTTCGTGCAAAAATTGGGGAACTACCGCAAGTCTCAAGCCGCACTGCACAACGGAAAAATGATGCAGTTCGCACCAGAAAACGGATTGTATGCGGTGGCGCGCTACACGCAAGACCGACTGATCTTGACGGTGGTCAATGCCAGCGACCAACCGGCAACGGTTTCCATGGAGCGGTTTGACGAGTTGCTGAACAAAAAGCGGGACGCCATTCGCGCTTTGGACCGCACCCCGGTGCGCTTGACCGAGCGCTGGGAAGCTGGAGCGTGGTCGTCTGAGATCTTTGAATTTCAGCGGTAAGGCGCGCGTAGGCTAGCGCACCCCAAAAGCCACCAAAAAGCCACCCCCGGGCGCTGCGCGCCCGGGGGTGGCTTTTTTCCCCAACCAAAACGGAACTCCGGAGCTACCCCTTCTTGGCGGGAAGTACGAGGGAAGACACCGCGCCCAGCAGCAAACTGATGCCCGCCAGCACCATGGTGTTGATGGTGGCCTCGCCCAAAAACGTCTTGTAGGCCCAATTGATGCCGCCCAAAGCGGCTACAATCTGCGGTATGACAATGAACATGTTGAACAGGCCCATGGTGATGCCCATTTTGGCCGGATCCACCTCGCTGGACAAAATGGCGTACGGCATGGACAAAATACTGCCCCAGGCAATGCCAATGAGGGCAAATGCCACATTGAGGAGGCCGTCGTTCTGCTCGGTGACGTACACCATGAGCAAGAAACCGGCACCGCCGGCCGCCAGCGAAAGCAAGTGCACCAACCGTCGGTTCAGAGCGCGTTTTGCGGCATAGAGCGTGAGCAAAAAGGCAAAGGCCATGGAACTCAAACCGTACATGCCCATGGAGCTGCCCACGGTGGCCGCTGCCTCGTTGTACGCGGCCTTTTCGGCCAAATAATTCACCGCTCCTTCCAGCGGCATAGAAGCGTGGTACACGTGTTCTGCCAAGGCCGGAGACGCAAAATTCCACATCGTGAAGAAGGCAAACCAGCTGAAAAACTGCACCAATCCCAACTTCCACATGACCGACGGCATGTACCGGAAACTGCTGGAGATTTCGCGCAAGGCGCCAACAATGCCGGCCGTTTCGCGGCGGTGCGCACGAAATGCCTCCACATCCGCGGGCGGCTCTTCGGTGGTGGTGAAGACGGTCCACAGAATGGAGCCCATGAAGACTAAGGCACCAATGGCAAACGCCCAGTGCACGGACGGGGGAATTTCTCCCTCCGGTGCCGTGGTAGAAACACCCAGCGTGCTCACCAACCAAGGCAAGTTGCTGGCAATCCACGTACCAATACCAATGACCAAGGTCTGTGCTACAAAACCGTAGGAACGTTGTTCGTCGGGCAATTTATCGGCTACCAGGGCGCGGAACGGCTCCATGGAAATATTGATCGACGCGTCCAGAATCCAGAGGAATCCGGCGGCAATCCACAAGGTTGGGGAGCTGGGCACGAAGAACAGCGCCAAAGTGCTGAGCACGGCGCCCACCAAAAAGTAGGGGCGGCGGCGGCCCCACCGCGGGCTCCACGTGCGGTCGGACAAATAGCCGATGATGGGCTGCACCAGCAGACCGGTGAGCGGCGCGGCAATCCACAATCCGGGCAATTCGTCTTTGCTGGCGCCCAGGTTTTGGAAAATGGTGGACATGAATCCGCCTTGCAGGGCAAAGCCAAATTGGATGCCCAAGAATCCGAAACTCATGTTCCAGATTTGCCAAAAGGAAAGTCGTTTTTGTTGCATGCGGTTGGTGGGTCGTTTTGTTGGTGAATTGGGGAGGGAGTGCGGTGCTCCTAATGAGCAACAGGCCGCCGGTGGCGAGCGTTGCGCCCCGCCGGAACTCCTTATTCTTCCAATACCGGGGTGTTTGCGTTTATTTCGTAGAGACGGGCCGGCTTGTGCACCACGCCCTTCTGCTTCTCCTCCAGCGGGAGCACCCACTTTTCTTTGATGATTTTCTTGCGGAAGTTGCGCTTGTCCAGCATTTCGCCAAAAATGGCTTCGTGCAGGGTTTGCAACTGGCTCAGGGTGAATTTTTCCGGGAGCAGTTCGTGGCCCACTTGGCGGTGGCGCATTTCCTTGCGGAGGATGCGCAGGGCCTGGCTGAAAATGGCGTTGTGGTCAAAGGCCAATTCCGGAACCTGGTAGACGGGGTGCCAAAATACCCGTTCCGCAAAACTGGAGGCGTGGGGGTTGAAGTCCTCGCTTTTCAACAAGGCAAAGTAGGCCACCGTGATGACGCGCGCCTGCGGATTTTCCCGGTAGCTCTGCAACCAAGCCAAATCCTTGACGTCCCGGACACGATTGGGGTCGCCAAAAGCGCCGCACTGGTGCAGGTAAACGCCCTCCAGACCCGTCAATTCCCACAAAACCCGCTGGGCAGCCTCGTGCAAACTCTCCTCGTCCAGCACCAAATCGCCGGGCAAAGCCAAGCGGATGCGTTGGCCCACGTCCTTCTGTTCGATCAACAAAACATTGAGTCCGTCGCCGTCGAAACCAAATACGACGCAGTCAACGGAAACGTTTGGATTTACCATAGGTTAACAAAGATAATGGAATAGGTGTAATTGGGACACCATCTTGTATAGTGTAAAAAATACACTATCTTTGGTTGCGCGCGCAAAAAAGGCGCATCTTTGCACTCGTGAAAACGTTAGCAGTTTTAACCTCAGGGGGCGACGCTCCCGGCATGAACGCCGCCATCCGTGCCGTGGTGCGGGCCGGTATTTTTTACGGTAAGCGCGTATTGGGTGTGTACCGCGGGTACGACGGCCTGATTGCGGGCGAAACCGCGGAATTGAACACAAAAAGCGTTAAGAACATCCTGGACATGGGCGGCACCGTGCTGAAATCGGCGCGGTCGGATCGGTTTCGCACGCCCGAAGGGCGGGCTGAGGCAGCGGCTCAAGTGCGCGCCCAAGGCATCGACGGCCTCGTGGTCATTGGCGGAAACGGGACCTTCACCGGCGCACACCTCTTGTGGGAAGAGCACGGCATCCCCGTAGTGGGCATTCCGGGCACCATAGACAACGACCTCTTCGGTACGGACCTCACCATTGGGTACGACACCGCGTGCAACACCGTGATGGAATGCATCGACAAGATTCGCGACACCGCCAATTCCCACAACCGCCTCTTTTTTGTGGAGGTCATGGGGCGCGACGCCGGGTTCATTGCCCTGCACACGGGCTTGGCTACGGGCGCCTTGGCGGTCATTTTGCCCGAGCAAAACACCACCTTGGACGAGGTGGTAGCCGCCCTAGAGCGCGGTGCCGAAAACAAGAAAACCTCCAACATCATTGTGGTGGCAGAAGGAAACAAAATCGGTTCCACCTTCGCCATTGCGGACGCCGTTCGCGCTCGTTTTCCGGAAGCAGACACCAAGGTGACCATTCTGGGGCACCTCCAACGCGGCGGCGCGCCCAGCTGCCTGGACCGCGTGAACGCCGGTCAATTGGGGGTAGCGGCGGTGGAAGCCCTGCTCAACGGCAAGACCGATTTGATGGTGGGCGTGGTGGACGGACGCATCACCCATACCTTTTTCCAACAAGCCATTTTCAACAAAGCCCCGCTGGACCTGGAACTCCTGCGTGTGGCTAAAATTCTTTCCATTTAACTGTACCCTACTCCATGAAAAAAGTCGCCATCAACGGATTTGGCCGCATCGGCCGCCTGACCTTCCGCAACCTGGTTGCCAACAACCGCGTGGAAGTAGTCGCCATCAACGACCTCACCAAAACGGAGGTTTTGGCCCATTTGCTAAAGTACGACACCGCCCACGGAAAGTTCCAGGGAACGGTGGAGCACACGGAAAACAGCCTGATCATCAACGGAAAATCCATTCAAGTAACGGCCATCAAAGACCCCGCGCAGCTGCCTTGGGGCCAGCTAGGCATTGACGTAGTCATTGAATCCACCGGCCTCTTCACCGACGTCGAAAGCTTGGGCAAACATCTGGAAGCAGGTGCCAAAAAAGTAGCGTTGTCGGCCCCGGCCAAAGGCGGCATAAAAACCATCGTTTTGGGCGTGAACGACCACGAGCTGACGTCCGAGGACACCATCATCTCCAACGCTTCCTGCACCACCAATTGCTTGGCACCCATGATGAAGGTCATGCACCAGCACTTTGGCGTGAAGAAGGGCTTCATGACCACCATACACGCCTACACCAGCGACCAACGCCTGCAGGACGCTCCCCACAGCGACTTGCGCCGCGCTCGTGCCGCTGCCTACAGCATCATTCCCACCACCACCGGAGCGGCCAAAGCCGTGGCCCTGGTTCTTCCGGAACTGAAAGGGAAATTGGACGGATACGCCATGCGTGTCCCCGTACTCACCGGTTCCGCCACGGACGTAGCCATTGAACTGGAGCGCGAAACCACCAAAGAAGAAATCAACGCTGCCATGAAGGCCGCTGCCAACGGGCCGTTGAAAGGCATCTTGGAGTACTCCACAGAACCCTTGGTGAGCATTGACATTGTGGGCAACCCGCACTCCTGCATTTTTGACTCCGAGCTCACTGCGGCCAACGGTACCCTGGTGAAAATCATGGGTTGGTACGACAACGAGGCCGGTTATTCCGCGCGCATGGCCGATTTGGTAGAGCGCTACGCTGCATTGTAACTTGAAGCCATGGTATTTATTGTAGAAAGCGGCTCCACCAAGGCAGATTGGGTATTGCTCAACGGCCGAGGCGAGGAAGTAAACCGCTGGAATTTGATGGGTTTCAACCCCTTCTTCCATTCCGCAGACGTTATTGAACACGAACTCCGGGGCAATCCGGAAGTAATGGCCTACGCCTCCCGAGTGCTTCAAATTTGGTTCTACGGAGCCGGGTGCAGCAGCGACGCCCTCAACGCCGTGGTTGCCGAAGGGCTGTCGCGCGTGTTTCCGCAGGCCACCGTTCGTGTGGACCACGATTTGTACGCCTCCGCCTTCGCCACCTACAACGGCAAGCCGCAGATTTCCTGCATCTTGGGCACGGGCAGCAACTCCTGCTACTTCGACGGCAGCAAAATCCGCGAGGAAGTTCCCGCGCTGGCCTACATCTTGGGCGACGAAGGATCTGCCAGCTTCATTGGCAAGCGTTTGGTGGCCGACTACCTCTACAAATTGATGCCCGCTGAGCTCTATGCAGACTTTGTGGCCACGTACCACCCCAGCAAAGAGGAGATCTTTACGTCGGTGTACAACAAGCCCCACGCCAACGTATACTTGGCTTCCTACAGCCGATTTGCCGGCGCCCACGCCAACCACCCGTACATCGAAAACATCGTTCGCGACGGTTTTGCCAAATTTTTGGACATCCACGTGCTCTGCTACGAGGAAGCCCGGACGGGTGCCGCTGAAGTCAACTTTGTGGGGTCGGTAGCGAAAACGTTTGAGGCCTTGTTGGTGGAAGAAGTCAACAAACGCGGACTGGTGTACGGCAGGACCCAAGCCAAGCCCGTGAACAACCTGATTCGCTACCACCTGGACGTGTTGCACATTCTGCAGCCCGCCAGCGCATGATCCGCGGCTTTCTTTTCGACCTGGACGGCGTCTTGGTGGATACCGCCAAGTTTCATTTTTTGGCGTGGCAACGTTTGGCCGGCGAACTGGGCATTGCCTTTGGCCACCCGGAAAACGAACAACTCAAAGGCGTGTCCCGCAGGGCCTCCCTGGAAAAAATCTTGGCCTGGGGCGGTCAAACCCTTCCGGAAGCGGAAATGGAACATTGGATGGCCACTAAGAACGCGTGGTACCTGGAGCACGCTACTTCAATGACCTCGGCAGACGTCCTCCCCGGCGCAGCCGAATTTCTGCGCAATGCACGCCAAGCGGGTTACCTGATTGCGCTGGGATCTGCCAGTAAAAACGCCCTGCCCATCTTGGAATTGGTGGGCCTATTGAACCTCTTTGACGCCACGGTGGACGGCAACGACATCACCGCCAGCAAACCGGATCCGTCGGTCTTTTTGGAAGGCGCACGCAAACTCAACCTTCAACCCCACGAATGTTTGGTGGTGGAAGACGCCGCCGCCGGAATAGAAGCGGCGCTCCGCGCCGGCATGCTGGCCTTGGGCTTGGGCTCAGCGGAGGCCCTTCCCCAGGCACACCGCGTGCTCCCAGACCTCCAAGGCCAAGATCCCCATGCTTTGGTGGCCGATCTGGAGGCACGCGCCGCTGCCGCATTTGCCACTGCCGGCCGCGCGGCAACCCCCAGCACCAACCTCCCTTCCTAAAACGACCGTACCCCCCATGTCTTCCTCTGTTCTCAGCACCAAACGCGCCGCACACGTGGGCATCCACCCCTGGAAACTGATTGAAAACCAGTGGAATGCAGAGCGCCACATCGAGTCCGAAAGCTTGTTCGCTTTGGGCAACGGGCGCATGGGGCAACGCGCCAACCACGAAGAAACCTTCACCGGTTCCACCCTGCCCGGCTCCTACATCGCCGGGGTGTACTACCCAGACAAAACCAAGGTGGGCTGGTGGAAAAACGGCTACCCGGAGTACTTTGCCAAGGTCCTCAACAGCGTCAACTGGATTGCCGTAGAAGTCAAAATCAACGGACAAGAGCTGGACTTAAACACCTGCGCCGTGGAGTCGTTTTACCGCGAACTCAACATGGAAACCGGGGTGTTGACGCGCCGGTTCACGGCGCGCTTGGCGGACGGAACCGGCGTCACGGTGGAAGCCACCCGTTTCCTGAGCATGGTTCGGGACGAACTGGGCGCGGTGCGCTACTCCGTGCAAACGGACCGCGTCGCTCAAGTGATTTTGCTGTCCAAGTTGGACTTCAATGTGACCAACCACGACGCCAATTGGGAGGAAACCTTTTGGACGAACTTCGATACCGGCGGCCGTGGCAACGAAACCTGGGTGGTGTCGGAGACCAAGAAAACCGAGTTCCGCGTGGCCGCTGCCCACTGTTCGGTATTGAACGGCGCTCCGGTTGGAACCCATGAATCGCAAGAGGTGAGCGCCATCGCTTGGTCCGCCAGCGGGTGGGCGTTCACGGTGCAAGCCCATATTCCGGCGGTCTTGACCAAATACGTGGGCGTCGTTTCTTCCTTCAACGCGCCGCGGGAAGCCGTGGTCGAGCGCGCCGCGGAGCGGGCGCGCGAAGCCGCAGCCGTCGGCTTTGAGGACCTTCTGGCGGAACACGTCCAAGCATGGCGCACCAAATGGGACACCGCAGACCTAGTTATTGAGGGCGACGATGCCGCGCAACAAGGCATCCGTTTCAATATTTTCCACCTCCTGCAAACGTTTACGGGCGTCGACGAGCGGTTGAATATTGGGCCCAAGGGCTTTACCGGTGAGAAGTACGGCGGGTCCACCTACTGGGACACCGAAGCCTACTGCCTGCCCTTCTACCTGGCCAGCGCAGACCCCAAAGTAGCCCGCAATTTGCTGGTATACCGCTACAAACATCTGGACAAGGCCATCGAAAATGCGGCCAAACTCGGCTTCACCCACGGAGCCGCCCTCTACCCCATGGTCACCATGAACGGGGAAGAGTGCCACAACGAATGGGAGATCACCTTTGAGGAAATCCACCGAAATGGCGCCATCGCCTACGGCATTTACACCTACGAACGCTACACCTTGGACCGCGCCTACTTGGCCGAATACGGGTTGGAGGTGCTGGTGGGCATTGCCCGATTCTGGGCCCAACGTGTCAACTGGTCCGAACACCGCAAGGCCTACGTCATGCTGGGCGTCACCGGCCCCAACGAGTACGAAAACAACGTCAACAACAACTACTACACCAACTTCATGGCCGCTTGGTGCCTGGAGTACGCCGCCTACGCGGCCGATTACGTGCGCACGCAGCATCCGTCGGACTATGCGCGGATTGTGGCCAAAACCCAATTCCGGGCGGAGGAAGAATTGGCGCATTGGGCGGACGTCCGCGCCCGCATGTACTACCCGTACTGGGAAGAAAAACAGCTCTTTTTGCAGCAAGACGGGTTCCTGGACAAAGATTTGGTGCCGGTTGCTGATTTGGATCCCGCGCAACGCCCCATCAACCAAAAATGGAGCTGGGACCGCATCCTGCGGTCTCCGTACATCAAACAGGCAGACACCCTGCAAGGCATGTTCTTCTTTGAAGACCGCACGGACCGCGCGCTGTTGCGCCGCCATTTTGACTTTTACGAGCCCTTTACGGTGCACGAAAGTTCCCTCAGTCCCAGCGTGCACACGGTACTGGCCTCGCGTTTGGGCTACGCTGAGCAAGCCTACGCGTTTTACCTCCGCACTGCGCGTTTGGATTTGGACGACTACAACCACGAGGTGCGCGAGGGCTTGCACGTCACCGCCATGGGCGGTGCCTGGATGAGCGTGGTGCATGGCTTTGGCGGCATGCGCCTGGTGGGCGAACAACTCACCTTTGAGCCCGCCTTGCCCGCCGTCTGGACCCGCCTCGCCTTTCATTTGGTGTGGCGCGGTGCCACCCTCCACGTGGAACTCACCCCGGGAAACCTATCGGTATCCGTAGTGGACGGGCCGGACACCGAATTTAGCGTGGGAAACCAAACGTTTATCGCCCAAAAAGGAACCCCCGTTCGCGCATCGGTATAACCTGCAGCTCTTTGTAACTTTCGGTCCATGAATGAATTCGTCGTTCGCCCTCCGCTGACTCGTTTCGCCGCTGCCTTTGCGGGCTGTGCCGTGCTCCTAACCACCGCCTGTTCGCCGGATCCCGCCGGTTGGAATCCGGGCGACGGAGACGAAACCGTGGGCCTGATGACGCCGGTCTTGCTCAGCGCAGGAACCACGGCCATCTACACCGGAGATTACTTTTTGGAACCGGAGGAATTGGACTCTGTGGTTTGGCCCGACGGTCTTCGTGCAGAATACAAGGCGGACAGCGCCGTTTACCGGGTAACCGGCGCCCTCAAAAAACCCTTGGACGTGGCCCATTTTTGGATGGACGGTGCGTCGTTTGATTTGGTGCTGTATGCCAACGGCGCCCAATGGCACACCTTCACCTTCCCGCGGGAACGCGCTGATACGGCATGGTCGGAAAATGCCGTTCACGTCATTGGCACCTTCAACGCGTGGAACCGTTCCGCCACCCCACTGAAGCGCCAAGACAGCACGTGGTCCGTAGATGTCCCGGTCTTTCCAGGTTCCCACGAATACAAATTTGTGGTCAACGGAGTGGAACTCCTGGATCCGTCCAACCCCCGGGCCGTGCCCAACGGCATTGGCGGGGTAAACAACACCTTGAAAGTCAAGCGCAGCGGCCTTCCCGCAAGACCGCTTAAAACACGCACCGTAGACGAAAGCGGCTCACAAATCAACTTGGCGCCTCTGCCCAAAAACCAAAAATTGGTGGTGCTGTGGGAAAACCACGCGCTGCCCGCAGACGCTGTTGTGCAAACGGAAAAAGGCATCCGCATTCAGCTTCCCGATGAAGCCGGAGACCTTCCACGCAGTTTTGTGCGCATCTACAGCGCCAACGCCCACAGACGCAGCAACGACCTGTTAATCCCCTTGGAAAAAGGACGCGTTCTCCTGCAGGGGGATCTCCTCCAACGGCACGATTGGGAAGCCGCCACTTTGTACTTCTTGATGGTGGACCGCTTTGCCAACGGGGACCCCAGCAACGAC
>Ga0102921_1000625_pt1 | contig 12268 bp, 16 predicted proteins | sample Colrivmeta156802_FD_78205 | JGI IMG/M metagenome (GOLD analysis project Ga0102921, IMG submission 78205) | Estuarine microbial communities from the Columbia River estuary - metaG 1568-02 | ecosystem: Environmental > Aquatic > Marine > Intertidal zone > Estuary | place: USA: Columbia River...
TTAGGATACTCTGCAAAGATAGTCAGAGCAATCATCATGTACATAAACTGCGGAGTTTCATATACTCCACCACCACTTCTGTCTTGAACAAGGTACTTATCAACGACTTGACGTAGACCTGCATAAGTGAATAGATAGTCACGATCATGATCGATGAAACTATCAGCTCGTACAATCTCTTCTTGAGAATATTTGTTAAAGACATCGTTATCGTAAACTTCAATATTTACGCAATTATAAACGTGCTGTTCCAGAGTTGGGAGTTCTTTCATTTTTCCGTAAAGTTGCTTACGGACAGAAAAAAGAAGGAGACGAGCAGCAACATATTGATAATTTGGATGATCCAAATCAATAAGATCAGAAGCACTACGGATCAGGATTTCTTGAATTTCCGCAGTAGTAATTCCATCATAAAACTGAATTCCAGAAGTCATTTCAACTTGACTTGCAGAAACACCAGCAAGTCCTTTACAAGCCTCTTCGACCATTAGATGCATTTTATCAAGGTCAAGAGACTCAATTCGACCATCACGCTTTTGTACTTTTGTTCCGTTGCTCATATTTTCTTCCATGTAGTAAATTTAAGTTTTGCTTCTAATCCAGAGTAAGTATTAGATTCTATCACATTTTGAACGTTAAGTCCAGATAGAACCATATCATTGATGTCCTTTTCTTTTATTGTTGAAGGCCAGATGACAACTTTTTGTCCGTTGTCGATAACACGGGAAATTCTTGATAAGATTTCTGAATTACGTGGTTCGTTATCATATATCCAAACAGGATTGCTGATACCCCACTTATCAACATCACCATCTGCACCACAAAGAGCAATCGAATTTGGTATGAAGGTAGAGTCAAATGGACCTTCTGTGATGTAGACAGTTTCGTTTTTTTGTATTTGATCGAGACCATAGATTTTTGGTGCGTCATCATTCAACATCACTGTAATGTATTTGATCTTACTAGGACCAAGGGATCTTCCTTGAAATCCTATGAGTGCATTTTGATAGAACAAAGGAATAATAATCCTAGGTTCATCTTTAATCGTATCATCGAAGACATCCTTGAAGGAATTTGTCCAGGATTTAAATTTATCTGCGTAATAAAATTTATCCGGATTTAATTTTCTACTTTCCAGATATTCTTTCGAATCGGGATTATCTGAAGCTTTTGGTAGATTCAACTTTGGTTTGAATTTTGGTGCTTCAAATTTAAAAGCGGGTTCTTCAGTCGTAAAGTTCTTTCCCGTTTTTCCCTGTTTAAATTTTTCAAAGGTATATTGTTTATGGGTATTAACGTCTACTTGTTTTAGAAAATTATTAAAGGACGTGTTTAACCCACAATTATGGCACTTAAAGTTTGTATTATTTTTTACTTCGTAAAGATACCCTCTTGCCTTGTTTTTATTTTTTTGCGAGTCTCCACAAATTGGACAACGAAAGTTATATAGATTACTCTTTACTTTTTTAAATTTTTGAAGTCGTGGAGAAATCAAATTGATGTACTTTACATCAACAAAATCCATAATCAAACCTTAAAGTTGCGTTGCTCTATTATAGATGCCTGAGGTTCTGGTGTCAAGATTTCTATGACACGAGTATTGTTCATTAAAAAAGATATGCAAGCAATTGCTCCGATTGCCATCCAAACTCTTTTTTCTATCGTTTGTACTCTTGACACAAGTGCGTCATAATCCCTGTCAACTTTATCACGGAGTTTGTCAATTTTAGCAAAGAGTACAGAGTCGGTTTCCTCTTGCTTAGAGATCCTTTCTTCATGGACCGCAAGCATCTTAGTTACATTACTATTTACTTCACTTAACTTTTCGATAGCATCATCTATCTTAACGATGATATCCTTTAAGTCTTCTAGTTTCTGTTCTAGCACTGCTACTTTAACGTCTTCTGCCATCTGAGGAATTGAGGTAATCTAACCAGAACTTTCGGACTCCACGACCACCAGACATATACTGTCTTTTTCTTTTTCTTACAGGAGGGTTATCGCCCGCTTCAATTGTTCCAGCAATTTTACCGTGACTTAAAGACATTGTTGGTTCTTCATATAAATGAGAACGAATAGCGTCTATAACTCGATCAATCTTCTTCTTTTCCATTATAGATTTTATATAGTTGGGATAAACAATAAAGATCAACCTGTATATCATGAATATAACATTTTGGGTACTCCGGTAATCTACCCAAAAATATAATAAAACTTTTCATAGCAGACCATAAGTTTTTTTCTATTTTGAAAAAAAGCATAGGGGTAGTTGCTTCACCAAAGATATTATAAAGAATGGTAAAATGATTTAATAAGAGATGTGTCTTAAGTTGACCAGTGCTCTTATATCGTTTCAATAATCTTTTTATATACTTAAAATGATTTAAATCTTTATCAAAATCCTCTCGCGTCACAGCTTGAGGATTTTCATAATTTTTAATTGCGAATAGAAGAAAGTTATCCTCATTCAACTCATTGAAAATCATATATTATCAGAATGGAGGATATGTTGGGTTGTTTCCAGTTGTAATTCCAGACATCGCAACAAGAACTTCAGACTTAACTCGTAAGTTTCCTTCAGAATCTTTATAAGTTGTGATTCCAACCCATCCAGCGTGGGTTAATTTAAATTTCGTTGCTCTAGCAGCTTCAGTTCCTGCATCTTCAATACCAATAACAGAAGTCTCACGTCCACCAGTTACTCTAGTAAAAGTGATTGTTGCAGCCGTTGCAATTCCAGAAGAAATTGCAGAAGCAAGAGAAACACTAGTAGCACCAACAGTAGCTACTGTTGCAGAGTTTGAACCACTGGTAAAGGTATCTCCAGCAATAACTCCAGTTAGAGAATTAACAAAAACAATATTAGTTCCAATACCAGCATTAGTTGTTGCGGCCGAAACTAAAACTGTAATAGTTTCTGTAGAAGATCCTGTAGACTGATTTAAGTGGCTATCAAGAACAGCAAACTTTGGAGACTCGCTGATTTGGAATTCAACCCCAGAAATTGCGACTCCACTCAATCCCGCAGTTGAAGCAATTGATAGTTGAGTTGTGCTTGCGATACCAACGATTACAGCATCACCATAGTGAACACCAAAAGCAGATCCAAATCTGATTACGTCACCCGTCGCAGCAGCACCCACTTGCCCAAAAGTAGTTCCGCTTCCCGTTACAATAAGAGTTCCATAGTTTAAAGATACTGTTCCTCCGGAACCCTTAGCATCATTATTTCCCCAGAGTGCCATGTCTTTTTCCGTAAAAATTATTTGCTAATAATATTTATAAAAAAGGGAGACCTCTACTTTTTGTCTCCCTTATACTTTAATATTGTTTTTAAAAAATGATTTGCTAAGTCAAGAATTCCATTTTCTTTAAATCTTTTTGTTTTTGCTAACCACTCTGACATAGTTAACAGTAGACCCAAAACAATGGTTATTCCCCAATTAGTAACCAAACAAGTGATCACTTACATTCTCTAAGGAGAGCAGTTCTTACTGTTTGTGCAAGTAGATTATCAATGTCATTATCAGTTGTATTCACATAACGCTCAAGTAGTTCAACTACAAGACGCTTAGTGTGGCAAGAATTCATAGCAGCGAGAATGAGTGGTTTTACAATCTCTACTAGTGCGCCCATAATGTCCTCCGTATGAGTGGATTCAGTTCTATTTAGAAATCAATCTGCTTCTAAAGGAAGTTTTCCACTTTTCTTCATTTGCATCTTCTGATTTTGGAGTTGTCTTTGCTTTTGTTGGAGCATTTTCATATTAGAAAGTTTTTGCTTATCTAACATTTCTTTCTTTTTATCAAGATCAGACCCAGAGGTTACAATTGGAGTTGTCTCCATTTGTTCTGCCATTTTCTTTGCCATCTTAGTGGCAGTAGCATACATTACTTCTTTACCGCGACCAGGATATCTCTTTTCAAAGTCTGATGCCTTTGATTTCATAGACTTTACAAGTTCTTCACGCTTTGACATCTCTCTCTTTGTAAGAGTTTTTTCGTCAATTTGTACTTGCTCACTTCTTACACTTGCAAGAAGATCATCTAACTTAGACTTTTTCTTTCCTTTCGATGCTGCTGTTTTTGCTTTTGGTGCTGCTGCTTTTTTAGTTGCTGCTTTTGGTGCTGCTGCAGGTGCTTTTGGTTTTGCTGGAGTTGTTGCACTACCTTCCCAAGGATCAGCAGGCTTTTCTACTTTTGCTTTTGCTTTTGCTTTTGGTTTTTGAGGGACTGTCGAACTGCCCTTCCAAGGATCAGCAGGCTTCTCTGCTTTCTTTTTATTTGCTGAAGGTGCTTGATAAGAACCACTACTCACCTTTTCCTTAGTACCAGCACCTGCTCCGCGATAAGTCGATGCAGTTCTAGTTTTTGTATGTGCTGTACTTGGTTTTTTATCACCACCTTCCATTTTGCGAGCAACACCTAAAGCACCTTTAGCAATCTTTCTTGCCCCAGTTATCACTGCTTGCTTTGCTGCCTTTTTAGCACCACTCATCTTACTTGTAAGTTTTTGTCTCGCAAGTCTTCCAACTGCCTTAATTAAACGACCAGCACCAGATTTTTTTTGATGTTGATATGGTTTATCGGTATCGTGACCATAAGTAACTGTTGCTTCTGTTAAAGCATATTCAATTGCTTCTTCGATATCATCTTCTTCATATCCTTCATCAAGAAGTTCATTATAAACACTCTCTACAATATAATCAACTTCATCAATTTCTACCATCTCAATCAAAAAACCACCCAGATCTTCTACAGATTCTTTAATGTCTGGATTAATTTTAACCTTATTTTCAATTTTCTTTTCTTTGATTGGTTTTGAATCTACATCATCATCCATTACCTCAAAAAGTTCGTGCCTCCAATTTGAGAAAGATTCTTTAGTTACCCTATTCTTGGCAATTGCCTTTCCAATAGCTTTACGACGCTTATGCAAATACTTATCCGACTTATCAGTATCGCCATCATTATCAATATCAGAATCTTCTTGACCCACAGGATCAAGTGCTTCATTTTTCATTTTCTCTCTTTTTGCCTTAGTCTTGGCAAGAAGTCTTTCTCTCGCAGCATCTTGCTCTGATTTTGGAATTGCTGTCACTGCACCAAGACGCTCTGCTGGTTTTCCTGGAACTGCCGACTCACCAAGTTCCCCCATTGCTTTTTGCTTGCGGATTTTCTTTGGATTCTTCGTCTTATCTGCGGAGTAGTTATTATCATTATCATCATCGGGGTCTACAGCACTACGATGTCTTGTGCGTCTTTCTGCATCATCCAGTTTTGAACGCATTCTTTTTGCTTCATCTGGAGAATATGTTCTACCACTGTTATACCATTCTTTACCTTCGTGTCCCCTACCTCTAGCTTCTGCACTTTTCTCTTTTCCAGCAAGACTTCTTCTACGCTTTTTGAATGCTGTTTTATCAAGTGGTTTATCGACTGGAGTAGGTCTTACACCTTCTTCAACAGCAGCGACCTGTTCCAGATACACTCGGGAAATATCATTCAGAGGATTGATAGACATTGTAATACTACTACTTCTTAACCTTATACTTATTTATAAATTCCCTAACTTGTTTATACCCACTATAAGGTTTTGCCCCAGTCTGAAGATTTGTTTTATCTCCCCTTCCAAACCCAGGCGTCATATCAGCGACGTGTTTAAAATATCCACCAGTTCCAACCAAAGTATTTGGTTTTCCAGGAAGTCTCATTTTTCTTTCCATTTGTTTTTCATCGTATTCCATCACATCTTTAATCCAAGACTTAAACATATATTCTTCTTGAGTTAGACAAATCAAATAGTTAGTACCTCTACGGATAATTTTTCCAACTAAACCTGTGTTTAAGTTTTCTACAATATCACCAATTCTAAAAATCTTGCCTTTAATGTAATTTTCACGAAGAGTTTCTGCATCATATTTTGGAGCAATCTCCCATAATGCAAAACTTTCCTTCTTGACTTTTGATTTCTTTACGCTCATTCCCTGGCGAACGGCATTAAACAGTGCTTGCGTTTCTGCATCATCAAGAGTTTTTGGAGTTCCTCTACGGAATGATTCAAAGTCATCTTCAACAACAGACTTTCTCATCTTAGATGCTGACATTCCCACCACACCTTCAGCATCAGCATCACGAACGCCAGCAGATACTACACGAATTAAGTCAAAGTTATAAAGATCTCCATTATACTTTTGAGCTAGATTTTCAAATTCTGCTTGACGATCAGATCCAACAACGATATTAACATTGTTATATCCATCTTCATTTGCAGTGACGAGAACATTAAAAATAGTTTTCATTTCTTCATCATTAATAATGTTCTCCTCAAACTCAGGGAACATCTTTTTCATATAAGAAACTTTAGTATCAGGATCTAAAGGATTTTTCTTTGGGTCTTGAGATCTTGAGGGATAAATCTTAATATCCCCACCAGCAGAAATTCTCTTTGCAGACTTGAGAAGTTTTTCGTGCCCTACTGTTGGTGGATTGAAGCGACCAAACACAACTGTAAGTGGTGGAAGTTCTTCTGCTGGTTGGTCTTCAGGTGCTTGTCCAGGTGCTGCTTGAGGTTGTGGTGCAGGTGCTGGTGCTGCTTGAGTTGATCGTGCAGTAGGAGGAGCAGCAGCGGGTTTTCTTTCTGCTGCTGGTTCCTCTGCCCCTTTTGGTCGACGACCATCAATATACTTCAGTTTTCCTTTTTCTGTTCTCGCAACAACTTTACCAGAACGATCCAACCATCCACCGTGACCGTCTCCAGTATATCCAAGTTTTTTCGCTTGCATTGCTGCTTGCGATTCTTTTGCTTCAGTTAGAAAATTGAGAAAACTTTTCATATTGATAAATCTTATACTTTTATTTATTAAATGCCAGTATCACCTATTTTTATTAAATCTTTAAATTCTGGAGTAATGCCAGCAAAAAATTGAGGGAAAGCAGAAAAGTCTCCTTTATACCTTAATTCAATCTCAAGAATGGGAGTATCTCCTTTTGATAGTGTAAAGAAAACTTTTGCAGCATTTTTTTGCGTCGTTTTACCACTATCAAAAACTAATTTCGTTTCTTGTTTTGATAATTTTGCCATAGCAATCATTATACTATTAATCCCCAAAACATTTGCATTACCTATGTTTGGCGACAAATTTTTATCTACTGTCCCCACACCTTCCGTTAGATAAAATCCAAACTCATACTTATCCCAAGTCTCCAACACATCTAAAAGATTGAGTTTCAAAGTTCTTGTTAATAAAATATCAGCAAGACTATCTTTCACTTGAGGATCGTTCATAGCATCGAGAAACCCTTTAAAAAGTGGATTTATTTTTCCAGGGGAACTTTGAAGTTTTTCATTAACAAATTTTCTAAAACTTTCCTGAGATGGAGTTGCTCCACTTTTTTTAATTAATCCATTTGGGTCTTGCAAATCAGATTCTGATTTCAAATTAATAAGAGGAATTTTTTCAATCTTTCCACCACCCTTATCTCTAATTACACGCATGTCCCACAAGATTTTTGCATCCTGCAGATTGTTTGGATTTAACTGAGAGATATTTTTGTTGCCCGCCACAGCAAATCTAGCTAATGGACCACCAGGTTCACATGCTTCTTTAATAAGTCCAGCAAAATATTTTATTCTATGCTGATTAATTTTATCAAGAACTTTTTTAAATTTAGGACCACTAATATATGCAGAAAACGCATTATTAATTAAGGTTGGGCTGGGGGCGTTTGCTTTTGGTTTTTTCTTCAAAGAAATTCCAACAAAATCATTTCCATTTAATTTTAAAATAACATCAGATGAATTATAATCAGACATTCCAAATGCCTTTACCTTAAATGGTTCAACATCCGGATGCCATTTATTCCCAGTCAAATAAACTTTTGATGGGATTTTATCTTTTTTAAGTTTTGATCTTGTTCCCAATACAGCAGAAATAGATGCTGCAAGATCTCCGTAAATATCCTCTGGTTTCTTAGATGATGTGTCAAGGTCAATAATCTTAATCATCCCGTTCTTAGTTGCATTTCCGGCAGCATCCAATACTTTATCACTCTTTAAGTTTTCAAGAGCAACAAAGTATAATTCCTTAAATTTACCCACATCGTTTTTTGCTGCATTTAAATCTGCAGTAGGAACAAATGATAAACCAGCATATAATCCTTCTGATGGTTCAAATGCCATTTATATACAAATACTCTTTCAAGTATTTATTATTCTCTATAGTGTTCTATAAAATGGCAGTTTGCACATAACACTTCACATTTATCAATCTCTTTCATTAAAGAAGAAAGTTTTCTCTGTCCTATTTTAGAAGATACATTAAATTCTTTATCAGAATTTATATGATGAAATTGAAGAACTCTGTAGTCATTATTTCCACATCTATTACAAGATAATGTCTTTTTATAATTCATAAATTCTTCTTTATAATCATCTCTTCTTTTATCCAATACCACTCTTTCACAGGAAAAACACATCCATCTATAATAATTTTGCCTTCCTCTGTTTGCAACTCTAAACTCTTTTATTTCTTTTGTTTGATTACAACACTTACATAATCTATGTGTCCCAAAATCACTCAATTCTTTTGGATTATTCTCATATCTAATTTTTAGACCTTCACTAATAGTTCTTGGTTTAATATCACCTCTATTCTTTGCTTTTGCAATAGCACCTACACTAATACCATATTTTTTATGCAAATCCATATAACCCAGTCCAGAGTTGTAATCTTCAGATATTATAGACCAATCATATACTTTTTTACCCATTTTAGAATAGCAACTCTACTACTCTCTATTTATAATGGAGTGTAAGGAAATCGAATCCTTATTGCTGGAATGCAAATCCAGAGTAATAACCGTTATACGAACACCCCAATAAAGACATTATAAAACCCCTCAACTAAAAAGTCAAGGGGTTAAAGCAACCTTCCGCAGTTATTTATCTGCCTGCTCTTTTATCCATTTTTTGATATGCTCTTCTTTGACCTTCCTCATGCCCAAGGGATTTAAGTTTTTCTTTTTCAGTAGCAGTTCCCTGATCCCACTTTTTGTTTATTGCCTGATGACTTTGTTGGGATTTTTTAATGTAAGCACGCAATTTACGATTTGAGAGTTCGTTAAGTTGCTCTGCTTCAAGAATTGCCTCAATATCTTCAAAATCTAATTCATTTGCCATCAACCACTCGGCTTCTTCCAGAGTTTCTGCATATCCTTCTACTTGGAGGAACTCAAGGACTACATCAAAGATATCAAGTTCTTCTTGACGAAGTGCTTTACGACGCTGCTTTTCTTTTTGTTTGGGAGACAGGTGAGCACCTTTTCCACGATTAGCAGAGGGGTCCCAATTTGGTCCTGGTTCAAATGTAATTCCACCCTTTCTACCAGAACTACGAGCAATAGCTGCTCTCGTAAATTCATCTCTGCTTGATGCTTCATCAAGTTGCTCAGGAGCATATACTTCAGAATATGCTTCCATCAATCCATTTAGATTTTTGGTATCCATTTTTTACAAATAGTTTTTTATTTATTTATAAAAAAAAGACCCCGAAGGGTCAAGCACCAAGAACAGCACCAATATTATCATCAAGTTGCTGAATAACTCTACGAATATCAGAGATACGAGGAGGAACACTTACTTCGTCATAAGTGTATCCTTTTTGTGCATCAAAGAGAATTTGGCGAACTGCTGCTGCGCAACGGGCATCCATTTTAACAGTTACTTGTTTTTCTTTACTCATAGATCTCCCTCCTTACGATTTTCGCTGCGATATACATCAAATGCTCCCTCTGGGTAGCGAGCACTCAGTTTCTCATAATTCATCTTGAGAATCTCTTCAAAGTTTGTATCAAGTGCCATACAGGCTTGTGCCAAATACCAACAGATGTCACCGAGTTCACGCTTTAGGTGAAAAGCATTTTCTTCATTATAAGGTTTACCTTGAAGAATAATTTTTTTAACAACTTCAGTAAACTCGCCCGCTTCAGCACTCATACCAAGAGCAGCAGTCAATAGACGAGGAACATCAGCATCATCATTTGCTTCAAGTTCAGTCATTCGTGCAAGAAGTTGTGCAAAATCACTACTTGCCGGACTTGTAGTTTGACGAACAAATTCAATATATTTGTTTGTATCAATTACTTGTGTCATACGTTTAAATTCAAAGGTTCTTGTTGCCTATCAGGCAAAATGTTTTGGGGAGGAAGTTCTTTATCTTTTTGTCCAACAGTAAATGTCACATTAACTGTCTTTGGAGTTGGTGGTAAAAGATGGACTTGATATGTAAAACCAGAATGAAGACTACAAATCATCTTTGCATCTTCCTCAGTTCCACATTGGCAATATCTATCTCCATCATCATTTAGAACTTCGAAATATCTTCGATTATCAACTCTACTAAGTTGAAGTTCTCTAGTGGTGAGTCCCATACTAGAACTTAAATCCATCAAATGTTTTCTTTGGTTTCTTTTCTTCGTAATCATACTCTTCATCTCTGCCATTGTCAAGTATATCTTGCTGGGCAGATTGCTCACAATCATAAAGTCTCATCTTGGCACGATCAATACCAACCACAAAACGTTTATGAATGGTGGGGTCATTATATCGATTCTTAAGTTGCTTGACAAGAATTTGACCAAGACCTTCAAGTTCTTCGGTAGAGATTAGAGCAAACATCAAGTCAGCAGTTGCAGGAAGACCAAAACTTTCAGAAGTATCCGTCAGTTCCACATCAGATGAACCATAACCAGAACGAGTTGTCTGTGTAGCACTTACAATAGGAACATTAAACTCTACAGCAAGACCACGAAGTTCTTCGGCAATCGACTTGACCAAAGTATAAGAGTTTACATTGCTACCACCCCTAAATCGGGAAGAAGAACAAATATTCAGATAGTCGATGAAAATAATATCTGGATGAAATGATTTTTTCAGAGCAAGTTCGTTAAGCAAAGACTTGAAATGTCCAGAATGTGCAGATGCAGTTGGATATTCTTTGATAATTAACTGACCTTGAGTTTTCTTTGCAAGACTTGTAACCTTACTATCAAACATCTGTTTCGGTAGATCTGCAATATCTTGAATAGGAACATTCAAGAGGTTCGCATCAATTCGTTCAGCAATTCGCTCTTCCGCCATTTCGAGAGTGATGTAGAGAACGTTCCTGCCTTGCAGTAGGACGGAAGAAGCCACATGGCACATAAAGAGACTTTTTCCGACACCTGTACCAGCCAAAGCGATATTGAGAGTCTTATTAGGTAGACCACCTTTTGTGATCTTGTTAAAGTATTCAAGGTCGAATTCAATTTTTTCCTCCTTTCGATGATAGGACTCATAACGTTCCTCATAGTCTAGCAGATAGTCGTGTCCAATGTGCGTATCAAAGGATACCGCTAAAGCATCTGAAAGAATGCTAGGAATACTATCTCGATTTTTCTTTTGATCTTTACCATCAGCAATGTGGATAGACTCCATAAGAGCAAGATAGATGGCACGATCACGACACCACTTTTCAGTTGTATCTACCAACCAATTGAATTCGGATGGTTGATCGTCAAGATAACTGATTACTTGAGTAATTTCTCTGAAAGAAGTATCATTAATATCTTGACGTTTTTCAACCTCAATACACAAAACTTCTTTTGTTGCTGGTTGATTGTATTCTTGAACGAATTTTAGAATTTCTTCAAAGATAACTTTCTGATTAGCATCTTCAAAATATTCGGATTTAATAAATGGAATTACTTTTCTTACATATTTTTCATTATTCAATAGGTTTCTAAGAATTAGAAACTCAATTTTATCCATAACTAAATTCCTGTCGTGCGATTTCGTCCAGTTGTTGCATTACTTCTTCAGTGAAATATACCTCAGGTTCCTTAAGAATCTGTTTAGCATAAATCTTCTTACCGTCAATTTCATAGCGTCCTGCTACATTCTTCCAGAGTCCACCAATCTCACCAAGTTCCAGAAGACCGTAGTAACGATCAAGACCGCGCTCATCATAATAAAGACGGACTTCAACATTTTTGTTCTCTTTACTCAAACGCGATTTAGCAGTCTTAGCCTTGATAATATTTCCGACCACTTCCGTTCCATCCTTTTCTTTCTTTTTGCTGAGATAAATGATTGTACTTGCTGCGTATTTGAGTCCAGAACCTCCGCCCATTTCTTTCGTTGGTACGTAAGCTCCGATGACATCGTATGTGTGATTTGTGACAAGAAGTGGAACATTTGCTTGACCTAGTTTAAGTGTGAGCATTCGGAA